>Ga0182741_1000483_pt1 | contig 60047 bp, 51 predicted proteins | sample eDN5th37CBELigOP_FD_128874 | JGI IMG/M metagenome (GOLD analysis project Ga0182741, IMG submission 128874) | Enriched Organic Plus compost microbial communities from Emeryville, California, USA - eDNA 5th pass 37_C BE-Lig OP (version 2) (version 2) ...
AAAGTCGCGTCGCTGATGCCCGCCTTGCGGCAGACTTCGGCCACCGGTGCGCCATCCTCCGCCTGCTTCAAGACAAAGGCGATCTGCGCCTCCGTGAACTTCGATGCCTTCATGGAACTCTCCCTCTCCCGACACCGGGATCATAAGTGGAAAATTCCAATTCAAACTGGTCCAATTCTGCGGGGGCACGTCACTCCGACTGGCCGCGAACCACTCAAGAAGTGGCCTTCCCTGCACCAGGTGGCGGATGAGCAAGGCGACATATGCAACTTGCTGATGCCACTAGACACTCAAGGCCAGCCCGCCCACGGGCCCGGGGCGGGCAGAACACGTAGGGTATGTAGGATACTCTCAGAGCCATGGGGATCGCGCAGGAAGCCGTCGCGGCCTTGTAACGCCGCTGCGGGATTGGGCCACCAGAGCGACCGCTCTCTTAGCCGACCTGACGATCCGCGTGACCGGCCGAGGAGCTTCCGGACGCCAAGGCGAAGAGTGGCGCGGTTCCGACCTGGATGAGCTCACCTACCGTGCGAGTTGAAACGAATCGCCGCGTGGAAAGGCGCGTGTGAAAGCACTTCAGGCTAGCGACGTGACAGGCGCCTCACAGTTTGCAAACATCCCACTAAGTATCTGATTCCCATAAGACGCATCGGCGGGCAGTTTGCAAAAAGATCCCACTGCCACAGCCTACTTCACCAGACTACGAGTCTGGGGGTCAGAGGTTCGAATCCTTTCGGGCGCGCCATTTCCTTTATTGGCTTAGCAGTCTTCCTGCTGCCGACGGCAACATCGGTTTGCAGTTGATTTGACCCTGTGCTTCGTGCGTTCTCAAACAGACTGACCGCGTCGCTCGCCAAGACGCGCGTGCGTGCAAGGTATTTGTCCAGACTCGTCGTTACCGCCTTCAGAGAATGCCCGATGATGGCTGCGATCTGCGGCGTAATGCAGCCGGCCTCCGCGACGATTCTTCTGGACAACTGGCACAGGATGGCACGCGATAGGCATCAACTTATGCGTCGATCCGCATCACGGGCGGCGCACATCGTCGCGGAATAGCTTTTCGTGCTGGAGGCCAGCTCTGCGCTATCAGGTACGGCGATCGTGGCGCTGTTTCTCAGCCCTCTCCATCAGTTCCTCGATCTGCGTCCACACTACGCAGCGAATGCGCTCGAACTTGGTGATGAGTCGCTGATCCGGTCGCAATCAGCCAGATCCGCTCCTCCGTTTGGAATCTCATCATGGGACTTCAGGGCATGATTGCCCTCGGCACCTGCGAGAACCTCATCTAGCACCACTCGATAATGGTGAAGCTGGTCGTGCAGCCAATCGATGGCGGTTGGCCAGTTGGCTCGATCAGACATGTCCATGCGCAATTCGCGACCGAGCAACGAATTCGCGGAATTGCCGAAGCGCGCATCTAGGCGTTTCTCTAGCACATCCGCATGTGGCCCTAGCCGAGCGACGACGGGTGCGGCATCGCTGCCACGTGGCCCGCGGATGAATACACCGACCCTCGCATTGCCGACCCACGACACGACCACAACGCTGCCGCCCGCCATCTCCATCCAGCACGAGCTCAGTGCATACGGGGCAATGCCCAGCTCCACATCTTCCGGGTGACGTTCGATGAGGCTGTCCAGAAGTCGCGCCGGAAGCGGCTGATTGCACTCTGTTCGCCCTGAGGCATCGAGACCCGCGTCACCATACGGTCCCAGCCGTTCGGCTTCTCCACCACCTCGAAGATTGGGGCGTAAGGACTGTCGCCGATGCGCACGACGCGCAGACGCACGGCGAAAAACGAAAAGCCATCGGCCGTGTGCTGGTTGAGCCAGCGGATCGCCGACAGATGCGGCTCACGAAATCTCGGCGCCACCCAAATCACAGTCTGCGCTTCAAGGCCAGCCAGATAGGTCATGATCTGAACCAGATGGGTATGGTCGGTCTGCTCGAGCTGGTTCTCGATCAGCACGACCGAGCCATCGCTCGGATTGCGCGCCAGGACGTCGGCCGCGAACCCCTCGACGGGGATCTCGGTGCCTGTAACCTCAAGCGGGATACCGACCGCTTCGGAGAGCTGGTCAATGTTAGCGGCTAACCACGGCGTGAAGGTCAGCGCCTCGTGCGCCCATGCCTCGCGGGGCAGCAAATCCGTCAGGCGGCCGAACACGACCTCGCTCAAGCGTGCACCTTTTCAGCCCGCAACCCTTCAATCACAGCATCGACCTGAGGCCTCGAGTCGAAGACGCTCCGCAGATCCTCGTCCCCCCAGCGACCGTAGGCGCCGAGCCGGTTAGGAGCCAAAACCCAATTTTTCCCCATAGTCTCGCCCTTGAGCATGTTGATAGTCGACGACCGAGGGTAGGTGATCGCCTCGGTGGCGATATCATTGTGAAATATCATGCTCGCCTGACAGGCAGAAGCGGACGACGCAGCGCTACGCAGCGCCGTCCACAACGCCCGACGCACGTGTTTGCCATCAACAAACGGGACGATTGCAGAAAAGCGGGCGGACTGCTTTGCGGGCTCGGCTGCTATCCCCGGAGAGCGAAGCGCTCGGGCCATCGCCTCCCGCCCCGCCTATCACCCCGCGAGCGCAGCAGTCACCCAGTAGGTCGAAGCGGAGATGGCCGCGGAGATCGGGATGGTGATGACCCAGGCCACGACGATGCTCTTGGCCACCCCCCACCGCACCGCCGAGGCGCGGCGGGCGGCACCCACGCCGATGATGGCGCCGGTGATGGTGTGGGTGGTGGAGACTGGCACACCAAGCCAGGTCGCCCCGAACAGCGTGAGCGCGCCGCCGGTTTCCGCGCAGAACCCCTGCATTGGGTTGAGGCGGGTGATCTTCGATCCCATCGTATGCACGATGCGCCAGCCGCCGAGCAGGGTGCCCAGCGCCAGCACCGCCTGACACGACAGGACGACCCATAGCGGCACGTGGAATTCCGGGCCGGTCAGGCCCTGCGAGAACAGGAGGACGGCGATGATGCCCATCGTCTTCTGCGCGTCGTTGCCGCCGTGACCGAGCGAGTACATCGACGCTGACACGAACTGCATGAACCGAAAGGTGCGGTCTACGGCGAACGGCGTCTGCCGCACGAACGCCCAGGACACGATCAGCACGAGCACGAGGGCGAGCACGAAGCCGGTCAGCGGGGAAAGGACGATCGCCGCCGTGGTCTTGGCAAGCCCCTGCCAGACGACCGCGCTGAAGCCGGCCTTGGCGACGCCGGCTCCGACGAGCCCGCCGATCAGGGCGTGCGAGCTGCTCGACGGGATGCCGTAGAACCAGGTGATGACGTTCCACGCGATCGCCCCCATCAGGGCCGCGAAGATCACCGTCGGGTCGACGATGTCGGCGCTGACGATGCCGGTGCCGAGGGTTTCCGCCACGTGGAGGCCGAAGAACAGGAAGGCGATGAAGTTGAAGAACGCCGCCCAGGCGACGGCGTAGTGCGGCCTCAGCACGCGCGTCGAGACGATCGTCGCGATCGAGTTCGCCGCGTCGTGCAGGCCGTTGAGGAAGTCGAAGAGCAGCGCGATGCCGACAAGGGCGATGACGGCAGGTAGTCCGATGGCGACGTCCATGGTCAGACGTTCTCGATGACGATGCCGCTGACCTCGTTCGCCACGTCCTCGAAGCGGTCCATCACCTTCTCGAGCTGGGAATAGAGCTCCCGTCCGATGAGGAACGACATGGCGTTGGCGGAGCCATGCGCCCGGAACAGCTCCTTGAGTCCGAGGTCGTAGAACTCGTCGGCCCGCCCCTCGATGCGCATGACGCTCTCGGTGATCGCGTTGAGCCGCTGCGCATTGGCCGTGACCTTCTCGAGCAGCGGGATCGACTCGGCGGTCAGCTTCGCCGCCTGAACGATCATTCCGCCCATTTCCTGCATGCGGGGCTCGAAGCTGGTCTGCTCGAAGAGCAGCACGGTCTTGACCGTCTTGTGCATCATGTCGATCGCGTCATCCATGGACTGGATGAGGTCCTTGATGTCGCCACGGTCGAACGGTGTGATGAAGGAGCGGCGGACCGCCAGCATGACCCGGGCCGTGATGAGGTCGGCTTCGTTCTCAAGCGCGATGATGCGCTGGCACTCGGCCTGCATTCCGGGCCCGCCCGCGAGCATTCGCTCCAGCGCCTCCGCGCCCTGCACGAGGACGTTCGAGTGGGCCCGGAAATAGTCGAAGAACTTGTCCTCGCGGGGCAGCAGGCGCCTGAACAATCCCAGCATGTCATCCACTCGTCGTCGAATCTTCCGCGCTACCTAGCCGCCTAACAGGAAATTGGTAGGGGGAATCCGTCACAGACACCCTCAGCTGCGTCTAAAAGGGGCGGAAAAGCGTCCGGCGGGTCACGCCCAGCGGCCGACCCAGAGTCCGAAAAAGCTCCCTAGAGGTGCCGCAACAGGACCTCCCGCAGCACGACGGCGTCGTTGTGGGTCTGGTCGCGAGCTGCATAGACGAGCGTGACCGGCCCCGTGCGCGCCAGCTCGCACAGATGCGTAAACGCCTCGGGTTGGCTGCGGATCTCCTCCGAATAGCGCCGCCGAAACTCATCCCAGCGAGCCGGATCGTGCCCGAACCACTTTCGCAGCTCCGTGCTCGGCGCGAGGTCCCGCGCCCAGTGATCAATGGCAGCATCCGCCTTGCTGAGACCGCGTGGCCACAGCCGGTCGACAAGCACCCGAGTACCATCCTCGGATGCGGGATCTTCATACGCGCGCTTCAGTCTCACTGAGCTTTCGAATGTCTCTACAACCACGATCCGCCTCGGCGCTTCGCTCTACCCAAGGAGATAGCGCAGGTCGCCGCGACTGGTACCGTGAAGGTTCGCCGGAATTCGACCAGCGAGTGGTTGCTCGCCAGCAAACACTGCAGCCGCGGGGGCCACAAGGTTCGCTCAGTGACGCTGACGGGTCCATATGAAACCAGTTGCCCGTGTCTTCGATGGCTGGAAGCAGCTGCCCGAACTGGAAGGGAGCGGACCAGATTCCTCCTAGCCAGCATGGGTGCGACTATCGGGAAAGACTTTTCGAACCGCATGCTCCATTCTCGTTAAGCGAGGAAAGTTGTCAGATGAGAAGCACCGGGTCGCGGCGAATGACATGAGATGCCCGGCCCCTGCATCCGCTTCCGATCGGAGAACGAATTCGCCTCGACCCGCTTTCAAGGGAGGAGCAAGTGTCCGAAAGCCAGAACGGTCCCGATCTCGTCGCGGGCATCCCGCTCGCCGATCTTCCAGATGGCGGCAAGCTCGTCGGCCATTGCGGCGACGAGGAGGTGCTGCTCGTGCGCCAGGGCAACGAGATCTTCGCCGTCAGCGCGGCCTGCACGCACTATCACGGGCCGCTGGTGGACGGTCTTGTGCTCAATGGTACTGTTCGATGCCCGTGGCACCACGCCTGCTTCGACCTGCGCACGGGCGAAGCCTTGCGTCCCCCGGCGTTCAGCCCTCTGTCCTGCTGGTCGGTGGAGCGGCGGGACGGCAAGGTGTTCGTGGGCGAGAAGCTCAAGCGCGCGGCACCCGCGCCGGGCGATGGACGCTCAGGCGAGGCACCCCAGAAGATCGTCATCGTCGGCGGCGGTGCGGCCGGATTCGCAGCGGCCGAGAAACTGCGCCGCGAACGGTATCAGGGCAGCATCGTCATGCTCAGCGACGACGACGCACCGCCTGTCGACCGCCCCAACCTTTCCAAGGACTACCTCGCCGGCAAGGCGCCCGAGGAATGGATTCCGCTGCGCGGCGAACGCTACTACGCGAAGAACGAAATCGACCTGCGTCTCGGCACGGCGGCGACCCGCATAGAGGCGGGTGCTCGCGAGGTGGTTCTGGTCGATGGAAGCCGGATTGCCTATGACAGGCTGCTGCTCGCCACCGGCGCAGAGCCTGTCCGGCTGACCATTCCGGGCGCCGACCAGCCGCATGTTCATACGCTCCGCTCACTTGCGGATTCCCGGGCAATCATCGCCGGCGCCACGTCTGCGCACCGCGCGGTCGTGCTGGGCGCCAGCTTCATCGGCCTGGAAGTCGCAGCCGCACTGCGCGCCCGCGGCATCGAAGTGCATGTCGTCGCACCTGACAAGCGGCCGATGGAACGGATCCTCGGCCCGCAGATGGGCGACTTCATCCGGTCGCTGCACGAAGAGAATGGCGTCATCTTCCACCTGGAGGACAAGGCGAGCAGCATCGCTGGCACGGTGGTGAGTCTCGCCGGTGGCGGCACGCTCGAGGCCGATCTCGTGGTCGCCGGCATAGGCGTGCGGCCGCGTACGGCGCTCGCCGAAACGGCGGGATTGCGCCTCGACCGCGGCGTGGTCGTGGACGCCTATCTCGAAACCAGCGTGCCGGGGATCTTCGCTGCCGGCGACATCGCCCGCTGGCCGGATTCGCGCACGGGCGATACCATCCGGGTCGAGCACTGGGTGGTTGCCGAACGACAGGGGCAGGCCGCCGCGCTCAACATGCTCGGCCGGCGCGAGAGATACGCGGACGTGCCGTTCTTCTGGAGCCAGCACTACGACGTGTCGATCAACTACGTCGGTCATGCCGAGCATTGGGACGAGGTCGAGCTCGACGGCGATATCGCTGCCAGGGACTGCGTTTTGCGCTTCAAGCGCGACGGGCGGACGCTGGCCGTGGCTTCCATCTTCAGGGACATCGAAAGCCTGAAGGCGGAAGTAGCAATGGAGCGCCAGATCGGCGCATAAGCTCGGCTCCGGGACCCAGATCGCCAAGAGCGTGCCCGGTGCGCTTGTCCGGAGCTGGTCCGCGTCAATTCAGGGGCCGTCCCAAACAACGGGACGGCAGTTGGGGGCCGCACGCCACGATGCACACCGCATAGAAAATAAATCCTATACTGGCCAGCTTCAAGAAACACCATTCTCCAGACGCCGCCAACATGGCGTTCCCGTCCCTCTGTCGCGGCAGGATTCCCCTGTAACTTGCGGCAATGGCGCAACTTCGTCGTCGCTTGGGGACACCTATGAAGAAATTCCTTCTCATCACTGTCGCGCTCGGCGCGCTTTTTTCGGCGCCGGCCTATGCGCAGTCGGCCGACAAGATCCTGAACGCTTCCTATGACATCTCGCGGGAACTGTTCGCCCAGATCAACGAGGCGTTCACCGCGAAGAACCCGGGCAAGACGGTAGACCAGTCGCATGGCGGCTCCTCGCGTCAGGCGCGCGCCATTCTGGAGGGACTCGAGGCGGACGTCGTCACCTTCAACCAGGTGACGGACATCGATGCGCTGGTGAAGGGCGGCTTCGTGTCGGAGGACTGGCAGGAAGAGTTCCCGAACCACGCTTCGCCGTATTATTCGCTGCCCGCTTTCCTGGTGCGCGCCGGCAATCCGAAAGGCATCAAGGACTGGAATGACCTCGTTCGCGAGGACGTGAAGGTCATCTTCCCGAATCCGAAGACCTCCGGGAACGCGCGCTATACCTATCTCGCCGCGACCGCCTACGCGAAGGAAGCCTTCGGCAATGACGACGCCAAGGTCCGCGAGTTTATCACCAAGCTGTTCGACAACGTCCCGGTGTTCGACACCGGCGGCCGCGCCGCCACGACGACCTTCGTCGAGCGCGAGACCGGCGACGTGCTGATCACCTTCGAGGCGGAGACGCGCGGCATCGCCAAGGAGTTCGGCGAGGACAAGTTCGACATCGTCGTGCCGTCCGTCAGCCTGCTCGCGGAGTTCCCGGTCGCGATCGTTGACAAGGTCGTCGATAAGCGCGGTTCGCGAGACCTGGCCAAGACCTATCTCGATTTCCTCTACACGCCCGAAGGCCAGAAGATCATTGCCGCCAACGGCAACCGGGTGAACGACGAGGCCGTCGCCGCCGAATTCAAGGACCAGTTCCCTGAAGTGCGGCTCGTGACCGTGGATGAGGTCTTCGGCGGCTGGGACAAGGTCCAGGCAGAGCATTTTGCGTCCGGCGCCCTGCTGGATCAAATCTACGGCGACCGCTAAAGACCTTCCCTGCACCTGACCCGTGGGCCGGCGAGCCACCACTCGCCGGCCACACCCGTTTGCGAGAGGTATCCTGCGTGCGCCGACGCGTCCTGCCCGGTCTCACCTTGTCGCTTGGCATCACCCTCTTCTATGTCGGCCTGATCGTCGCCCTGCCGCTTGCCGCGCTCCTGTACAAGGCGGCCAGCCTCGGCCCCGTCGACTATTGGCGCATCGTGTCCTCGGCGCGCGCCGTGGCGAGCTATCGCGTGACCGTCCTTTGCGCGGCCGGGGCGACCGCCTTCAACCTGGTGTTCGGGCTGGCCCTCGCCTGGGTGCTGGTCCGTTATTCCTTCCCGGGCAAGAGGCTCGTCGACGCCATCGTGGACCTGCCGTTCGCCCTCCCCACGGCCGTCGCAGGAATAGCCCTCACCACCCTTTTCGCGGCCAACGGCTGGTTCGGGTCATGGCTAGCCGAGGTGGGGATCAAGGTTGCCTACACGCCGCTCGGCATCATCATCGCGATGGCGTTCACCAGCCTGCCCTTCATCGTGCGCACCGTTCAGCCGGTGCTTGAGGACCTTGACCCGACGCTTGAGGAAGCCGCGCAGTCCCTTGGCGGCTCCGACCTCGTGATCTTCTGGAAGGTGATCCTGCCGCTGCTTGCCCCGGCGCTGCTCGCCGGCGTTTCCCTGGCCTTCGCGCGCAGCCTGGGCGAATTCGGAGCCATCATCTTCATCGCCGGCAACCAGCCGTTCGAAACAGAGATCACCGCGCTCCTCACCTTCATCCGCCTCGAAGAATACGACTACCAGGCCGCCGCCGCGATCGCGTCGGTCATGCTGATCGCCGCCTTCGTCATGCTCGCCGTCACCAACCTTCTGCAGGCGCGGGCCCTGCGCTACACGGCGAGGTCGTGACATGAGCAACGCTCCGGCCGGAAGAAAGCCGCCGCGCGTCGGCGATACGCAGGCAGTCCGGCGCACCCTCATCGGCTTCGTACTTCTCGTCGGAGCAGTGATCCTCCTCGCACCGCTCCTGGTGATCTTCTCGCAGGCGTTCTCCAAGGGCTGGTCCACGTTCGCCCGGACCATCATCGACCCCGACACGCGTCATGCGATCTTCATGACCGTGGCCACCGCCCTGATCGCGGTTCCGATCAACACGGCGTTCGGCATTGCCGCGGCCTGGGCGATCACGAAGTTCGACTTCCCGGGCAAGCGGCTGCTCATCGTCATCATCGAGATTCCCTTCTCGATCTCCCCGATCGTTGCCGGCGTGGCCTATCTCTTCGTCTACGGGCTTCAGGGACTTTTCGGGCCGGCGCTGGAGGCCGCCGACATAAAGATCCTGTTCGCCCTCCCCGGCATCGTGCTTGCCTCGATGTTCGTGACGGCACCCTTCGTCGCCCGCGAACTGATTCCCCTGATGCAGGCGCAGGGGCGCGATCTCGAAGAAGCGGCAACCTCGCTCGGCGCTTCCGGCTGGCGGACCTTCTTCTCGGTCACGCTGCCCAACATCCGCTGGGCGCTGCTCTATGGCGTTGTGCTCTGCAACGCCCGCGTCATGGGCGAGTTCGGCGCCGTTTCGGTCGTCTCGGGCAACATACGCGGCCAGACCAACACGCTGCCGCTCCACGTCGAACTGCTCTACCACGACTACCAGACCGTCGGCGCCTTCGCCGCCGCCTCTATCCTCACTGCGCTCGCACTCGTCACCATCGTGGCAAAGCTGCTGCTCGAACGCCGGGGCGCCGGCCGCGCCGGCCGGCCGATGCTCACCGGCCCAGCAGTCGTGGCAAAGGAAAGCTTCCCATGAAGATCACGCTCGACAATGTCGCGAAGACCTTCCACACGTTCCGTGCCGTGCGCGGCGTCTCGCTGGAGATCGGGAGCGGCGAGCTGATCGCGCTCCTGGGACCGTCGGGCTCGGGCAAGACGACGATCCTGCGCATGGTGGCCGGCCTCGAATACGCCGACAGCGGGCGCATCCTCTTCGGCGACCGGGACGCGACCGACATCCCGGTCCGCGACCGCCGGGTCGGCTTCGTGTTCCAGCACTACGCGCTGTTCCCACACATGACCGTGGCCGAAAACATCGCGTTTGGCATGAAAGTCTCGAAGCTGAGGAGGGGGCGCGACGAGATCGCGGCCCGGGTAGGCGAGCTTCTCGCCCTCGTCCAGCTCACCGGGCTCGGCGACCGGTTCCCCACGCAGATTTCCGGCGGCCAGCGGCAACGCGTTGCGCTCGCCCGTGCTCTCGCCGTCGACCCGAAGGTGCTGCTGCTCGACGAGCCGTTCGGGGCGCTCGATGCCAATGTGCGCCGCGACCTGCGCCGCTGGCTGCGTGAGATCCACGACCAGCTCGGCATCACCACGCTGTTCGTGACGCATGACCAGGAGGAGGCGCTCGACCTCGCCGATCGCGTCGTCATTCTCGACCAGGGAAGCATCGTGCAGCAAGGAACGCCCGAGGAGGTGTGCCGCCGGCCCAACTCGCCCTTCGTGACCCGCTTCCTCGGCGACGCCCACCGTCTCGTCGGGCCGGTGAAGTCCGGCTCGGTGCGCATCGCGGGCGGGACGGTGGCGGTGCCGTCGCTGCCGGACGGACAGGCGGAAATCTACGTCCGGCCCGCGGATCTGATCTGGGGCGAAGGCGACATCCCCGCCGAGGTGACGCGCGTCATCGACCGGCCCGACAGTCGCCGCATCATCGTGCGCCTCGAGGACGACACCACGCTCGAACTCGACGTGCCGCCCGAGATGCAGGTCGCCAAGGGCGATCGGCGCACGCTCCTCGTCCGCCGCGCCCACGCCTTTCCTCTCGCCTAGCAGGGGCGCCTGAGCCGGCAGAGGACTAGCTGGACGAAATCCCGGCATCGGGCTCAAGCCGAAGCCTGCCGATCCGGCTTCCGGGATGACCGACGGCCGCCAAACCTACGTATGGGCCACCCAGCCGAGCGTAGAATTCTTCTCGGGCCCGCAGCAACCTACCTTGTCCCTGCCTGCCGCGCCGGTCGGACTGCCTGCCACCTGTGAGGAGGCAGCGCATTGCGTGTCGACCAGACGGTGGATGACCCGCATCACTCCGGTTGACGCGCCCATGGGCGGCCTTCGTCCGGGTGGTTCAACCTTGCCGGCTCACTAGAAAGAGAAGTCGATGTCCCACCTGCAATGGAAACTCCTCGTCAAGAAGCGCGGCAGCTCCACCCAGGGCGTTCCGCCAGGAAAGGAGCATCTGGCGTGGGTGGCGAACACCGTCACGCTCGTCTCCGGCGAACGGGACGCGGTGCTCGTCGACACGTTCTTGTCGGATGCGCATTCGCGGGAGCTGGCGCAATGGGTGGCCGATAGCGGCAAGAACCTCACGACGATCTACGTGACCCATGCGCACGGGGATCACTTTCTTGGGTTGGGCATCCTGCTCGAACGATTTCCGCACGCCAGAGCGGTTGCGGCCCCCTCGGTGGTCGAGGGAATCCGCAGCCAGATCCGGCCCGACTTCATGAAGTCCTTCTGGGAGCCGCGCTTTCCGGGCCAGCTGCCATCGAGGCTCGTCGCGCCGGAACCTCTCGAAGGCGACGGCTTCCTGCTGGAAGGCGAGCGGATGATCGCCGTGCCACTCGGGCACACCGACACCGTCGACACCACGGCCCTCCATGTGCCGTCACTCGACCTGCTGATCGCGGGCGATAGCGTCTACAACGACACGCATCTCTACCTCGCGGAATGCGATGCGGAGGATCGCGAGGAGTGGCTCCGGGCGCTGGATGTCGTCGAGGCCTTGCATCCGAAGTCGGTCGTCGCCGGTCACGGCGTGCTCGATCCCGACAGTTCGCCGCGTCACATCGAGGAGACCCGCCGCTACATCAAGGACTTCAACAACGCGCTGCGAACGACCGGCACGCATCTCGAGCTCTACGAGAAAATGCTCGCACTTTATCCCGACCGTGTGAATCCCGGTTCGCTCTGGGGAGCGGCGAAGGCCGCCAAACCATAATCCTGATCGCCGTCGCCACTCCAGCCGGGACCACCCATTTGATGCATTACCTCTTTTGAGGTACAGCGCCGTTGCTCCGTGGTGCGCACCGAAACCCACCCGCCGGAAATGGGGATTTCCTTTTCGCGGGTTGGGCGTACACTTCCCTCACTGCCGCATGCTTCGTGACCTTGGCGTCGCCGCGTCCCCCTGGCCGGCGAGCGGGCCTCGTCGCGTTTGCCGTTTCGGGAGGGATGATGAGGACCTTCGCAGCAGCCAACGACAACCGCCCGCCTCCCCCTCCGGAGATCACGCCGCTGGAGATCGAGCTTGCGGCCGTCCACATGATGGAATGCATCTGGCGCGTCCTCCATGGTCAGTACGAAGGCCCGACGCGGCTCGACGCGCGGCGCGACCGGCGCGCTATCCAGCGCATGCGCGAGGACGTCTACCGGCGATGGCTGCGGGGACGAGCATGAGCCGGCCAGAGCCGGTCCCGAGGCCGAACCTCTTTACCAACGGCGATGCAGACGCATGGGCGGAGCAGTTCCACATGCTCTTCTACGTCCTGCGAATGTCGCCCACCCAGATCGCCCAGATCGACTACGGGCTGGAACCGGATCACCCGGAAGCATTCGCGGTGTTTTCGTGGGCTCACGACATCGACCGCACGTTCCCGAGAGTCGACGTCGCCGCCATGATCGAGGCGGTGCGACGACGTCCCTGTCCTCGGGAACGCTGAAGCTCCAAAGCCTCGGGACCGCAGCAGCGGCGCGATCATCAAATCTCGGGCGCGTCCGCCACGGCGTGGGCGGCAGGATGATCGCGGCTGACGCGGCCTTCCCGGTAGAGCATGAAGATGCCCGAACCGACGATGATCAGCGAACCAAGGATGATCTGCAGGTCGGGATAGTCGCCGAACACCACGATGCCGAGCAGGATGGCGCAGATCAGCGACGTGTAGCGGAAGGGGGCGATGACGGAGATCTCTCCTACCCGCGTCGACATGATGATGAACTGGTGTCCCAGAACGACGAGCGCCGCACCGAAGAGGAGCAGCGCCACGCTGGCACCGGACAATGGCGACCAGCCGCCCTGCGGCACGATCATGCCTGCGCCGAACAGCATGACCAGCGCGGCAGTCGCCGCAGTCTGCAGGACGGTCGGGATGTGATCCGGCACCTTCCGTGTCGCGACGTCGCGCAGCACGCAGAACCCCACGCAGGCCACTCCGAGCAGCGAATAGGCATTGAACCCGTCCGACCCCGGCCGCACGACGATCAGCACACCGACGAAGCCGACGGCGATGCAGGTCCAGCGCTGCCAGCCGACCGGTTCGCGGAAGAAGTAGGCCGCCGCGATCGTGACCGCCAGCGGCAGCGCCTGGTAGATGGCCGAGACATTGGCGAGCGGAAGATGCACCAGCGCCAGCAAGAAGGTGACGTTGGCGCCCAGTTCCCCGATCGCGCGCAGCATGACGTGGCGATGGAACATCAGCCCGAGCGATGAAAGCGCACCGGCCCTCCATGCGAGCACGCCGACGAACAGGGTCGCGAACACGCCCCGGACGAAGATCGCCTGCCCCATGTTCATCTCGCCCGCCACGAACTTCATGATCGTGTCGGCGCCGGTGTAGGCGGTCATCGCGATCGACATGTAGAGGGAGCCGGCAAGGTTCGGGGAAAGGGTCACGTGCGGCTGCCGAATATGCTGTTTCGGGTTCCCGGTGCCTATGCGGGGTGGTAGCCGCGCTCAACCGGCAACTTGCTCAGTCTGACAATCCAGGCTGGCAGACGCAATCGCGCCCACGGCAGCATGATCGACGCTGCCCCGCAAGCCGTACCGCCGTCGCCGGGCAGCTTTGTTGGCAGGGTCGTAGCCCTTCGGATCATTCCCCGCTTCGCGATCGCGGGAGCGGGGCAATCAGCCGCTCTCCTGAAGCCGCGGTCCAGCGTGCAGGCCTGTAGTCCATCATCCAATCCGTTCATACTTCTGGTTGTAGAGGACGGTGGCGAAACCGGGGAGGCCACTGCAGATTTTCACGCAATGGAAAAGGGGAATCATCCGCCAAGAGAGCACAGACGCAGGGTCCTGAAGCGCGCAACCATCGTGCTCGACATCAACACTTCCGAAATTCCGTGCACGGTCCGGAACCAGCATCCGAACGGAGCCGAACTGATCGTCCCCATAGAGGCTGTCGTTCCGGAACGCTTCACCGTCTACATCCCCATGGACGACACGGCCTATGACGCGGTGCTGCGCTGGTCCCGCAACGGCCGCATCGGCGTCCAGTTTGTCGGGCGCGGGCCCAAGCCAAGGCTTCACTACGGCTAGCCGGGTTGGCCTCCACCGCAGCCTGAGCAGGGGCTTGGGAGCAGCACCTGCTAGCCGCAGACTGCGTTGCGCCGTCGCCGCCACAGTGGCAATTGGAAAGCCGCTATCGCAACCGCACGATAAAGTGCGGTCGAGTATGACGCGCGCGACACCTTTACTCCTGCTGCGACCGGATGATCCCCCGGTGTCGACATGGACCAGATCTCCGCCCGCACCAGTTCCATCGGACGCGTCGCATCGGGCCATGGAGACGCCGCCCGGATCATCACGGGTATCCGCGCCTTCCTGCCGCCATCGCTGCGCATGCTCATCCTGACCGGAGAACGCAGATGGCTTTCGAGCGCAGCCACGCCGAACATATCGCGGACGTCAAGCCCAGCGCCCGAGGATGCGAGGAATGCCTCGCGAATGGCGGCTGGTGGGTGCATCTGCGGCTTTGCCGCACCTGCGGTCATGTCGGCTGCTGCGACGACTCACCCGGCCGTCACGCGACCGCCCATTTCCATTCCACGGGGCATCCAGTGATCGAGGGCTACGACCCGCCGGAAGGTTGGGGCTGGTGCTATGTGGACGAGGTCTTCATCGATCTCGCAGACCGCACCACGCCCCAGGACGGGCCGATCCCCCGCTTCGTCTAGCGACTACAGGAGGCCTGGGGAAACCCAGGCGAGGTTGTCTCAGGTTGCTGCCACAGGGTGATTTGGTCGCAGACGGCCCTGTTCACGGGGCCAGCGCCCGATGCTACCAGTTGGCTGCGGAGAGAGTGCCATTGAAGATATTCGCGGACACGAACAGGTCAGCAGCCGCCTCCCTGGCGGTGGCGCTTCTCGTCGTCCAGACCTTCCTCACCGCCTGGGTCGGCGCCGCGATGGCTGGCCAGCCGATGCTGGACGCCTTCGGCAACCCGATCTGCACGAGCGGCACCCATGACGCCGGCACGCCGTTGAGCGGCCATGGCGACGTGCCATCCTGCTGCACATTGGGCTGCTTCTCGTCCTCTCCGCCGATCGACGCACCTGACGCTTCTGCCGCCGCGCCCCTGTTCGCGGCCGGGTCTGTCATTCTGGCAGATCGCCTGCTGGCCTCGCCGGTCGTCGCCGGCCTCGAGCACCATCCCGGCAGTCCCCGCGCGCCACCCCTCCCCGCCTGAAGCACGCGGACCCATGGCTTTGCGCACGGGTCGACAACGTAACACGGCCGGATTGCCACCGCGCTCCGGCTCTTAGTGGGGAATGCAAATGAGCACGCCGTTTCACCGCGCCACGCGCGCCGTCGCCAATACCTATCCCGTCTCCCGATTCCGTTCCTTCGAGGAGCGGATCGGCATCATCGGCTTCGCGCTGATGCTGCTGTTCGCCCTCGTCCATCCGCTGCTCGCGCACGAATACAAGGCGGGCAACATCGAGATCGACCACCCGTGGTCGCGCGCCACGCCGGAGGGCGCCAAGGTGGCCGCCGGCTATCTGGTCCTCAAGAACAGCGGCTCGGAACCGGACCGCCTCCTCGCAGCGACCGTGGAGATCGCCGGCAAGGCCGAGTTCCACGAGATGGGCGTGGACGACCAGGGCGTGATGACCATGCGCCCGCTCGCCGGCGGCATCGAGATCCCGGCCGGCGGCGAGGTCGCCCTCAAGCCTGGCGGCCTGCATCTCATGTTCCTGGACATCACGCGCGGTGCCAAGGAAGGCGAGAGGCTGAAGGGCTCGCTGACCTTCGAGAAGGCGGGCACCGTCGACGTCGAGTTCGCGGTGCAGCCCATGGCCGGCGGCGAGCACGGCGCCCACGGTGGCTGACCAACCGGCTTCGACCCGGGCGTCGCAACCGGCGAGACCTGGTCCGGGCTGGCAACCGGCAGGGTAGTTTGAGCCCCTCCTCCGGCGGCGATGGTCCTTGCCGCGTCGGTCGGTAATGGCAAGGGCGCGAGCGATGCTTGCGGCCTCGCCTCCGTGGGGAGACTTTCAGCAGGGTGCCGGTTCACCCGGGCACCGCCGAAGCTCCTCTTCACCACACTCCGTAGGAGGACATCAGTACCGCGAAGTCCGCGGCGGCGTAGATCAGGATCCAGATCCCGATCGGAATCGCCAGGACGATGAGAACAATCATACCGGGCGACACGCGCATGGTCGTCTATCCGCCCGGCTCGCCCGGTGCCTGCATGGGTGGAACTTGCACAAGCAGCCTCCCTCGTTCGGCTCCCAGAATGCACGGGCTTCGCACGCCTGTCACCTGCCACGGAAGGTTCCGGGGTTTTCCGACCCGTTCTCGGGCCGGCATGACGGGCGGGACGAAGTCGCGTCCCGCCCGTGGATCAGGCTTTCGCGTCAGGCGATCGGCCGGCGCAGGTGCCAGTCGGTGGCCTGCTGGAAGGCGTGGCCCGCCGCGCACAGAAGGTCCTCGCTCAGGTGCTTGCCGACGAGCTGCAGCGAGATCGGGACGTTGGTGCTGGAGAAGCCGGCGGGCAGCACGATCGTCGGATTGCCCGCGAGATCGAACGGAGCCGTGTAGCGGATCATCTGCAGCAGGACGTCGTCGTCGTCGCCGAATGCCTCGAGTTCGGGAAGCGTTGGGGTCGGGGTGGTCATGGTCGGGATCAGCATGAGGTCGACGTCCTCGAACGCCGCGGCCAGGCGGCCGGAGAACTCCAGCCGGTCCACCCACGCCTTGGCGACCGCCTCGCCACTGACCGTGCGTCCATGCTCGATCAGCTGCGCCATGCCGGCCTGATATTCGTCCGCCCGCGACGGGTAGGTCTTCTCATGCACCTTCGCGGTTTCGGCGCCACAGATGTGGAACCAGCCCCGCAGCGCCTCGTAGGGCGACGGGAAGGAGACCGGACGGATGCGCGCGCCGAGAGATGCCAGCACGTCCTTTGCCGCCTCAACGGCCGCGACCACCTCCGGATGGGTACGCACTGAGACGAACGAGTCGTCATAGCCGATGCGCAGGCCGCTGAGGCCGCGTCCGGTCGCCTGGACATAGTCGGGGACGGGAGCGCGCAACGAGGTCGGGTCCTGATCGTCCGGCCCGGCGATCACCCTGAGCAGCATCGCCGCATCGACGGCATTGCGCGCGAAGGGACCGACATGGTCGAGCGAATGCGACAGCGTGAACACGCCGTGCCGGCTCACCCTCCCCCACGTCGGCTTGATGCCGGTGACGTTGTTGCAGGCAGACGGGAAGCGGATTGAGCCCCCGGTGTCGGTGGAGAGCGCGCCGAAGGCCAGTCCCGCCGCCGTAGCGACGCCCGAACCGCTGGACGAGGTGCCTGCCCAGTACTCCGCGTTCCACGGATTGATCGGGACGGGATAGATCGGATGGTTGTTGGTGTAAGCGCCCTCGGTCAGCGTCAGCTTGCCGAGAACGATCGCGCCAGCTGCGTAGAGCCGTTCCACCACCGTCGCGTCATAGTCGGGAATGTAGTGCTGGTAGATCTTCATGCCGGCCGTGGTCGGCGCGTCCTTGGTGTAGAAGAGGTCCTTCAGCCCGATCGGCACACCGTGAAGCGGCCCGCGCCACAGGCCACGCCCGATTTCGTCCTCTGCGATGCGCGCACGCGCCAGCGCCTGCTCGCCCATGACCGTGATGTAGGCGTGAAGGCCGCCGTCCAGCCGCTCGATCCGGTCGAGCATGGTGCGTACGACCTCGACGGGCGAGATCGCACCCGAGCGTAGCGCTCCCGACAGTTTTTCGATCGACCAGTAGTGCAAATCGGTCATTCAGAACGCTCCGCTCGTACCATTCCCCGGGTTGCTTCCTTGCGGGTGGACCCGCCCTCTCGACAGGACCTTTTCGCAGATGCGATGGAAAAGCAATAAAATAATTTGACAACTTTCAATCCTGCCCCATAGGCTGCTATCAGGCATCGACGCCGCTACCGCACCAGAACGGACGGTCGGACCGGTTCGCCGGACCGCCTCGGGCGTGGCGAGCCGAACAGTGGGATCTTCAGAGAGGACTGGAACAATGCTCACTTTGCGAACCGGCCTGAGCACGGCCGTGGCCGCCCTGGCCCTTCTTTCCAGCGTCGCCTTCGCGTCGGCCAAGGACACGCTGACGCTTGGCCTGCCGGTCGAGCCGACCGGACTTGACCCGACGATTTCGGCACCGGTCGCCATTCGCGAGATCACCTGGGGCAACGTCTACGAGGGCCTCGTCACGCTCGACAAGGATGGCAAGATCAAGCCGCTTCTCGCCACCGACTGGACCATCTCGGACGACGGCCTCACCTACACGTTCAAGCTGCGGCCGGACGTGAAATTCCATAACGGCACGCCGTTCGACTCCTCGATCGTGAAATTCTCGCTTGATCGCGCCCGCGCGGAGGATTCCACCAACGCACAGAAGCAGTTCTTCGAGCCGATCGAGAGCATCGAAACTCCCGATCCGCTGACCGCGGTGATCAAGCTGAAGAAGCCGACGGGCCTCTTCATCTACCATCTCGCCTGGGGCGACGCCGTCATGGTCGATCCCAAGACCGTGGAGACCAACAAGACCGAGCCGGTCGGCACCGGCCCGTTCAAGTTTGGCTCGTGGCAGCGCGGCAACCGCATCGAACTGGTGCGCAACGAGGACTACTGGGACGCCGGCGTGCCGAAGCTCGCCTCGGTGACCTTCCGCTTCATCGGCGACGCCCAGGCCCAGGCCGCGGCGCTGCGGGCCGGCGACGTCGACGCCTTCCAGAATTTCTCCGCGCCCGAGCTCTACGGGGAGTTCGAGCAGGACGACCGCTTCAACAGCGTCATCGGTGCGACGCCGCGCAAACTTGTAGCTGGACTTAACAACTCGAAGGCGCCTCTGGACAACGTGAAGGTCCGCCAGGCGATGATGAGCGCCATCGACCGCGACGTGGTGATCGAGGGCGCATTCTCCGGCTACGGCGTGCCGATCGGCAGCCACTACGCCCCGTCGGATCCGGGCTACATCGACCAGACGGGCGTGCTGCCCTACGACCTGGAGAAGGCCAAGGCGCTGCTTGCCGAAGCCGGCTATCCGGACGGCTTCACGGTCACCATGAAGTGCCCGCAGATGACCTACACGACCCGCGCCTGCGAGGTCATGCAGGCCCAGCTGGCCGAGGCGGGCATCACGCTCAACATCGAGGCGAGCGAATTCCCGGCAAAGTGGATCGACGAGGTCTTCGTCAAGCACGACTACGATGTCACCATTGTCGACCACGCCGAGCCGATGGATATCGACATCTATTCGCGCCCCACCTACTACTTCCAGTACAACAATCCGGCCTTCAACGAGCTGATCGAGAAGGCCTCCGTCAACGCCGACGAGGCGCAGCGCAACGAGATCTACGGCGAGGCCCAGAAGATCCTGGCCAACGACGTGCCCGCGCTCTACCTCTTCGATCTGCCCCGCCTGAACATCTGGGCGAAGGGGATCGAGGGCCTGTGGGCCAACGAGCCGATCTCTCAGGCCTACGTGCGCGACGCCTACTGGGCCGAGTAAGTCGCCCCCGGGAACCCGGTGCTTCCAAAGTGCAGCGCCGGGTTTCGGGATGTTTCTGCCGACCGGCGTCCCCTGTACGCCACAGACGGAACCTGTATCTCCATGCGAGCCATCCTGCTCGGCCGGTTGGGATCCTTCCTGCTGACGCTGCTGATCGCATCCCTGCTGGTCTTCGCCAGCATGGATCTCCTGCCCGGCAACGCGGCCGCCATCCTGCTCGGCACCGCGGCACGCCCGGACACCATCGCAGCGCTCGAACAGCAGCTCGGTCTCGATCAGCCTGCCTATGTGCGGTACCTGACCTGGATCGCGGGCGCTTTCACCGGTGACCTCGGCCAGTCTGCCTCGTATGGCGTTCCGGTCGCGGGGCTGATCGGCGAGCGCCTCGCGGTGACGATGCCGCTCGCCCTCATGGCGCTGGTGATCGCGGTCGGCATCGGCGTGCCGCTGGGCGTGGCCGCGGCCGCGCGCTGGCGGCAGGGCCCTGACCGCGCTGCATCGGTTTTCGCGCAGGTCGGCATTGCTATTCCCGATTTCTGGTTCGGCCTGCTCCTGATCCTGCTCTTCTCGACCACCTTGCAGTGGTTCTCCGCCGGCGGCTTTCCGGGCTGGGGCGATCCGCTCGCGGCGCTCAAGGCGCTTCTGCTTCCTGCAATCGCACTGGCATTGCCTCAGGCAGCCATCCTGACCCGCGTGACGCGCTCCGCCGTTCTCGACGTCTCGGGCGAGGACTACATCCGCACCGCCCAGGCCAAGGGCCTGACCGAGGGGCGCGTGCTGTGGAAGCACGCCGTGCGCAACGCGCTGGTGCCGATCGCAACCATCATCGGCCTGCAGTTCTCCTTCCTCGTGGCCGGGGCCGTCCTGGTCGAGAACGTCTTCAACCTGCCCGGCATCGGCCGCCTCGCCTACCAGGCCCTGTCCCAGCGCGACCTCGTGGTGATCCGCAGCGTCGCCATGTTCTTTGCGGGTCTGGTGATCCTCGTGAACTTCCTGGTCGACCTCTCCTATCTCTGGCTCGACCCGCGGATGAGGGGGCGGCGATGAGCGACGTATCCGCTACGCCCCCCCGCTTCGGGACCGGCCTCAACCTGCGCCTGACCCTGGGCATCGTCATATCCGGCCTCGTCGCCGCGCTGGCGCTGCTGTCGCTTGTCTGGACGCCGCAGCCGCCGACGAAGATGCGGATGGCCATGAAGCTCAAGCCGCCACTGGAAAGCGGCCTGGCAGGCACCGACGCCTTCGGACGGGACATCTTCTCGCAGATCATGGTCGGTGCCTGGAACTCTCTGTCGATCGCCGTCGTCGCCGTTGCCATCGGCGTCGTCTTCGGTGTCGCCCTGGGCGCAACCGCAGCCGCCAAGCGCGGCTTCGTCGAGGAGGTCATCATGCGCATGGCCGACGTCGTGTTCGCCTTCCCGGCGCTGATCTCCGCGATCATGATCGCGGCTCTGGTCGGCGCCGGGGCCAAGACCGCCATCATCGCGATCGGCGTCTTCAACATCCCCGTCTTCATCCGTGTCTCGCGCGGACTGGCGCAGCGCGTCTGGGCGAACGATTTCTGCCTCGCCGCGCAGGCCGCCGGCAAGGGCGCCTTCCGCATCACCATCGACCACATCCTGCCCAATATCGCGGGCGGCATCGCCATCCAGGCGACGATCCAGATCGGCCTGGCGATCCTCGTCGAAGCCGGCCTGAGCTATCTCGGTCTCAGCCTCTCGCCGCCGGCGCCGTCCTGGGGCCGCATGCTGAGCGACGCCCAGACCTATCTGAGCCAGGCGCCGTGGATGGCGATCGCTCCAGGCATTGCCGTCGCCGTGGCGGTTCTGGGCTTCAACCTGCTGGGAGACGGTCTGCGCGACAGGTTCGATCCGCGCCGGGAGGGCCGGCCATGACCCTTTCCGTCTCGCTGGACTCGATCACGCTCACGAGCGGCGGACGCCCGATCCGCACCCTGGTCGAGGACATCCGGTTCACCATCCCCAACGGGACCACGATGGGCATCGTGGGCGAGTCCGGCTCGGGCAAGTCCCTGACCTCGCTGGCGATCATGGGGCTGCTACCCGCCGGCATGCAGGCGCGGGGCCGCATCGACCTTGACGGCACCGACCTGCTGTCGCTGCCGCGCGAGGCAATGCGCAAGGTGCGCGGTGCACGCATCGGCATGATCTTCCAGGAGCCGATGACCGCCCTCAATCCGGCCATGCGCATCGGAGACCAGATCGCGGAAGGCCTGCTCGCCCACAAGGCGATCAGCAGGGCCGAGGCCCGTCGCGAGGCGTTACGCCTGCTCGACCGCGTGCACATGCCCAACGCTGCCCGGCGCATCGACAGCTATCCGCACGAACTCTCGGGCGGGCAACGCCAGAGGGTGGGCATCGCCATCGCGCTCGCCCCCGGACCGTCGATCCTGATTGCCGACGAGCCCACGACCGCGCTCGACGTGACGGTGCAGGCGGAAGTTCTCGCCCTGCTCGGCGAACTGATCCGCGACCTCGACATGTCGCTGCTGATGATCAGCCACGACCTCGGCGTCATCGCCAGCATCTGCGAAAAGACGCTGGTGATGAAGTCCGGCCGGCAGATCGAGAGCGGCGACACGGAACAGGTGCTCCATCGTCCCGGCGATGCCTACACGCGCCGCCTCGTGGCCGCGATGCCGCACCGCGACGAAGGCGCGGGCCGGATGCCCCCTCCGCCGCCTCCCGGCGAGCCTCCCGTGCTCGAGGTGAAGGACCTGCGGCGTGAATATCGCGGCCTGTCCGGCCAGGTGCTGACCACCGCGGTGGACGGCGTCAGCTTCTCGGTCGAGCGCGGCACCATCTTCGGCATCGTCGGCGAAAGTGGCTGCGGGAAGTCCACCCTGTCGCGCATCGTCATGGGTCTCGACCGGCCGACCTCCGGCAAGGTCCTGTTCGAAGGGGTCAACCTTTTCGATCGGTCGCCGCGCGAGCTGCTCAAGGCGCGACTGGGCTTCCAGATGGTGTTCCAGGACCCGCAGGGGTCGCTCGATCCGCGGCAGCGGGTCGGAACCATCGTCGCCGAACCGCTCTACCTCGACCCCAACGCGCCGCGCGGCAAGCAGCGCGAGGAGTTGGTCGCCGAGGCTCTGAGGAGCGTCGGGCTATCCCCGGACGACGCGCGGAAATATCCGCACCAGTTCTCGGGCGGCCAGCGCCAGCGCATCGCCATCGCGCGCGCGTTGATCTGCCGGCCGAAGCTGGTGGTCGCCGACGAACCGGTTTCGGCGCTCGACCTCTCGGTGCAGGCACAGGTTCTGGACCTCATCCGCGAGCTGCGCGACCGCGAGGGCATCGCCTTCCTCTTCATCAGCCACAGCCTTGCCGTGGTTGAATCCATCTCCGACCGGGTCGGGGTGATGAACCGTGGCCGTTTCGTCGAGACGGGCACGGCGCGGGAGGTCTTCCGCAATCCCCGCGACCCGTACACGCGCCGCCTCATCGAGGCGGAGCCCCGCATCGACCAGCCACGCCGGTACGGCGTGAGCCACCCGACCGACATTGCGATACCAGCAGAAGGATGACCGCATGACGCTGCAGACGACCGTGGATGGGGAACCCGTCGACCAGTTCATCCGCCGCCACATGGCCGGCGACTTCCTGCTCTGGTCCCCCAACATTCAGGCCGAGGCCTTCCTGAACTGGGACCGTATCTGGGCGACTCGCACCATCGCGCGCGGCACCCCTAAGCCGCTGCCGGTAGCCCCGACGCAGCTCGACATCACCTTCGAGAGCGGCGGCAAGACGCTAACGATCGACGATCTGATGCGCTGGGAGTTCGTCAGCGGCCTGCTGATCGTGAAGGACGGCGAGATCAAGCTCGAGCGCTACGCGATGGGCCTCGACAAGGATCGCTGCTGGCAGTCCTCCTCGATGGTGAAGTCGCTGGCGGCCATCCTGATCGGCGCGGCGATCCAGGACGGAGCGATCCGCAGCGTCCACCAGCCGATCACCGACTACATGCCCGAATTCGTCGGCACCTCCTACGAAGGCGTGACGATCGAGGACCTGCTGCACATGGCGTCCGGCGTCGAGTGGGTTGAGAACACCGATGACCTGAAGACCGACGTGGCGGAGCACTACATCAAGGTCATCGCCGCGCGGAAGCCGGACTACATCCTCAACTACCTGAAGACCCGCCCGCGGGCCAATCCGCGCGGCACCCAATTCTACTACAACACCGGCGACACCTTCATCCTGAGCCACATCCTCAGCCGCGCCACCGGCCGCAAGGTGGCGGACTATTGCTCGGAGAAGCTGTGGAAGCCGATGGGATTCGAGCAGGACGGCTTCTTCATCCTCGACTCCGACGACGGCCATGAGGTGGTCGGAAGCTGCTGCGGCGCCTCCCTGCGTGATTATGCACGCTGGGGCCTGTTCATGCTGGCTGACGGCGTCATCGACGGCAAGCGAGTCGTGCCGGAAGGCTGGGTGAAGGCGTCCACCAGCCCGACCGCGCCGAACTTCGCCTTCGACTTCGGCGGCGAGCGCGGCGTCCCCGGACGTGCCGACACCGCCTATGCCGGCTACGGCTACCTGTGGTGGATCCGCCCCGGCGGCGACTACCAGGCGCTCGGCAGCTATGGCCAGTGGATCTATGTCAGCCCGGAAAACAACACCGTGGCCGTCATCCTCGGCGCCGTGCCGCGCCACGTCTACATGACGCCGGAAGAACGGGAGCTGCACCGCTTCTCCTCGCACTGCGGCTCGGAGATGCGTCTCGACTTCATCAAGGCGGCGATGAAGGCACTCGCCTGATGGCGACGGATCAAGGACAAAGCAGATGACCGCTCAGACACTGCCTTCGGGCCTCAGGCGGACGCTCGATGGTTCGCACCGCAAGATGCTGATCGGCGGCCAGTGGGTCGACGCAGCGTCCGGTGAGACCTTCCAGACCCGCAACCCCGCAACCGGGGAACTGCTCGCCACCGTGCCCGCCGCGGGCAAGGTCGATATCGACCGCGCCGTCGCCGCGGCGCGCACGGCCTTCGAGGGCCCGTGGAGCCGGTTCAAACCCTATGAGCGGCAGGTGCTCCTGCTGAAGATCGCCGACCTGTTCGAAAAGCACTGGGACGAGCTCAGCCTTTCGGACACGCTCGACATGGGCATGCCGATCGCGCGGACCCGCGCGAACCGCAATCGTGTGATCGGCATGCTGCGCTTCTACGCCGGCATGGCCACCGCGATCCATGGCGAGACGATCGACAACTCGTTGCCGGGTGAGATCGTCTCCTATACGCGCAAGGAGCCCGTCGGCGTCGTCGGCGCCATTATCCCGTGGAACGCCCCGACTGCGGCCTCGATCTGGAAGATTGGCCCGGCGCTGGCGACCGGCTGCACGATCGTGCTCAAGCCGTCCGAGGAAGCCCCCCTCACCCCGCTGCTGATCGCCGAGCTGATGGCGGAGGCGGGCGTCCCCGACGGCGTCGTCAACATCGTCACCGGCTCCGGTCGGGACGCCGGCGCACCCCTCGCGGAACATCCCGGCGTCGACAAGATCGTCTTCACCGGTTCGACCGCCACGGGTCAGAGCATCGTGCGGGCGTCGGCCGGCAATCTAAAGCGCGTGTCGCTGGAGCTCGGCGGCAAGTCGCCCGTCATCGTCTGCGCCGACGCCGACCTTGAGCGCGCGGTGCCTGTCGCGGCGATGGCCGTGTTCGCCAATTCCGGGCAGATCTGCATTGCCGGTTCGCGTCTCTTCGTCGAGCGCAGCATCCACGACGAGTTCGTCGAACGGCTCGCAGCCTTCGCGAAGAACCTTCGGATCGGTAACGGCATCGACCCGCAGACCGAGATCGGCCCGCTGATTTCCAGCAGGCAGCTCCAGCGCGTCGAATCCTATCTCGCCGTCGGCCCGCAGGAAGGCGCACGGCTCGTCACCGGCGGTTCGCGCCTTTCGGACGGCGGCCTGGCCGACGGATTCTTCGTTGCCCCGACCGTGTTCGCAGGCGTCACCGACGGCATGACGATCGCCCGCGAGGAGATCTTCGGCCCCGTCATCTCGGCCATGCCGTTCGACACGATCGAGGAGGTCGTGACCCGCGCAAACGACACGCCTTACGGCCTCGCCTCGGGGATTTTCACCCGCGATCTGTCCAAGGCGCACCGCCTCGCCAACGGGCTTCACGCGGGCTCGGTCTGGGTCAACACTTATCACGCGATCGACCCGGCCATTCCCTTCGGCGGCTACAAGATGAGCGGATACGGACGCGAGGGCGGGGTGGAGCATCTCCACGAGTATCTCAACACCAAGGGTGTCTTCATCCGCATCGACTGACCGGTCGACCCCGGACACCCCACCCCGCACGACAGGAGACTTGAATGAGACTTGCCGGAAAGACGGCGATCGTGACCGGCGGAGCTTCGGGCTTCGGCGAAGGCATCGTCCGCAAATTCGTCGAGGAAGGTGCCCGCGTCGTCATTATGGACCGTGACGGCACCAAGGCCGCCGCGCTCGCTGCCGAGATCGGCGACGCGGTCGCCGGGCTCGAGGCCGACGTGACCAAAGCCGATGGCTTCGCCGCCGCCCTGAGCCTCGCCAGCGAGCGGTTCGGCGACCTCGACATCCTCGTGAACAATGCTGGCGTCGGCCATACGCCGCGCCCGATGGAGGAGGTCGACGACGAGACCTTCGACCGCATCATGGCGGTCAACACCCGCTCGATCTACCTCGGCGCGCGGGCGGTGATCCCCGGCTTCAAGGCGCGCAAGGCCGGGGCGATCCTCAACATCGCCTCGACCGGCGGCGTCAGCCCCCGTCCCAACCTCACCTGGTACAATGCCTCCAAGGGATGGGCGATCGCCGCGACGCGCGGCATGGCCGTCGAACTGGCTCCGTTCGGCATCCGCGTCAACGCCATAAACCCGGTGGCCGGCGAGACGCCGCTGCTCAAGACCTTCATGGGCGAGGACACGCCGGAGGTGCGCGCCAAGTTCCTCTCCACCATTCCGATCGGGCGCTTCTCAACCCCCGCCGACATGGGCAATGCGGCCGCATTCCTGTGCTCGGACGAGGCGAGCATGATCACCGGCGTTGCCCTCAACGTCGACGGCGGACGCTGCATCTAGTGATCCGCCACCGAGATTCGCTACCGTTGGTGACACGCCCCCCGAGAGGGGCGGCCATGTCCGTCCAACGGGCGAACTGAGGAGATACAACGACATGACCCGCACCAGGGAAGCGAAAGCGTCCGTCAAGGCGGGCCATGCCGTGGGGCTGTTCGACACGAGCCGTCCTGGGGGGCTGCATGAGCGCATCTACAGCAGTCTCATCCACGCTATCGTCTCGGGGCGTTTCGTGAAGGGCAGCAAGCTGCCCTCCGAGCCGGAACTCGCCAGCACCTTCGACGTCTCCCGGCCCGTCGTCCGGCAGGCCCTCGAAAAACTGCGCAGCGAAGGGTTGATCGAGTCGCAGCGCGGCTCGGGAAACTACGTGGTGGGGCTCGACCACCTGATCGCGTCGCGCGTGCAATCGTTGGCCACGTCCCCGGTGCTCGTACAGAGCATGCTCGACGACCTCGAGTTTCGCCTGATGCTGGAGCCGGAGGCCGCCTTCCACGCCGCGCGCCGGCGCGGCACAGCCGACCTGGAACGCATGAAGACGGCGATGGAGCGCTTCGTCGAAGCGCATGAGGCCGGCCACATCACCCACCACTACGACTATCTCTTCCACGAGGCGATCGCCATCGCCACGACCAACAGCCGCTTCATCGACGCCGCCCGGTCGCTGGAATATTCCCAGGACGACGAGCGGATCCTGATGCGTCACATCGTGCACTTCCAGCCAGGACCGCAGAGCGCCGAGGTGATCCGGGAACACCAGGCCGTGCTCGAACTGATCGAGGCGCGCGAGGCCGAGCGGGCGCGCAAGGCGATGGCCGAGCACATCGCCGGCAGCCGTCGCCGGCTGATGCGCCACATAGCCGAGCTCAGGAACGACGTCGCCGCGCGCCAGACCCCGGCCGAGAGCATCGGCGCGAGCGACGAGGCAACCGACACGTCCCATTGAACGCGGATTGCCCCTGCAAGGTCAGGCGGATATTGGCAGCGCTGGCCCTCAGCCCGCCGGTTGCGGCTCCGGGAACGTCCAGGAGCCGTCGAGAATCTCCTGGCGAGGTCGGTAGAGGCGGACCGTATAGTTCCAGCCGTTCATAATGGGCAGGCAGTTTGGGATGCTGCCGTCGCAGCCGCCGAACTGGATCCGGATCGACCCGTCCTCGCCCTTGTCCGCGGTGACGTTGTTGACCGAGTAAGCGTCATAAGGGTTCTTCTCGAAATAGCCGTCCGCATTGTAGAGGCTCACAGACCAGAACCCGTCCACCGGCACCTCCCCGACCGTGAGTTCGTAGACCATGGTGCCGTCGTTGCCCTCGGGCGTCACGTTCAGATAGACCGCATCCCTGTCCGGGTTGCCGCCCCATCCGGCGGCGCTGCCGAGCAAATGCCGGATCGGATCGACCTCGTCCCGGGACCCGAACGCATTCCGGAAATCCGGAAGTGTCGACTGGAGGACCAGCAGCGCATCGCGCACCTGCTTCTGGCTGACCGGATCCCATTTCGGGACCTCGAAACGGCCACGGCTCTGCTGCTCGGCCTTTATCGCATCCTGCAGCTTATGGACTGCCTTGATGTCCTCGGGATTCGAGGGATCGACCAGCGTCCGAATGGTGACGTTGGCGTAACGTGTCCCCACCTTCTCCTTATCCAGCGTCACGGCGCCAGCGCCGTAGTGAACCATCGGCACATAGTGATCCTCGTTCACGACCACGAGCGACATGAAGCGATCGCCGGCATCGGGTATGGTGAGGACGACCGGCCCGGCATCGAGATCGAACACGGCCGACGAATAGAGTGTGTCGCGATTGAGCCTGATGACCGTCTGGTTGTCGATTGTCGCCGGCTCGCGGCGATGGGCGAACTGGCCGAATCCGCCCTCCTTCACCACGGCTCCGAAATAGAGATCGGATTCAGCGCGGCCGAAGTTTTCGACCGTCACGGGCACCGGCTCGCCTTCCGCCGCCTGTGCAACACTTCCGCCGAATGCCACAAGTGAAACTGCGAGCGCTGCGCGCCCGATTCTCTTTCGCATCGATGTCCTCCCCCGTCGGTTCGCCAACTCCAGCGCCGGTCAGGCCGACTAAATGACCTCGTGTCTGGAGTTGTCGTTAGTTCCTAGCACCGTGGCAGACGGATGGTCGAGGTAGCCGTGGCCAAGGTGATCTGGCCGCCCCCGACTTCCTGCCCCCATGGCCTCGATCCTCATTCAGCCACGTAGGTCAAGTCGGTGTCGCGCGTCCATCACCCTTCGAAGCCCCCCCGCGAGCCGTCCACGACGCGTGCAGCCAGAGCACATTTGCCGATCGCCTCGGACCTGTTGTGTCAGAAGTGATAGGCGAGCCGTGCACTCGCGGTCTGGCTGACGTAGGATTCCCCGAAGTCCGCCGTATAACCGGCCCGCACCTCGAAGCCGTTGCTGTTGTAGAGCTGCATGCCGACGTCGAGGCGACCCAGGAACTCCGGCATCTTCAAGTGGTCGGTGAAGGTGCCGTTGTCAGTGGTGGCGGTGGCGAAGCGGCCGTCGACCGTGCGGACGTTGTCCGGCAGGTAGGTGATGCCGATCGCCGCATAGGGCCTCAGCGTTGTTTGCGCATCGAGGTCGATGCGGCCGCCAAACTCCGTCATCAGCGACAGCCTGACATCGGTCTCGCGGCTGCGGTCCATGTCCAGCGCGTAGAGCGGCGAGCCCTTTTCCCTGACCGCCGACATGTCCGAGTAGACGATGTCGAGATCGCCATAGGGTCGGGCATACCAGTCGCCGAAGTTGAACTGATAGCCGACGCGCAGCCGCGCTCCCGCGAGGAAGATGCTGGGGTCGCTCTCCAGCGGATAGGTGTACCCCGGCAGATTGACCTGTCGGTTCACGTCGAAGGAACCGTGGGCGAGCGCCACCGAAGCGGCGAAGAGCCACGGACCGGGCGTGTGTTTCAGCGTGACGGATCCGTCGAACGTATCGCCGTCGCCGGAGGAGCCGCCGTCCATCGACGCCGAGGTCCGCCCGTAGGCGAACGAGCCGCCGAGATACCAGTCGGTCGCGATCGCGTGCTGGGCGCCGATGCGGTAGGTCGTGCTCGTCACGTCGTAGCCCTGGATGTCGCCCTTGGCATCCTGGTCGCTCCAGCGTCCCGTGACGGAGAGCCAGAGGCAGTCGTCCTCCTTGAGCAGCACCGTTTTCTCGACGAAGACCGGGCAGCTCATCGAGGACCCCAGGATTCCGCCTGCCGAGTTCATCAGCGCGAGCGACTGGGCATAGATGTCCTTGCTCGAATATTCATCCAGGGCCGCCGTGTAGTCCCCAGGCTCGAGAATATGCGACAGGGTGGCGAAGTGCGTGGCAAAACCCTCGTCGGCATTTTCCCACGCCCGGGCAAAGTGGCGCGCCAGCGACGCCTGGCTGGCGGTCATCTCGACGCCGTCCGCACTGAAATCGGAGTGAGGAGTGATCGAGATCGTATTGCCGGACTGCGCCGCATGCCAATGGAACACCAGCGAATCCGCCCCGTCGGCCGTCGAGGCGAGGTCCCCGGCGCTCACCACCGAAACCGAGCCGGGCAGAAGCGTGACCGCGGTCGGGACGATGAGGCCATCGATCGAGGCGCTGCCGTCGACCTGGAGATGGCTGACGGCTCCTTTGACCGAATCGATGGTCACGCCCAGCCGGCCGTCGGCGGTCTGGACGAAATCGCCGGTGATGCGCGTGGTGCGTGTCTCGCCAGGCAGGCCGATGTCAACGGTGCCATGATTGACGTAGTCGCCGTCATTCATGGCGCCGGTCTCGTGCACTCCATTCTGAAGGTTGGTGAACTTGCCACCCCCGAGATAGGCGGAGCCTATGACGGTGCCGTAGTTGCTGACGTTGGTGGATCCGTTCCCCGTCTGCAGGATCGCCGTGCCGCTCGTACCCAGAACGGTGGAGATGACGCCGGTCGCAGCTGTCTCGACCGTGTTGCTGAAGCTGCCGCCATCGATCTGGATGCCGGCGGCTCCCGACTGGGTGGGTGTGGCGGCGGTGCCGCTCCCACCGGTGACGCTGCTGTTGATCGGGGAAACGCTGATTGTGCCGTTCCCGCTGGGGCCAGCGCTCTGCGCGAAGATTCCGATGCCATTCGTGCCGGTGGCGGACACATTGCCGCTAACCCACACGCTGACGTCGCCCCCTTCCCCCGTGCAGGAGGGACAATTGTTCAGGAACACCGCGGAAGAACCTGTGGAGATTGAGCCTTCGGTTACAGTCACGCCCCCGCCTCCCCCGATCGACTGCGCCAGTATGCCAATCGCGCCGGGACCGCTGACCGAAACGCTGCCGCCACCGCCAACGTAGAGGTTCACGTCGCCGCCGCTGCCGCTACCCTGCATTCCTGCAGCCGAGAACGTGGTGGTCAGCGACGGGTCTTCCGAGGAGCTGTCAGTCACGCGGACGTAACCACCGCCCCCGCCGATCGACTGGGCGACGATCCCATGCGCCGCTATGCCCTGCGTGTTGACCGTGATGCCCGTGGCGGTGACCTCGACGGTCCCACCCGAGCCGGTCGAAAAATTGCCCCCCACTGAAACGTATATTTCATCTGCGCTCGGCTGGGCCGTGACGAGGCCGCCTCCGCCGCCGACCGACTGTGCCAGAAGGCCGAGGGAGTAGTCACCCGTTGTTTCGATGGAGAGCGCATTGTCGGCGACCTGCTCGACGGTTACATCACCGCCGTTTCCGTCGACCCCCAACGCGCCGCCCGCCCAAAGATTCAGCGTTGCCCCTTGTTTCCGGAACTCGGACACATAGAGGCTGCTGCCCGCCCCGCCGATGCCGCCGCCGCCGCCGACCGATTGCAGGACAACACCATCGGCAGCGTCTCCGGAGGTGGCGATGATCGCACCGACACTGGTCTGATACTGCAACGTCACCGAACCACCGTCGCCGCTTCCACCGCCTATGCTGCTACCCGACCCGCCCACGGATATCAGGCCCGTCGCACTGTCGGAGCCATCGGCACCCATGCCGCCACCGCCGCCGACGCTCTGTGCAACGACGGCTGCCGCCGCATAGCCGCCGGTGCGGATCGTGGTGTCTCCCTCGTCCAGTTGGATCGTCACATCGCCACCGTCGCCTCCGGCGCCACCGTTGCCCCCGAGTGCCACGTCCAGGTTGATGGTGATTTCGGGAATGCCGCCCGTACCGCTTGCCGCAGACGTGCCGCCCATGCCGCCGCCGCCGCCGATCGACTGCGCGACGATGCCGCTGGCCCAGTCTCCGAGCGTGGTGATCGGAGCGGAAAGGTCGACTGCGACCGTGCCGCCGTCACCACCGGTGCCGCCGCTGCCGCCGATTGAAAGGGAGAAAGTGGCGTCGACTGTCGGCAGAGTCTGGTTCTGCCCCTCAAAATAATTCTGAAGAAAATTGGCGACCTCGCTGGTTCCTTCGCGGGCGGCAAGGCCAGCCACCACGGGATTGTCGGCGGAAGCGTCGGCACCGGCCGAGCCGCCGAGCCCGCCGCCGCCGCCAATGGACTGCGCCAGAACGCCTGTCGCATCACCGCCATGCGTTGCGATCGCACCGTCGACGGTTACGGACACATCCCCGCCCGCTCCACCGCCGGCGCCCTGCATGCCAAGGTTGAGGTTGAGGCCTGGCTTGTAGTCCTGCTCGTCGACGTTGAAGCTCTGCGCAAAGCTGAGGGAGCCGCCCTGCGATGATCCGCCGCCGCCACCGACCGACTGCGCCAGGATGCCGACGGAACCCGATCCATAGGTGGTGACGCTGCTCCCGCCATAGAGATAGGCTTCGACCTCGCCGCCTGCGCCGCCGCTTCCCCCTTTCGAGCCGAGGCCCACGCTTATGGACGTGCTGGTGCTGGTGCCGAAGGACTGGGTGTTGCCGCTACCATAGCCCGCATCCCCGCCGCCGCCGCCGATTGACTGCGCCGTCACGCCGTTCGAATAGTCGCCGTAGGTGACGATGGACGTCCCGGCGGTGCCAGCCGGGTCCTGCGAGAACGTGCCGTCCGAGGCTATCGTCCCGCCGAGCGCGACGAGCACGTCGCCACCATCGCCGCCGACACCACCCTGGCCGCCCATCGTAAAGGTCGCAGTCACGGCGAGGGACGCACCATCCTCGGGCGTGTAGTCGTACCCTATGACCGCGGCGGCCGCCGAAGAATTGCCGCCGATGCCGCCTCCGCCGCCAACGCTCTGCGCCACCACGGCCGTAGACCCCTGGCCGCTGGTCTCGATGGCGCTGTTGTTCGAGAGGGAGAACTGTGCGGTGCCGCCATTGCCGCCGTTTCCGCCGGTCCCCCCGACAGCAGATCCGACGGCGAGGCCGACTTGGGTATTCTGGGTAACAGGAATCGCGATCGCGACAGCCTCGGCTGTCGCCGAGCCGCCCAATCCACCGCCGCCGCCGATGCTCTGGACCACGACGCCATAGCTGTTCACCGGAAGCGTGTTGCAGGGCGACGTGGGGCATGAGCCCTGCCCAGTCGCGATCCGGCTGCCGTCCGCCACGGTGATGGAGGCCGTGTCGCCGCCGCCCCCTTGGCCGCCGCTGCCGCCGACGGATACTGCGACAGCGCCTAAAGGGCCGACCGCGCCGGAGTATGCCCGGCCGCCGGTCCCGCCGCCACCGCCAATCGACTGCGCCAGAAGACCGGCCGACGTCGACCCGCTGGTATCGACATGGAGGCCGTTGGCAGTGATCGTGGCCGCCCCGCCATTGCCGCCAATGCCCCCGCTTCCGCCAATGGCGACGGAGGTGAACAGCCCGTCGCTGCTCGCATTGCCCGCATTGCCGCCGCCGCCGCCGATCGACTGCATCACAACTGCCGAGGCGGCGCCACCTTGCGTAACGATGTGCGTGTCGGTTCCCAGCGTCGCCGTGACCGTTCCGCCATTGCCGCCGCCGCCGCCGCTGCCGCCCACGCTTGCAGTACCGCCGGACGCGCCACCGCCGTCGCCCCCACCGCCGCCGATGGACTGCCCCAGAACGCCGGTGGAGGAAATGCCGTTCGTTGCAATGATGCCGCCAGCTGAGGTGAAGGTGACGCTGTTGCCCGCAGCGCTGAACGGCGTGTCGTCGGCGCTGCCGCCAACCGAGCTGAATCCGCCGGCGGCCGTTCCGCCAGCACCGCCGCTGCCGCCGACCGACTGCATCAGCACGCCATGGGCATTCGAACCTGACGTAACGATCAAACCGTTGTGGAAAACGCTGACCGCGCCGACCGCTCCGGCGGAGCCGCCGGTGCCGCCATGATCGACTATCCCCGAGGCGTAGCCGCCTCCGCCGCCCGTGCCGGCCATGGACTGCGCGAGGATTCCCCGCGCTGCGTCGCCGCTGGTGACGATGACCGCATCGTTGGTTACCGTCACGGCCCCTGCCGCCCCGCCGCTTCCCCCTCCGGGGCCGTGGCTGCCTCCGCCATTGGCACTGCCGGCATTGCCACCGGCCCCGCTGAAGCTCTGTGCCAGGATGCCGGCCGCATCGTCTGCGACAGTCGCGATCGTGGACGCGCCATCCAGGGTAACCGTCACCGCCCCGGAATCGCCGCCATTGCCGCCCGCGCCGCCATAAGTTCCTCCGATCGCCCCCCCAGCATCTCCACCTGCCGCCCCGACACCGCCAAGCGACAGGGCGTAGATGCCGGGAGAGGACGCGCCTTCCGTGGCGATCGAGGTTCCGGTCAGTGAAACGTTGACGGCACCGGCCTCTCCGCCCGACCCGCCGTCGCCGGCAGTGATGTCGAAGAAACTCGTCCAAGCCCCCCCACCGAGCCCGCCATTGCCACCCTGACTTATGACATAGATGCCTGGCGAGCTGTCACCCGCCGTCGACAGCGCGATGGTGTTCGGCCCACTGCCACCGAGGGTAACGGTGGCAGTGCCGGTCACAGCGCCGCCACCGCCGCCCGAGCCGGCGGTGCCCCCCCCAATGGTTTGGTCCGAACCACCATTGCCGCCCACGCCGCCGATCTGCATCAACTGAACAGCGGCGGAATCCGCGCCGGTCGTGGAGATCGTCACCGGCTCCGTAAACGCCGTTACGTTGACCTGGCCGGCCCCGGTGACCTGACCGCCATAGCCACCGTTCTGCTCGCCCTTGCTACCACCAGTGGTGCAGTCGATTCCGAGCTGGCACCCGGCACTGGCGCCGTTGCCCGCCTGCATGACCCCGAGAACACCGGGCAGGGAATCGCCGCTCGTCAAGACAGTGGCATCCGTTATCTGGATTTGCGACGGGCCAGCGATGCCGGCGCCGAACCCGCCATTGAAGCCGCGGCCGTTCCCGGCAACGCCGCCATTGCCGCCGAAGACGGCGGCCAGAACGCCGGCACTGTAGGCGCTGCCGGTCGGTGGCGTGCCGCTCACGGTGACGCTCACATCGCCGCCGGCCTCCAGCGTCACCGATGCCGAACCGGCTGTGCCGCCGTTGCCGCCGTTGCCGCCGTCATTGCTGCCGCCATTGCCGCCCTGTGAGAGTGCCTGCACGCCATAGACGCCGTTGTTCTGGCTTCCGGCGCCCTGCCAGTTCCAAGTGACCGAGACGGGTGCCGAAGTGGTGACGGAGGCATTGCCCGCGATGCCCCCATGTCCGCCATCGTTGCTGTTGCCGCCGCCAAAGGACGCGGCCTGGATTCCGGCAAAGCCTTCGGAACCGCTCATCGAGACGGTGATACCACCGCTGTTGACCACCGAGGCCCCCGTGGCATTGCCACCAAACTCGCCACCCCTGTCGCCGGCCCAGATGCCCGCGCCAGCCGGCGACGTGACGCTCGGCAGGTCGATCACGATGGGAGCACTGTTGGTGACGTTTGCACCGGCATACGACGAGCCGGCTTCGTATGCGAAATTGTAGGCGAAGATGCCGAAGACGGAGTTGTCCAGAGATACGGTCGCGTCCGTCTGAATGGCAATGCTGCCCTGGCTCACGGCGGTCACGCCATAGATGTCGCCGCTCGGCGAATTGGAACCCCTGGCGATGACTCCGACACCTGCAAGCATATTTTCGACCTGGGGCGACGAAGACGTCAGGCCGATCTCCCCGAAGCTATTCACCCCTATGCCCATCACGCTGATGATGCTGCTCGCTGGCTGGTCGAAGAACTGGGGGGTGTCGTAGGTCCCGGCGGGAACGTTGCAGATATAGGCGTTGTCCGACACAGCGCAGTTTGCCTGCGCCGCTACGCCCTCGGGGAAGACGACCAGGGCCGCAGCGACGATGAACCCGGCGTCCACGCTCCCCCGGACTGCATCGGGAAGACCTGACCTGGCCCGCCTGCCGGCCTTGGACGGGGCACAGTGGAGGCCCGCCGTTGCGGGGTCAAGCCTTTCGGCGGGTAGGGTGGAAGGCTGCTTGCGCGTGTGCGGATGGGGAGGCCAATCGGTTAAGGGCTGGCTGCCAACTCGAGACCGACGCGCCATCGCGCACCTCCCATCCAAGTCCGTTGCCTGAAGCGCCGATTTGAGGTGAATCGCTTCGACGCCTCAATCACAGATTGATCTTTGCATTAACAGCTCGTCAAGAATTCAGTACTGACGAACAAAGATCTCGAGTGGAAATATTTCCCCCGTGCTTGGCACGAAGACCAGGAACCGTTTGAGCCGTCACGCACGCCGAGGGCCGCACAAGGCAGAGCACAGGTCTTCTTCAAGGTGTCGGCAGCACCTCCCCTCAGCGGATCACGTTGCGTCGCTCGCGGAAACCGGGATTACTTGACGGCGAGTCGGGGAGACAGGACCTCATCCACCGATTCCCTTGTCCAACAGGGCCAGGGCGATTTCGTCGAGGATTGCCGGGTCGTCGATGGTCGCAGGAAGTGTCCAGGCCTGGCAGTCGGCGATCTTCTGCATGGTCGAGCGAAGGATCTTGCCGGAACGCGTCTTGGGCAGGCGCTTGACGACGGCGACGGTGCGCAGCGCTGCCACCGGACCGATCCTGTCCCGCACCAGGGTGACCACTTCCCTTTCCAGATCGGCCGGCTCGCGCTGGACCCCTGCGCTAAGGACCACGAAGGCGAGCGGCACCTGGCCCTTGACGGCATCGGCCACGCCGATGACGGCGCATTCCGCGACGTCGGGATGCTCGGCCACCACCTCCTCCATCGCGCCGGTGGACAACCGGTGGCCGGCGACATTGATGATGTCGTCGGTGCGCGCCATGATGAACAGGTAGCCGTCGTCATCGACCATCCCGGCATCGGCGGTCTTGTAGCAGCCGGGGAACTCCGCGAGGTAGGCGTCACGGAAGCGCTGGTCGGCGTTCCACAGCGTCGGCAGGCATCCGGGAGGCAGCGGCAGGCGGATGACCACGTTCCCGAGCGTGCCGGCCTCCACCTCGTGGCCGTCGTCGCCCAGGACGCGCACGTCGTAGCCTGGCATCGGCACACCGGGCGAGCCATGCTTGACCGGCAGGATTCCTAGCCCGACCGGGTTCTGGGTAATGGGCGAGCCGGTTTCCGTCTGCCACCAGTGGTCAATGACCGGCACGCCGAGCTTTGCCTCGGCCCAGGCGAGCGTCGGCGGGTCGGCCCGCTCGCCGGCCAGGAACAGCGTGCGCAGCCGCGAGAGATCGTAGCGCTTGACGAACTCGCCCCGCGGGTCCTGCGCCTTGATGGCGCGGAAGGCGGTCGGCGCAGTGAACAGCGCCACCACGCCATGCTCGGAAATCACGCGCCAGAAGGTTCCGGCGTCGGGCGTGCCGACCGGCTTGCCCTCGAACAGTACCGTCGTGCAGCCGGCGATCAGGGGTGCATAGACGATGTAGGAATGACCCACCACCCAGCCGACGTCGGAGGCCGCCCAGAACACCTCGCCGGGCTTCACCCCGAACTCGTTCTCCATCGACCAGGCCAGCGAGACCATGTGGCCGCCGGTGTCGCGCACCACGCCCTTGGGCTGCCCGGTCGTGCCGGAAGTGTAGAGGATGTAGAGCGGGTCGGTCGCGGCGGCGGGCACGCAGTCGACATTCGCGCCCGCAGCCTTTTCGCGGGCCACCTGGTCGGCATAGTCGAGGTCGCGGCCCTCGACCAGATCGCATGCCTGCTGCTCGCGGCGCAGCACCAGGCAGCGGTGCGGCTTGTGGTGCGCCATCTCCAGCGCGGTGTCGAGCAGCGGCTTGTAGGCCACCACCCGGCCGGGCTCGAGGCCGCAGGAGGCGGAGATGATCAGCTTGGGGGTCGAATCGTCGATGCGCACCGCCAGCTCGCGCGCCGCAAAGCCGCCGAACACCACCGAGTGGACGGCGCCCAGCCTGGCGCAGGCCAGCATGGAAAACACCGCCTCTGGCACCATCGGCATGTAGATGATGACGCGGTCGCCCTTCCCGACCCCGTGGTTGCGCAGCACGGAGGCCAGCGCCACCACCTCCCGCTTCAGTTCGGCATAGGTGAAGGTCCGCTTCGTGCCCGTCATGGCGCTGTCGTAGATCAGCGCCGGCTGCTCCGCCCGCCCGCCCTCCACGTGCCGGTCCACCGCGTTGAAGCACAGGTTGCACTGCGCGCCCGTGAACCAGCGCCCGTAGACACCAGCGCCGGGATCGAAGACGCGATCCCAGCGCCGGAACCAGTCGATCAGGCCGGCCGCTTCGGACCAGAAGCCATCGGGATCGGAAAGGCTCCGGGCGTAAATCTCACGATAGGTCGAGTTCATGGCAGTCCTCCCACGGACCAGCGATGCCAAGGCCGGCGACACCGCTGTAGCGGCGATCATGCCGCGCAACAATCGCACTTTGGCCCAATGCCGCCCTGCGCCCTGGCCATCGGAGAGTCGGACCTCAGCCCTCGGTCAGCTTCGCAGCCTTCCCGCAGAGCCTGACGCGGCGAGGATCGACACCAACATTGCGCGGGGTCAAAGCCGGCGCGCCCCGCCTTGGCAGGCTAGGCGCGGAGCAGGAATCAGGGCTGTCGCCCAGCCTCGTGTGGACAGGTTCCGGGTGAGCGCGGCCAGGCAGTGCGCCAGATGGGATCACCGAACGATTTCCCCTGCGCTGTACGCCGCAGACTTGCGCGACGGCACGCAAATCCGCTTCGCCTGTCTCACCCGGCCCTCGGCTCATCCTCGACCGCAGCGGAAGCCTGCTGCGCCAGTACGCCGATCACGCCGGAGCGAGGTTCCCGGCTAACACACTGATTTTCACAAAAAACTGGCGCACCCGACAGGATTCGAACCTGTGACCTCTGCCTTCGGAGGGCAGCACTCTATCCAGCTGAGCTACGGGTGCAGCAGGAGTGCAATACTGTCTGATCCCGTCCGAGGTCAACCTGAAACATGGCGGGGCGTGCGACGGCTGGCTCATAGCCGTGGCGCGGGCGCCGGGCGTGCCCGCCGTAACCGCGATGGGGGTGGGAGACTGATGGAGGATTGCCAGTGTCGCGAACCGCCTGCTGGGCGGCCCGAGTGGGCCGCCCCTCGCCTCGAATCAGGCGGCGGCGCTCATGGCGCGGAAGCGTTCGAGCAGTTGCGAGCGGTTGAAGGGCTTGAGGATGAAGCTCTGCGCGCCGGCGCGCTTTGCCCGCATGATCGTCGGCACGTCGACTTCCATCAGGCAGATGGCGATTTGCGGGACGATCGGGCTCTGGATCGAGCGGATGCGGCGGATCAGCTCGTCGGCCGGCATGTCGGGCAGCCCGACATCGATGACGACGATGTCGGGCATGTCCGCCTCGCACATGTGGATGGCCTCTTTTCCGGAAGAGGCCTCGATGACGATGAGTTCAGAGCCGCCCAGAATGCGCTTCGCGACCTTCCGGATCACGCTGGAATCGTCGACGAACATGCACCGCTTCATGGACCTTCCTCGACCCGGCACGCTACGCGGACGTCCTATCGGATGGTCGGCGAATAGCTCATCCCGGTAAACAACCGGCGAAGCGAATGGGTTAAGACTTCGAAAAGCGGTGCGGCTCGCGTCAGGCCGGACGCGAGGCCGTGAACACGATCTCTTCCGGCGTGGCGTGGATGCCGATGACCATGCCCGCCTCGCGCGCCAGGAGCAGCGTGTAGTAGGGCTGGATCGCATGCGCGTCGAGCGCCTCCTCGGGCTGGCGGCCGGAATGCAGCTCGAGAAACTTGGGCGGCACGCGCAGCATCGGGCCGCGGACGCTGATGATGAACTTCGGCTGGGTCTCGGGCGTCTCGAGGGTCACCGCGATCTTGCCGCCGCGCGGGATGGCGGCATTGGCGATGAGGATCATGTTCAGGAGGAGCTTGACCATGTTCTTGGGCATCAGCGCCCGCGGCCCGCTCCAGGAGAATTCCGGCTTCTCGTTCTTCAGGTAGGCCGTGGCCACCGCCTCGGCGTCACCCGTGTCGATGACCATTCCCGCCGAGCCGGCGGCGCCGAAGGCGATGCGGGCGAACTGCAGCCGCGCCGAGGCATTGCGGGCGCTGGCGCGGATGAGGTTCATGGCGTCTTCGTCGGCCCCGCCCTCGTCCAGCAGCTCGAGACCGTTGTTGATGGCACCTACCGGCGAGATGATGTCATGACACACGCGGCTGCACAGAAGAGCGGCAAGATCAGGCGCCGAAAGGGTCAATACGTCGGCCATCAGGTAGTCTCCGGCAATCATCCGCACCCTGGGCAGGCGGCGATTGCCGAGCCGGCCTGTCCATCGCCATCCTCCCACGCGACACACACGCCCGGCACCCGTCCCGGAGGAGACCGTCGATGTCGGCGCGCAGCACGCCCGACGCCGAGAGGCCTTCGAAACGCCGCGTCATGTGAGAGCTTAATGGTTGAAAAAGAATTACGGGATAGGCTCCCAAATTGCTACCGTCAGCCACCGGGAAAAAGAGCGGCAACGGCAGCGAGGCGTCGGCGACAGGCTCGCGGACGGAGTATTGAGAATGATGTCCCGCATCCCCCGTCGGACGTTGTTGAAAATGGTCGCCTGTGGCGCGGCCGCAATGACGATTCCGCTTTCCGGCCCGGCCCTGGCCCAGGAAAACTTCACCGCCCAGGAGATCGTCGAATCGGGCCACCGCTTCTTCGGCGCGACCGCAGGCGGACTGGCGACCCTCGTCGAAAAGGCCTTCTCGACGTACGGCCTGCCAAACGGCTACGTGCTCGGCGAAGAAGCCTCCGGCGCCTTCATCGGTGGCCTCACTTATGGCGAGGGCACGCTCTACACACGCAACGCCGGCGATCACAAGGTGTTCTGGCAGGGGCCCTCGCTCGGCCTCGACTTCGGCGGCCAGGGCTCGCGCACCATGATGCTCGTCTACAACCTCAACGACATCCAGAGCATCTACGACCGCTATGCGGGCGTGGCCGGCTCGGCCTATGTGGTTGCGGGCCTCGGCTTCAACGCCTTGCGCAACGGCGATGTCGTGCTGGTTCCGATCCGCACCGGCGTCGGCGCCCGCCTCGGGATAAATCTCGGCTACCTGAAGCTCACCGACCGGCCGACCTGGAACCCGATCTGAGGCCCATGCCTGCCCGGTCCTCATCGCTCGCAGTCACGGCAGCGCAGCCGACAGTGGTTGCACCTGCCGCAAGCCGGTGATGCGCAAAGGTGATTGAGCCGGCCGTCTATATTGCGCTGGGGGTGCTCTGCGCGGCCTTCGTGGCCGCGCTGATCGTTCCGGCACTGCTCAGGCGCACCGCCCGCCTCACGGAAAGGCGGGTGCGCGAATCCCTGCCGGTCTCGCTGGAAGAGATCGAGGCGGACCGCGACCGCCTGCGCGCCGAGCACGCCATGGCGATCCGCCGCGTCGAACAGGCGCTCAAGGCGCTGCAGGAGCGCAACGCCGAGCTGACGGTGGAACTCGCCCGCCGCGACGAAGCGGCGAAGCTGCTCACAGCCGAGCGCAAGAGCGTCGCCGGTCGTGATTCGGTCATCGCGTCCCTCAGCGAGGACGTGGCCCAGCGGGACGCCCGCATCGAGGCCCTGCAGGCGGAGCAGAACGCGGCCAACGAGCTTGCCGAGCGCCGTGCGTCGGAACTTTCCCGCCTGCGCGGACTGTTGGACGAAGCGCACCTGCTCGCCAGTACCCGGCAGGTGGAGATCGAGGCGCAGGACAGCCAGATAGGAAGCCTCACCATCGACCTCGCCAAGACTCGCGACGCGCTGGCCGCGGAATCGGTGCAACTGGCGGAAGCCCGATCCGCGTCGGCATCGCTGTCCGAATCGCTGCAGGCCGAGCGGCGTCGCGTCGCCGAGCTCACCGCCAAGTCCGAGCGCATGTACGCCGACCTCGCCGACCGAGAGGCGGCGCTGCAGAAGCGCGAGGGCGATCTGGCGCAGTTGCGCGAGGCCCTCGCGGGGGCCACCCGCACCAACACCGACCTTGAGGCGCGCCTCAGCAAGGCGCTTGCCGAGAAGGCGAGGCTGGAGGCAAAATTGGCCGAGAGCGAACAGCGGCGCGAGCGCCCGCCCCTCACGCCGGAAGAGGAGGAAGCGACCGTGGCCCGTCTCGTCGCCGAACGCCGCCGTCTCGAGGAGAGGCTGGCCATCGTCACCCGGCAAAACCAGAAGCTTCGTGCCGACCTGGCGGCCGGGGATCCGGAGGCCCGTCAGGCCACCGCCGGTCAGGACCGCGCGGCCAATGCCGTCCTGCGCGAGCAGATCGCCCAGATCGCCGCGGAAATGGCGCATCTCGTCGAGAAGGTCGAAGGCAAGGATTCGCCGATCCTGCGTCTCGTCCCGCCGGGCGAGCCGGCGACGTCGACCGAGGGTGAGCTCAGCCTCGCGGACCGCATCAGGGCGCTCAGGGCAGCAACGTCATCCTGACGCACGACCGCCGCCCGAAAGATCCGCCAGCCGATGCAGGGCGATCGCCGAGGTGGCCGCCACGTTGAGGCTGTCGAAACCCGGGGCAATGGCGATCCGCACGGTCTCCATGCTCGCCAGCAACGTTTCCGGCAGTCCCTCCCCCTCTGCGCCGAGGAAGAGGGCGCCGCGTTCCGGCCGCCGCAACTCTGAAATGTCGGTCGCGCCTGAGGGTGAAAGTGCCAATGTCCGGAACCCCGCGCTCGCCAGCGACGCGGCGAACGCGGACGTATCGTCGAACCGGGCAAAGGGCACGCGGAAGACGCCACCGACCGAGACCCGGATCGCCTTGCGGTAGAGCGGGTCGCAACAGGTCCCGTCGAGGAAGACGGCATCGGCCCCGAAGGCCGCCGCGTTGCGAAAGATCGCGCCGACATTGTCGTGGTTGGAAACGCCGACCAGGACCAGCACGAGGGCGGAAGACGGAAGCGTCGCCAGCAGGTCGTCCGCTGTCGGGGGATCATTGCGCCTCCCGATGGCAAGCACGCCCCGGTGCATGTGGAAACCGGCGATGGCATCCATCACCGCCGACTCGGCGACATAGACGGGCATGCCGACCGGCATCCTGCCGATCAGGTCCGAAAGACCCGCCAGCCGGTTCTCGAGCACCAGCATGGAGAGCGGCGCGAATGACCCGGCGCCGGCAAGCACGTTAAGGACGACCTTGCCTTCGGCGATGAACAGGCCCTGCCGCCCGACGAGGTCACGCTCTCGGACGTTGCGATAGGCCGCGATGCGCGGGTCCTCGGGATCCGTGACCCGCAGGATCTCGACCATGCCGGGCCCGGTCAGGCGTTCGCCGTTGCCGCGCGGGCCTCGCGCACCATGTCGACGAGCACCTGCCGCACCTCCGAAGCCGCCTTCAGCGGCGAGGGGAAGAACACGCGGGCGGTGGCGTCGCCGGCAGCGAGGTCGATCCCGTCCGGGTCGATCCCCGTCATCGTCCAGCCCTCGCCGCTGGCGCGGGCGAAGTGGCCGGCATAGAGCTCGATCGCGTCCAGATGATCAGCGTTCATATGGTCGATGGCCCGCTGCTCCGACGCGGCAAGCTCCGCAGCGACGGTGCTGTCGCAGACGAGTTCCTCGCGGTTGAGCAGGAACGCCTTGCCGAAGCCGCCGTTCAGGCTGGCGCGTCCCGGCTCGAGCCGGAACAGGCGGAAATCGCCCAGGCCGGCATAGAGCTTGGCCTTCGGATTGCGGTTGAGATAGCGGCGCTGCGCCCGCTCGTGCGCCGGATCGCCGGCCTCGAGCTGGACCGCCCGGCAGACCAGCGAAAGCCGCGGATAGGCGAGCGGATCGCCCTTGCCCGGCTCGCCGACGAGCAGCGAGCAGCGCGGATCGGCGAGCAGCGCCCGCGTATGCGTCGAAAGCAGCGAAACAAGGATCAGCGGCGCACCATCAATGTCGGTGGCCACGCCGACCCGGCTGGCGAACGGTACACCGGTTTCCGCCTCGATGACGGCGATTGCGCCGTAGCGCGCGGATCGTACCAGTGTCTTGGCCAGGCGGATCGCCTCGGCATCGGTAGGTCGAATGACGCTCGGTCTGTCGTTCATTTCGGAGCCATGCGGATTGCGCCGTCGAGGCGGATGGTCTCGCCGTTGAGCATCTGGTTCTGCACGATGTGCAGGGCAAGCGCCGCATATTCGGACGGCTCGCCGAGGCGCGGCGGGAACGGCACCGCGGCGCCGAGGGAATCCTGCACGTCCTGCGGCATCGCAGCCATCATCGGCGTGCGGAAGATGCCGGGCGCGATGGTCACCACGCGGATGCCGGAACGGGACAGGTCGCGCGCGACCGGCAGCGTCATGCCGGCAACCCCCGACTTCGAGGCCGAATAGGCGGCCTGCCCGATCTGCCCGTCGAATGCCGCGACCGAAGCGGTGCACACGATCACGCCGCGCTCGCCACCCTCCAGCGGATCGAGCTTCTCGGCCTGCGCGGCGAAGAGGCGGATCATGTTGAACGTGCCGACGAGGTTGACCTCAATGACCTTGCGGAAGAGGTCTAGCGGATGCGGCCCGTCCCTGGTGACCGTGCGCATGCCGACCGCGATGCCGGCGCAATTCACCAGGATGCGCGGGGCGCCGAGCGTTTCGACAGCCTTCGCGACCGCCTGTTCGGCGCCCTCGCCGCTGCTCACGTCGCAGCCGAGGCCGATGCCGCCGATATCCGCAGCGACCGCTTCGGCGCGCTCCTTCGAGAGATCAAGCACGGCGACCTTCGCACCCGCCGCGGCGAGCGCGCGCGCCGTCGCCTCACCCAATCCCGAACCGCCGCCGGTCACCAGCGCTGCCTGTCCCTCGATCTTCATCGCGTCATCCTCTTTCGCTTTCAATCGTAGGGAAGCCTACGCGCTTCATGCAACCGCCCGGGCAGGCTCCTGTGGCTTGGCCAGGTCGGCATGCGTCACTTCACCGGCCAGCCCGTGGGCCGCGCCCTGCGTGATCTCGCGCACGAGAAGCCGGTTGGGGTCAACCGGGCGCGGCATCTTGACCCGGCCACGCGGAATGCGCGTGAAACCGAGCGGACCATAATAAGGCTCGTCCCCGACGAGCAGTATAGCGCCGTATCCGGCCCGCGCCGCCGCCGCGACCGCCATCTCCACGAGGCGACGCCCGATACCGAGATTCTTGTGTGCCGGCCGCACCGCAAGCGGCCCGAGAAGAAGCGCCGTGCTCTCGCCGACGGCGATGCGCGTCATGCGCACCGAACCCACCACCTCGCCACCGCGCATCGCCACGAAGGAAAGCGCGCGCTCGTGCGGTCCGCCTTCGCGGATCTTGTAGGCCGCGCGGGTGTAACGCCCTGGCCCGAAGGCCTCTTCATTGATGTGCTCGATGGCGGAGTCGTGTGCCGGAGCTTCCGGCAGGAAGACGACGTCAGCGGGAGTCATGATCTGAGATCCGGTCGTTCGAGGGACGGTTACCGCGCGTGCGGGTGGCCTGCAGGCGCCTGGTTCAGGCGCGGGCGCTCATTCGTCGTCGATCGATGATCCGGATGCAGTAATTCATGCTGCGCCCGCTAGCACTATTCCGCCAGCGCGTCCATCGCGATTTGGGCGCCGTACCGGGATCGGGCACGCTGTGTTCATCCTGCCTCGGTTTTAACTGCCTGCCGCTTACCCTAACTAGAGGCTGAAAGGCAGGGAAATCGATGGGACAGCTGGTCGACGGCAAGTGGCAGGACGTCTGGTACGACACGAAGTCGACGGGCGGACGTTTCGTGCGATCCGAAGCGCCGTGGCGCGACTGGGTGACGCCCGACGGAACACCTGCTCGCGGGCGCACGCGCGGCTTCAAGGCGGAGCCGGGGCGGTACCACCTGTACGTCTCGCTGGCCTGCCCCTGGGCGCACCGGACGCTCATCTTCCGCAAGCTGAAGAAGCTTGAGGACATCGTCTCGGTCTCGATCGTCCACCACTACATGGGCAAGGACGGCTGGACCTTCCTGGCCGAAGATGGCGCGACCGGCGACGACCTCTACGCCAGCGAGTTCCTGCACCAGATCTACACCCGGGCGGATCCACGCTACACCGGGCGGGTCACCGTCCCGGTTCTGTGGGACCGCCGCCTGGAGACCATCGTCTCGAACGAGTCGTCCGAGATCATCCGCATGTTCAATTCGGCCTTCGACGAATGGGGCGATGCGACGCGGGACTTCTATCCCGCACCGCTGCGTGACGAGATCGACGCCGTCAACGCGTTCGTCTATCCGGCCATCAACAACGGTGTCTATCGCGCCGGCTTCGCCACCACCCAGGCTGCCTACGAGGAGGCGTTCGGCCAATTGTTCGCCGCGCTCGACCAACTGGAACAGCGCCTGGACGGGAGCCGCTTTCTGGTCGGCAATCGCGTCACCGAGGCCGACTGGCGGCTGTTCACCACGCTGGTCCGTTTCGACGCGGTCTATGTCGGGCACTTCAAGTGCAACCGCCAGCGCATCGCCGACTATCTGAACCTGTCGAACTACCTGCGGGATCTCTATCAGGTGCCGGGCGTGGCGGGGACGGTGAACCTCCACCACATCAAGTCGCATTATTACGGCAGCCACGCCACGATCAATCCCACGCGCATCGTGCCCGTCGGCCCGGCGCTCGACTTCGACGCACCGCACGACCGGGCACGGCTCGGCCTGGCTGAACCGGCGAGCCTGTTTCCCGGGCAGGCCTGACTGGAAGGCTGGAAGGCATCCGGCCGCGGGCCGGATGCACGAATTCAGGATTGTGCCGCCCGGCGCTCAGCCGACGAAGGCGCGCTCCACGACGAAGTCGGCGGGGTGGCTGACGGAGCCTTCCTTGAAGCCGAGCCCTTCGACGATCTCCTTCACGTCCTTCAGCATGTGCATCGAGCCGCAGATCATGACCCGGTCGGTGGCCGGATCGAGCGGCTCGATGCCGAGATCCTCATAGAACTTGCCCGACCCGATCAGGGCCGTGATGCGGCCCATGTGCGACGACGGCTCGCGCGTCGTGGTCGAATAGAGCGTCACCCGGCCACTCGCGAACTCGCCGATCAGCGGGTCGGATTCGAGGCTGGCGACGATCTCCTGCCCGTAGACCAGTTCCGCCTGGTCGCGGCAGGTGTGGGTGACGATGACCTGCTCGAACTTCTCGTAGGTTTCGGGATCCCGCAGCAGGCTGGCGAACGGCGCGAAGCCGGTGCCCGTGGACACCATGAACAGGCGCCTGGCCGGCGTCAGCGCATCGACCACCAGCGTGCCCGTCGCCTTCTGGCGCATGAGGATGGCGTTGCCAGGCTGGATCTTCTGCAGTTCGGACGTGAGCGGGCCGTCCGGCACCTTGATCGAGAAGAATTCCAGCTCGTCGTCCCAGGCAGGGCTGGCCACCGAATAGGCGCGAAATACCGGCTTCTCCGCGTTGGGCAGGCCGATCATCACGAACTCGCCCGAGCGGAAGCGCAGGGACTGCGGCCGCGTGATGCGGAAGGCGAAGAGGCGGTCGGTGTAGTGCCGCACCGAAACGACCGTCTCGACGTAGACGTTGGCCGGAACCGGGAACGGCAGCGGGCGCGCGTCCGTCGTCGAAATCGTCACAGGAGAATTCATTGGCAGAGCCTTCTAAATCCGGCCCGAGCTTGACCGACCACCGACCTCAGGCGGCCGGCGCGCCGCATAGACTGCCCAGGTTAGGGAAGCACTTGTCTCGGGAATTAGTTAGTATACAAATGACTTTTGGGTCAAGATCGCGGCGGAGTACAGCATTCCAAACAGTCCGCCGCCCGTAGTCGCTCGGTTTCGGTTTGGATGCATGGCTGAGAACAAAGCGGCGAAGGCGGGGCGCGTTGTAGCCGGCATTGATGTCGGCGGCACCTTCACCGATCTCATTCTCGTCGACGGCCGCCCCGGCGCCACCGTACGGATCGCCAAGACCCCCACGACCGTCGAAAACCAGGCCCATGGCGTCATCGCGGCCCTTGATGCGGGAGGCATTCCCGCCTCAGACATCGACCTCGTCGTGCATGGGACGACCACGACCACCAACGCGGTGCTGGAACGCCGTCTCGCCCGCACCGGGCTGATCACCACGCGCGGCTTCCGTGACGTTCTCGAACTCGGCCGCCGCACCCGGCCGAATGCCTACGGCATGACGGGCAGCTTCATCCCGGTCATCCCACGCAACCTGCGACTGGAAGTCACGGAGAGGCTGGAGGCGTCGGGCGTGGTGCGGACGCCGCTCGACGAGGAGGAAGTACGCGACGCCGTGCGCCGCCTGCTGGACAGCGGCTGCGAAGCGCTCGTCATTCACTTCCTGCACGCCTACGCCAATCCCGTGCATGAGCTGCGCGCCGCCGAGATCGCCGCCAGCCTCTGGCCGAACGCCTACATCACGACCGGCCATTCGCTGCTGTCGGAAGCCCGCGAGTTCGAGCGCGGCGTGACGGCGGCGGTGAACGCCAGCGTCCAGCCGATCCTCGAGCGTTATGTCCAGCGATTGCGCAAGGAGCTGGAATCGCGCGGCTACCGCCGCGACTTCCTGATGATGAACGGCAACGGCGGCATGATCTCCGCCCGCAACGTCGCCCGCGAAGCCGCCAAGACGGTGATGTCTGGTCCGGCCTCGGGCGTCATCGCCGCTGCCTATACGGGGCGCCGCGCCGGCTTCCCGTCGCTCGTCACCTACGACATGGGCGGCACCTCCACCGACGTAGCGCTGATCCGCGATGCCGAGCCGGCCGTTTCGAACGAGACCGAGATCGAATACGCCATGCCCATCCACGTGCCGATGGTGGCCGTACACACGGTCGGCGCCGGCGGCGGGTCGATCGCCCGCGTCGATGCGTCCGGGCTTATCCAGGTAGGCCCCGAGAGCGCCGGCGCCTCGCCCGGCCCGATCGGCTACGGCAGGGGCGGCACGGAACCGACGATCACCGACGCCAACCTCCTGCTCGGCCGCCTCAACCCGCGCCGCCTTCTTTCCGTGGATCGGCCCGTGACGGTGGAACACATCCGTGCCGTGTTCGAGGAGCGCATCGGCAGGCGTACCGGCATGGACGGCGTCGCTGCCGCGGGGGCGGTGCTGAAGCTCGGCAACCTCAGGATGGCTGGCGCGATCCGCATGGTATCGATCGCGCGCGGCCACGATCCGCGCGACTTCGCCCTCTTCGCCTTCGGCGGCGCGGGACCGCTCCACGCCAGCGCGCTGGCGCGCGAACTGGGCCTGCCTCGCGTGCTGGTACCGGCGCGCCCCGGCCTGACGAACGCACTCGGCTGCGTCGTGGCGGACCTGCGCTACGACTTCGTCAACACGGTCAACCGGCCCGTCGCCACCCTCGACGAGGAAGCCATGACCGCGCTGCTGCAGCGGCACCGCGACGAAGGTATGTCGCTGATCGCCAAGGAGGCCGTGGCGCCCGAGTCCGTGCGTTACCGCCATTCGGCCGACATGCAGTTCATCGGCCAGACCCATCAGCTCAACGTGCCGCTGCCCTCGGAAAACGTCACCCGCGCCGAGCTGCAGCAGCTGTTCGAGAAGGCCTATTTCGACCGGTTCCGCGTCGAACTGCCTGAGATCCGCGCGCAGCTCGTGAACCTCAACACCTCGGTCATAGGCGTGCGGCCGCCGGTCGACCTGTCAAGCCTCATCGATCCTGCCGGTCGTGCACAGGACCTCGCCAGTGCGCTGGTGGAAACCCGTCCGGTCTGGTTCGACGGTTCCTGGCTCGACACCCCCGTCTACGCCCGCGAGCGCCTGCCCCTTCACGCCACGGTCACGGGGCCGGCGATCCTGGAGCAGCTCGACGCCACGACGGTGCTGGAGCCCGGCGACACCGCCCGCTCCGACGCTGACGGCAACCTGATCGTGGAGGTGGCGCGATGAGGATTTTGGTGGGCGGCGCACATGGGGCGGCTCATCCTGCTGCGCCGGTTCAAGGTCAAAGCTGGAGCCATTTACGCCCGCGCGCCAGCTCCCTCACGGTTCTTGCGAGGGTCTCCCCATGAGCTCCCTCGACGCCCTCACCCTCTCGGTCATCCAGGCGGCACTGCAGCAGACCTGCGACGAGATGGACCTGACCTTCAGCCGCGCCGCCTTCTCGCCGGTCATCGCCGAGGCCAACGACCGCTCGGACGGCATCTATTCGGCCGAGGATGGCGCGCTGATCGCCCAGGGCAGCGAGGGCCTGCCGGTGTTCGTCGGCGTCATGCAGGCATCGACCCGCACCATCATCGAGATGATCGCCGAGGGCCGTTGCATGCCGCCGGACGAAGGCGACATCTACATCGTCAACGACCCCTATCTCGGCGGCACGCACCTGATGGACGTGCGCTTCGCCATGCCGGTGTTCCGCAACGGCCGCATCTTCTGCTGGCTCTCCAACACCGGCCACTGGCCGGACATCGGCGGCTCGGTACCGGGCGGCTTCTCGGCCTCAGCCACAGCCGTCGAACAGGAAGGTCTCCGCCTGCCGCCCGTGAAACTCTACAAGCGCGGTCGGCTCGACCCCGAGATCTACGCCATCATCACCTCCAACATCCGCGTCGCGGAGCAGCGCATCGGCGACATCAAGGCCCAGGCCGCGGCCCTTGAAGTCGGGAAGGAGCGGCTGTTCCAGATCCTCGACCGCTATGGCGACGACACGGTGACGGAGGCGATCGCCGAACTTCGCAGGCGCGCCGCCGCGCAGATGCGCGCCCACATCGCGGCCATCCCCGACGGCATCTACCGGTCGAAGGCCTTCGTGGATTCCGACGGCGTGGTCGACGAGCCGCTCACCATAGCCCTGGCGATCGAAAAGGAAGGCGACACGCTGACCTTAGACTTCTCGGGCTCCAGCCCGCCCTGCGCCGGCCCGATGAACAGTGTTTTGGCGACAACGCTCTCGTCCGTCTACCTCGCCGTGCGGCACGTGTTCCCGGACGTGCCGATCAGCGCCGGTGCCTTCAAACCGCTGGTCGTGCGTCGGCCGGAAGGCACCTTTCTCGACGCGGCCTATCCGCGCCCGGTATCCGGCTGCGCCGCGGAGGTGTCGCAGCGCATCGCCGAGGCGGTGTTCGCCGCGCTCGTCCAGGCCCTTCCCGACCGCGTCACCGCCGCGCCCGCGGGCACCAGCGGCAATTTCGCGCTTGGCGGCCACGACCCGGCGCGCGGCCGCGGCTACGTCATGTACCAGATCTCCGGCGGCGGCTACGGCGGCCACGCCGGCGGCGACGGCCTCACCAACGGCTGCTCGACCATCGGCATCTCGAAGTCCCCGCCGGTCGAGATCATGGAACAGGCATTTCCAGTGCTCTATCGCCAATATGCCTTGCGCGAGGGCTCCGGCGGCGCCGGCAGGCACCGGGGCGGCTTCGGCCTCGCCTACGAGGTGGAGCTGCTGCGGGGCGAGGCGCGCGCCTCCTTCGTCATGGACCACGGCCGCACTGGCCCGCAGGGCGTCCTCGGCGGCAAGGACGGCGCCGTCAACGAGGTGACGGTGTTCCGTGACGGCGTCGCGCATGTGCCGCCGCACCTGTCGAAGGAGCAGGACATCCCGCTGAAGGCCGGCGACCGCGTGCGGGTGGCCACGCCCGGCGGAGGCGGCTACGGCGACCCGCGCGAGCGGGACCGCCGGCTGGTCGAGCAGGACATCGCGCTGGGCTACTACACGCGCGAACAGGCACAAGCACTGTTCGGCCCGTCGTCATCGCCTCACTCCGAACCGTAGCCCCACGGCAGATAGGGCTGGCCGCGCCGCGTCGGACCGGTGAAGTAGATACGGTCCCCGCCCCCTTCCTTCACGCAATAGACGAGGTCGTTGGCTTCCTTGATGAGATAGGTGTCGACGCTCGAATAGACGCCGTTGTAGCCGCTGGAACGCTTGGCGCCGCTGGATTGCGTGATGCCCAGCCGTACCGTAGTCCCGTCACTCCCGATCGGTACGAGATCGTCGACGAGGCCGATGTGATAGGCCTTCGATCCGGTGCTGGTATCGTAGCTGCCGTCGGCCCTCTTGGTCGCCGCCAGGCTCGGGTTGTCGTTCTTCACTGTGCTGAAGAAGATGGCCGCATCGCCCATCTGGATTTGGGATCGATGTCGTCGGCGATTCTGCGCATTGCGCTCCCAGAAATCGCGCGGGAGCATGCCAGCCCATCCCAAGGGCCTGGGGTTTCCGGCTTCCGGACGGCCGAAACCCCAATAGTTGGCGACGAATCCGCCGCAATCGATCCCGAGGCAGGTGTCGCAGTACCAGTTGACCGTCATGTTATCGATGATCTCCAGACGGTCCATCAGCCAGAGGCAGTCCTGGATCTCGTCCGGCGCACCCTTGCCCATGAACACGCGCGTCAGGTTGTTGCGCAGGTATACGTACTGGAGGATGTCGAAGGACTCCGGGATGCCCGCTCCCTTCCCGCCAAGGTGCTTCCTGATGGCGGCGAAGAGCCGGCCCTGCAGGGCAAGCGCGTTGACCGACTGCTGGCCCTTTCCGTTTTGCAGGTAGTTCCTGATCCCGATTCGAACTTCGGTGTCGAAACGGGTGATGTGGTAGAGGTTGAGGTAGCACTCGGCATAGGCAGCCGGTTGCATCGGCAGCTCCATTTAGCACCCCCCTGCGGCAGGGTGGCACATCCGAGCGAAGCGGCAATCCCTCAGTCTTGGGTATGTATCCTCAGGCGATCCGCGCCAGCAGGGCGATCAGCCGCTCGGCTTCCCGCGCGCTCAGCGGCGCGAGGGTCTCGGCGGTGATCCGCTGCGCCTCGGGGATCAACTGTTCGACCTTTTCCCGTCCCGCCTGCGTGAGACCCACGAGCACCTTGCGCCGGTCCTCGCCATGGGCCTCAATGGCGACGTATTGCCGGGCAGCGAGCCGGTCGACCACGCCCTTGATCGTTGCCGCGTCCATGGCGGTCGCCGTGCCGAGCTCGCTCTGCGAAAGCCGTCCGCGCTCGTGCAGGACGGCCAGCGCCGCAAACTGCGGCGGCGTCAGGTCGGGGATGCGCTGCGCAAACAGCGCGAGGTGCCGCTGATGCGCCCGGCGCAGGATGAAGCCGATCTGGTCCTGCAGCCGGTAACCCTCCGCCTCAACGGCGTCGGGGTCGACGAGCTTCAGCAGGTTGTCGTCGGCGCTCACCTCTGGCCGTCCCATACGCTGATGTCCTCGGCGCGCAGGCCGCCCATGCGGTCGTGCACCCGTCCGCCGATCGCCATGGCGAGGCAGAACAGGATCTCGTCCGGACGCGGGCCATCGGGGACGCCCACTTCGATGGCGTCGAAATGGCTGCGCACATAGGCGGCGTTGACATGACCGAGCGGCACATCGAGCCGCGAGCCGACGCCGCCGACCTTCATGGCCGACGGCACGATCGCCTTGGCGCCGCCCAGCCGCTCGCGCATGGCATAGCCGCCCGGCACGTGCCACAGCGCGCCATGTTCGACCTCGCCCGCCGTCCCGACGATGGCGCCCTTGCCGTAGCTGTCGATGCGCTTCGCATCGCCGCCGAGCGCCGCGATCAGCCTGTCTGTCAGCAGCAGGCCCAGAGGCTTCAGATCCTCCATTGCGGATTGCAGATTCTCGACATAGCGGCCGGCGAAGGGGTTGTTCACAAGAGCCAGCGCCGCTGCACGCGGGCGCGGCTGCGCCGGAGCCGGCCCGCCATCGTGATACGTCTCCTCGACGATGACCGTGACCTTGCGGATCGGAAACTCAGGCATGAGCCACTCCCCCCGTTCGTTATGGAATCCGCAGAAGGTCCTTGAACCCGTCTGCCACGTGGCAGCCCTGCGCACCCCCCTCTGGCCCGCCGGCCATCTCCCCCTCAAGTGGAGAGATCGAGCCGACCGTTTTGGCTTCCCCAATCGCCTGCGTTGGCAGATTGCGTACGAGGTCTCCACAGCCAATCTCCCCCCTTGAGTGGGGGTCGAAGGACGGGCCGAAACCCGTGGCTTGGGCCAGGGAGTCCGGCAGGCCAGAGGGGGGTATCCTCGCGAAGTTGCAAACCCGCAGCTGTCCGCACAGGAACAGCGCGGCCCCCTCGATCAACCCCAATTCACAAAGCCTGTCGGCCACGGCAAGCCCTCGCCCGAGAGCCTCTTCAACCTCATTCCCCCTCAGCTCGCCGACCTCGACCGTGACCAGCCGTTCGCCGAGATCATTGTCCGGCGCGAGATCTCGGGCCGGCTGGCGGCGGATGGCGGGGTGGCCGGGCAGGTCGACGGCGTTGGCGATCACCGTCGCGGCCGCATCGGCTTCCGCAGCACTTCTGGCCAACACCGTCACGGCATCGGCGATGCCGAGCGAAAAGCTGCGCCCGCGCCAGCCGCTGGTGGCGATGCCACGCACGGGAACGTCGGCCCGGATCGCGATGCGGTCGGCAAGCCCGCGCCCCGTCGCGGCCACTGCGGCATCGATGCGTTCGCCCGGCGCGAGGAAGAGCGCGCTGTCGCCGCCATTGTTGACATATGCCTTGCGCAGCCGCCGGCCCCGGCACAGCGCCCCGATCATTTCGTCCGCAACCGCACCCGCCACCGCCGCCATCGGCGTCAGGAAATCGCGGGCGAGCGGCACGACAGCAGCCTCCATGCGCCGGGCTACGCTGCCCTGGAAGGCGCGCGGCCGGTCGAGGATGGCCGGACACCGCAGCTCCGGCAGTTCGCTGACGAGCTCCGGCAACACGGTATGGAAGCGCGCGACGGCCTGTTCATAGGCGGCATGGCATTCCTCTGGCTCGCCGAAGGCTTCGGCGATCAGGTCGATCGGACCATGGTTGAGGTGCAACCGCCGCCCGTCGGCCAGCCAGTGGGCCTGCGGCCCCTGCATCAGTCGCGCACTCCGTGGCCGGCCTGCACCAGCGGCGGCCAGGGATTACCACGCGGCGCCACCACGTCGCGGCTGGGGTTCAGATATTCGCCCCCCACAGCGCGCACGTCCTCGACGCTTCGGATGTGGTCCATGTGCCCGCCGATGCGGCGATAGTCGTCCAGCCGCAGGGTGAACTCGATCGGCGCCACCAGCGCCGGCGTCGGCACGGAACCGAAGGCGCCTTGCGGCACCCGCATCACGTCGACCATCAGCGTGATGCCGCCGCCGGGCCAGACATAGGCCGGCGCGCCGCCGACCGTCACATAGGTGCGCAGGCCCTGCACCGACCGCGTCAGCATGACCGGATTGTCGACGACGCCGGCCCGCAGCGATCCTCCTGCGCCGCCGACGAACAGCACCGTGCAGAGCGCCGGCTCGCAATTCTCCTCGATCAGTTGCACCGAGCGCCGCAGCCTTTCCGGGAACGGCCTGACGACCGGCTTCAGCGACTCGTCCAGCTCGTAATAGTCGAACTGCTCGCCGGTCGTGGACACCATCAGCAGGGACAGGCCCGGCCGCGCGCCTTTCTTCGGGTTCCACTCGCCCAGGATCGAAAGCGGATCCTCGATTGTCGTGCCGCCCCAGCCGAGACCCGGCTCCGAGACCTTGAAGTAGCGCCCCGGCGTCGAGCGGCGGCCGTTGATCCTGATGCCAGTGTCCTCCCAGCCCAGCACCTTGCCAGCCTGGTGTTCGGAGACGACGCCCGTGATGTGGTCGTCCACCACGACGACCTCATCGACCAGCCCACGCCACTGCGCCGCGAACATGCCGATGGTCGCGGAACCGCAGCCCACGCGCATGCGGCTCTCTAGTACCCCGTCAATGATCGGCGCGCTGCCTGCCTGCACGACGACGGTCGCGCCGCCGTCGATGGTCAGTTCCACTGGCTTGCGGTTGCACAGGTCGAGCAGGGTTTCGCAGGTCGCGCGGCCTTCCTGCTTGGAGCCGCCGGTCAGGTGATGCACGCCGCCGAGCGACAGCATCTGCGACCCGTATTCGGCAGTCGTGACGTGGCCGACCGCCTCGCCCCCGGACCGCACGATAGCCGTCTCCGGGCCGATGTGCCGGTCGGTGTCGATCTTTACCTTCACGCCGCAGTACGAAAAAATGCCCTCCGTCACCACGGTGACGAGGTCCACCCCCTCGACCTCCTGGCTGACTATGAAGGGCGCGGGCTTGTAGTCGGGATAGGTCGTGCCGGCGCCGATGGCGCTGACGAAGGGCCGCGCGCCGACAAGGCTGCCATCCCAACCTTCGGGCTCCTGCCCGAACGGCACCACCGCGCCGCCGTTGTCCGCCGCGTGGTGGAGAATGACGTGGGGGTCGCAGCGCACGATCTTCCCGGCGCGATTGCCATAGCGGTCGCAGGCGCCCGTGCGGCCCTCGGCGATGTAGCACATGACTGGACAGGCATCGCAGCGAACCTTTTCCGCTACCTGCCTTTCACCGGGGGGATCGTGGGCCTCGAAGCGTTCGGAGAGCTCGTTCATGGCGCGCTCCGGCCCTTGATCGCCGCGAGCAGCCGGCTCGGCGTCAACGGCACCTTGGTGGCTGTCACGCCGGTGGCGTGGCGCACCGCATTCAGGATGGCCGGGGCGGTCGGGATCAGCACATGCTCGCCGAGGCCCTTCGCGCCGAACGGCCCCTCGGGGTCCGGCACCTCGATCAGGATGGACTCGATCGGCGGAACGTCGCCGAAAGTCGGGATGAGATAGTCGTGCAGGTTCTCGGTGCGGCCGGGGATATATTCCTCCATCAACGCCATGCCGATGCCCTGCGCGATGCCGCCCTCGATCTGGCCCTGCACCAGGAGCGGGTTGACCGCCCGCCCGACGTCGTGCGCGGCGGTGATCTTCAGCAGGCGGACGGTACCGAGCGCCATGTCGACCTCCAGCTCGGCTATCTGCGCGCCCCAGCCATAGACGGCATAAGGCTTGCCCTGGCCCTTCGCGTCGAGCGGCAAGGTTGGCGGATCGTAGGTCTCCTGCGCCGCGAAGACCAGTCCAGAAGCATCGGCCGGCAGCGAGCCGAGGTCGATGCGCCGCACGGCCTCACCCTCGCTCACCACCAGGACGCCCGCATCGAAAGAGATCGCCGCCGCCGGCGAGACGTTGGCGAAGCGCAGGATCGCATCACGCAGTGCCTGCGCGGCCTTCTCGGCAGCCTTGCCGGTGACGAAGGTCTGGCGTGACGCCGATGTCTTGCCGGCGTCCGGCGTGATACCCGTGTCGGCCCCGCGCAGCACCACCGATGCCAGCGGCGCGCCAAGCGCGTCGGCGGCGATCTGGGCGATGACGGTGTTGGCCCCCTGGCCGATATCGACGGCGCCCTGGTGCAGGACGACCTGCCCTTCCCGCGAAATGCCGATGCGGATGGTCGATGGATTGGGCAACGAGGTGTTGCCGCAACCGTACCAGCACGACGCGACGCCGACGCCGCGCCGCAGCGCCTCGTGGCTGGCGTTGAACGCCTCGGCGTCGGCCAACGCGCGCTTCCAGTGCGGCGACAGGGCCTCCAGGCAGGCGCGGATGCCGACCCCACCCTCCAGCACCTGCCCGGTCACCGTCGCGTCGCCGTCGCGAAGCGCGTTGGTCAGGCGGAAGGCAAGCCGGTCGGCACCGATCGCATCGGCCAGCATGTCGTAGAGCGTTTCCTGAAGGATGGTGGACTGCGGCACCCCGAAGCCGCGGAAGGCCCCGGCGATGGGGCCGTTGGTATGCACGGCCACGGCATGTGCCCGGTAGTTGGGCGTCAGATAGGGCCCCGACGCATGCACCGGCACCCGGTTTGCCACCGTCGGCCCCCAGCTCGCATAGGCGCCGGTATCGAACGTGCCGTCGAATTTCATGGCCGTCACGCGGCCCGAGGCATCGATGCCGACGGTCGCGGTCATCGTCGCCGGGTGACGCTTGGTGGTCGACATCATCGAATCGGAGCGCGAATAGGCGATCGCAGCCGGCCGGCCGGTCTTCATCGCCACCAGCCCGATCAATGGCTGGATGCTGACGTCGAGCTTCGATCCAAAACCTCCGCCGGTCGCGGTCGGCACGATGCGCACCGTCTCCGGCGGCAGGCCCAGCACGATGGCCGTGTCGTCGCGGTCCATGTAGGGCGCCTGCGTGCACGCGGTGATGACGAGCGTGTTGCCCTCCATCCGCGCCCAGCCGGCCTCGGGCTCGATATAGGCGTGCTCCACGAATGAGGTCTCGACCGTCGCCGTCGCAGCGAACGCCGTCCCTGCAAGTGCTTCCTCGACCGCGCCGCGCTCGACGAGGCCGCTGGTCAGCACGTTCGCCGGCCGGCCCTCGTGCAACAGCGGTGCGCCCGACGCCTGGGCCTCGCACGGCTTCAGCAGGTGCGGGAGCGGCTCCCATGTGACCGGGAAGGTCGAGAGGTCGATGTCGGCGGCTGCCCCACGCTCGACGGCGACGAGGGCAACCGCCTCGCCGCGCAGCCGCACCAGGCCCTCCGCCAGTGCCGGCTGGTCGGCAAAGGCGGGGATGGTGCCGAAGCGGTTGCGTCCGGGAATGTCCTTCGCCGTGAAGACCGCCACCACGCCGGGATGACTGCGCGCAAAGGCGTCGAGATCGCCGAAGGAAAAGCGCGCCCGGAAATGCGGGGAGCGCACGACCAGAACAGCAAGCGCATCCGGCGGGAAGGTGTCGGCGCCGTAGGTCTCGGCGCCGGTGACCTTCGGCAATCCGTCCAGGCGCACCGGCGAGGCCCCAACGGCACAGCCAGCGGCGATCGCGCATGCCGGCGTGCCTAGGGCGGGAGGGCCCATTGCATCTCGGGTGTCAACGGCACTCTCGCCTGATACTTCCCGGCAAGCCTGTCCCGCCGCCATCACCGCCGCGATGATCTTGCGGTAGCCCGTGCAGCGGCAGAGCACGCCGCCGAGCGCATCCTTCACCTCCACCTCGCAAGGCGACGGATTGCGCTCCAGCAGCGCCGTGGCGCTCATCAGCAGGCCTGGGGTGCAGATGCCGCACTGGGCAGCGCCATGCGCGAGGAATGCATCCTGGAGCGCCGAGAGCCGGCCATTCGCCAGCCCTTCCACCGTGCGCACACGTGCCCCGTCGAGCCGGGCAGCGGGAAAGAGACAGGCACAGACCGGCTCCCCGTCGACAAGGACGGTGCAGGCGCCGCAATCGCCCGCGTCGCAACCGACCTTGGTGCCGGTCAGCCGCAGGTCGTCGCGCAGCAGGGCGGACAGTCGTTTCAGGGGAGGTGCTTCAAGCGCGACCGGCTTGCCATTGACCTCGAAGGCGAGGCTCAGCCGGTCGTCGCTCATGCCGCCCTCGCCTCTCCCGAAGCCTGACAGGCCAGGCCAATCGCCCGCGCCACGATCTCGCGCGCCGCATCCCGCCTGTAACTCGCACTGGCCCGCACGTCGTCGATCGGCGAAAGCTCGGCAAGTTCGGCCGCCGCAACCAGGTCACGAACCGTGCACGGCCTCAAGCCAACGAGCGCTCGTTCCAAACCCGAAAGCCGCTTGGCCACGGCCGAGCAGGCGCCGACCGCAATGGCCGCGTTCGCGATGCGACCGAGCGCATCGAGCTCTACCCGCGCCGCGGCCATGGCGATGGAGATCACCAGATAGCGCCGAGAGCCAAGCTTGACGAAGGCAGATCGCCCCCCAAGCGACGTGTCGGGAACGAGTACGGCCGTGACCAATTCGTCCGGCGCACGGACCGTACGTCGGTTGCCCAGGATGAAGTCCGCCAGCGGCACCTGCCGGCTCCCGCGCACCGAGCGCAGTTCCACCTCGGCGTCGACGACCAGCAGCGGCGGGACGCCGTCGGCGGCCGGCGAGGCGTTGCAGAGATTGCCGGCAACGGTCGCGGTGTTCTGGATCGGCACCGAGCCGACCTCGCGCGCCGCCTCATGCAGCGCCGAAAAAGCGGTTGGAAGCGCAGCCCGCGCCACGTCGCTCCAGCTCGTGGTTGCGCCGATGCGCCAATACGCCCCTTCATGGGCGATGCCGCGCAATTCGCCGAGCCCGCCAATGTCGAGAATGGCCTCACGAATCGGTCGTACCCCTTGCGCCGGGTAGAAATCCGTTCCGCCCGCCAGCACACGCCATTCGCCGGCGCCAAGCAGTGACAGCGCCTCTTCCACCGACCTGGGTTTCGCGTAGCGATGCACGCAATGCCTCTCGGAACGAACGACCAAAATTCGTTCGTATACAAAGGATATCAG
>Ga0182741_1000484_pt1 | contig 59905 bp, 60 predicted proteins | sample eDN5th37CBELigOP_FD_128874 | JGI IMG/M metagenome (GOLD analysis project Ga0182741, IMG submission 128874) | Enriched Organic Plus compost microbial communities from Emeryville, California, USA - eDNA 5th pass 37_C BE-Lig OP (version 2) (version 2) ...
GAAGGCGTCGAGGCGGCCGGTGATGCGGTCGTCGAAGCGCGCGCCGATATTGATCATCACGTCGCATTCATGCATCGCGAGATTGGCCTCGTAGGTGCCGTGCATGCCGAGCATGCCGAGCCATTGCCTGTCCGAGGCCGGATAGGCGCCGAGCCCCATCAGGGTCGAGGTGATCGGGAAGCCCGTGAGCTGCACGAGTTCGCGCAGCAGCGCCGAGGCATGCGGCCCGGAATTGATGACGCCGCCGCCCGTGTAGAACACCGGACGCTTGGCATTCGCCATCAGCTCGACGGCGGCGCGGATGTGATCCATGTCGCCCTTCACCACCGGGCGATAGGTCTTGTGCTGGTTGCTCAGGGGACGCGCATATTGGCCCGCCTTGAACTGAATGTCCTTCGGCAGGTCCACCACCACCGGGCCGGGACGCCCGTTCGATGCCACGTAGAACGCCTCGTGCAGCACGCGCGGCAGGTCCTCGATGGATTTGACGAGATAATTGTGCTTCGTGCAGTGGCGCGTGATGCCGACCGTGTCGCATTCCTGGAAGGCATCGGAGCCGATGAGGTGCGTCGGCACCTGGCCGGTGATGCAGACCAGCGGGATCGAATCCATCATCGCGTCGGCGAGACCCGTGATGGCATTCGTCGCGCCGGGGCCCGAGGTCACCAGCACCACGCCCGGCTTGCCCGAAGCGCGCGCATATCCTTCCGCAGCGTGAACCGCGCCCTGTTCGTGGCGCACCAGAACGTGGCGCACCTTATCCTGGTGGAAGAGCGCGTCGTAGATCGGAAGAACCGCCCCGCCCGGATAGCCGAAGACATGCTCGACCCCCTGGTCCTGCAGGGCTCGGATCACCATTTCGGCTCCGGTCATCGTCTCGCTCATGGTCCTTGTCTCCGTCGGGTCTGCTTGTGTCTGTGTGCGGTGTTCTGGTGTTCGGGCAATAAAAAAGGCCCCTGAGGGGGCCTGTGCGCCATCGCCGGACCTGCGGGGTCAGTCCCGCTCCGTCGATGGCGCTCGTACTACGAGAATAAGCTTGCGCATTTGGGCAGCTCTCGGTTCAAAAGTTGCGTCGACGCTAGCTGATCCCTGTGAACCGGTCAAGCGGGGGTCGATTGGCAGAACCGGGCCTAACTTCTAAGCTGCGTGTTCTATTTTAGTCGTATGACCATGACTGACACCATTTCCTCGACCGGCGCTCCGATGCAAGTGCAGCGCCTGACCGCCCGCGCTCTTCTCCTGGGCGATCGCCTCGACGTGGCCGGGCTGGAGCGCAGCGATGTCCTCTCCACGACTCCCCTCGCCTTCCGAGCGGGGCAGGACGGGTTCGTGGCCCTGTTCCGCTACGGCGTTGCCGTTCTCGTGGGCCTGACGCCGCTGGAGGAGGACGAGGTCATCCGGGGCCTGCGCCAGCGCGTCCAGGGGGAGTTCGCCCGCCACGAGGAGGAGACCGCGATCATCGAGATCTCGCCGGACCGGGACGACCAGATCCCTCCGGGCGGCCCGATCTACATCAAGAAGCTTTCCACCGAGCGGCTGATCGTGATTGCCGACGCCCTCTCCAAGAGCGCGACGCTCGCCCGTGACGAGCGCGAGGCCACCGCCGCCTTCGAGCTGGTGGAGCCCTCCGTCGAGCATCTGGCGGCCAAGGGCCGCCGCCCGCGCGACCGCCGCAAGATCCTCCGGCATGTGGGCCGCGCGCTCCTCGTGCGCCAGCGCATGTCGGGCCGCGTGGCCGTGGAGGAGAAGCCGGACGTGCTGTGGGACAGGCCCGATCTCGAGCGCCTCTATGCGCGTCTCGAGGACGAATACGAACTGAAGGAACGCGCGGCCGCCCTTCACCGCAAGCTGGAAGTGCTGGGGGATACGGCCCAGGCGCTCACCGACATCATCGATACGGAGCGCTCGCTGCGCCTCGAACTGATCATCGTGCTCCTGATCCTATTCGAGATCTTCATCACCTTCTACCAGATGTATACGGGCACCGGGGGTCATTGAGCCCCCTCATCACTGCCTCATATCCCCTCTCCGGCTCCACCCATTCCCAGTCCGGCAATTGGTGCCGGAACCAGGTGAACTGGCGCTTGGCGTAGCGGCGGGTGTCGCCCTGTCCCTTGGCGATGGCTTCGTCGAGGGAGAGCTCTCCGCGCAGGTAAGCGAGGAGGCCGGGCACGCCGTGGGCCCGCATGGCGGGCAGCATCGGGTCGAGGTTTCGCGCGCCTAAGGCCCGCACCTCGTCGAGGGCCCCCTGCTCCACCATGGTGAGGAAGCGCCGGTCGATGCGCCGGCGCAGCTCCTCCCGCTCCGGCGCCAGGAACAGCTTGATGACGGGCACGTCGTTCAACGGCCCCGGCTGGCGGGCGCCGTGGAACGAGACGAGGGGCTGGCCGGTGGCCGCGAAGATTTCGAGCGCCCGCTGGACGCGCAGACGGTCCGACGGGCGCAAGGTGCGCGCGGTCTCCGGGTCGCGCTCGGAGAGGAGGCGGTGAAGCTCGGGCGTGTCGCGCCCCTCGCTTTCCCGGCGCACCTGCTCCCGGACCTCTTCGGGAACGGGCGGGATATCGGACAGCCCCTCCGTGAGCGCCTTGAAGTAGAGCCCGGTGCCGCCCACGAAGATCGGCAGCCTGCCGCCGGCCCGGACCTCGCGCAGAACCTCGACGGCATCCACCACATAGCGGCCAACGGAAAAGTTCACGGCGGCATCCACATGGCCGTAGAGCCGGTGGGGCGCCTCTCCCTCCTCCTCCGGCGTCGGGCGGGCGGTGATCACCCGCAGGTCCCGGTAGACCTGCATGGAATCGGCATTGATGACCACGCCATCGAGGGCCTGCGCCAGTTTGATGCCCAGGGCGGACTTGCCTGATGCGGTCGGTCCTGCAATGAGAACCGCACCGATCCTAATCCCACTCACAGCCCGGTCTCCCCATGCCGTCCCATCAGAACCGTCTCGTCGCCACCCTCATCGCCAACCCGTCCCGGCCCGTCGTCACGGACGAGCTCCTGGCCGTGGCGGCGGGCGCGTTGGGAGATGAGACGGAACGCGCGGTTCTGGCAAGGGGAATCGCAGCGGACCTGATCCCCGCCGCCCCCGCCGAGGCGAAGGCCCTGGAGGCGAGCCTGCGCTCGGCGCTCGAAGGCCAGCCCGTCGATATCGTGGTGCAGCCCCTCGCCACCCGCCGCAAGCGCCTGTTCCTGGCGGACATGGATTCCACCATGATCGGCCAGGAATGCATCGACGAACTGGCCGATTACGTGGGGCTGAAGGCCGAGGTGTCCGAGATCACCGAGCGCGCCATGCGCGGCGAGATCGCCTTCGAGCCGGCCTTGCGGGAGCGCGTGGCGCTGCTGAAGAACCTGCCCGTCAGCGTGGTCGACGAGATCGTCGAGAAGCGCCTCATTCTCACGCCCGGCGGCCGCGAGCTGGTGCGGACCATCCGCGCCCATGGCGGCTATGCCTGCCTCGTCTCCGGCGGCTTCACCCTGTTCACGGGGCCCATCGCCGCCAAGATCGGCTTCGACGAGCACCGCTCGAACCACCTGATCCTCAACGGCGAGAAGCTCGCAGGCCTCGTCGAGGAACCGATCCTCGGCCGCGAGGCGAAGCTCGCGACGCTGATCGAGCTTCGGGCGAAGTTCAAGCTCGCGCACCACGAGACCATGGCCGTCGGCGACGGCGCCAACGACCTCGCCATGCTGGGCGAAGCGGGCCTCGGCGTCGCCTTCCGCGCCAAGCCCGCCGTCGCCGCCGCGGCTCACGCCCGCGTGGACCACGCGGACCTGACGGCGCTCCTCTACGTGCAGGGCTATCGCGACGCCGAGATCGTGCGGGACTGAGCCCCTTCCTGCATCCGCCGGACGATATCCGCCACCACAGTCGGATCGGCCACCGTCGACGTGTCGCCGTGGTTCTCGTAATCGCCGGCGGCGATGCGCGTCAGGATGCGGCGCAGGATCTTGCCGGAGCGGTTCTTCGGCAGCTGCGCGGCCCATTCGATGCGGTCGGGCGTGGCGATGGGGCCGATGCGGGTGCGCACGATCCTGATGAGGTCGCGCTGCAGGTCCTCGCTCTCGGCGACGCCCTCCTTCAAGGTCACGTAGGCGAAGATGCCCTGCCCCTTGATCTCGTGCGGGACGCCGACGACCGCCGCCTCCGCCACGGACGGATGCGATGCGAGCGCCGCTTCCACTTCGACGGTGCCGAGGCGATGGCCGGAGACGTTGATCACGTCGTCGAGGCGGCCCGTGATCCAGTAATAGCCGTCCGCATCGCGGCGCGCCCCGTCGCCCGTGAAATAGAAGCCGGGATAGGCGCTGAAATAGGTCTTCAGGAAACGCTCCCGGTCGCCGAGGATCGTGCGCGCCTGTCCGGGCCATGAATCGGCAAAGCACAGGCTTCCCGTGCCCTCGCCTTCGACGATCCTGCCGTTGACGTCGAGGAGCGCCGGACGCACGCCAAAGAACGGCTTGGCGGCCGAACCGGGCTTCAACGGCATGGCGCCCGGCAGCGGGCCCAACAGCACGGCGCCCGTCTCCGTCTGCCAGTACGTATCGACGATCGGGCAGCGGCCGCCGCCGATGACCGCGTGATACCAGAGCCAGGCTTCCGGATTGATCGGCTCGCCGACGGAGCCCAGCACCTTGAGCGAGGAGAGATCGTGCTTGCGCACGGGTCCCTCGCCTTCGCGCATGAGCGAGCGGATGGCGGTCGGCGCCGTGTAGAAGATGTTGACCTTGTACTTCTCGACGATCTCCCACCAGCGCGACGCGTCGGGCCAGGTCGGCACGCCTTCGAACAGGACGATGGTCGCGCCGTTCGCGAGCGGTCCGTAGATCAGGTAGGTGTGCGCGGTCACCCAGCCCACATCCGCCGTGCAGAAATGGATGTCGCCGGGATGATAGTCGAACATCGCCTTGTAGCTCGCGGCCGTATGCACGAGATAGCCGCCCGTCGAATGCAGCATGCCCTTCGGCTTGCCCGTGGAGCCTGAGGTGTAGAGCACGAAGAGCGGATCTTCCGCATTCACCTCCAGCGGCTCGCAGAAGTCCGAGACCTCCGCCAGCGCCTCGTCATACCAGCGGTCGCGGCCTTCCTTCATCGGCACGTCATTGCCCGTGCGGCGCACCACGAGCACATGCTCGACGAAGGGAAGCTCCTCCAGCGCCGCATCCGCGTTGCGCTTGAGGGGAACCACCTTGCCGCCGCGCCGGCCCTCGTCGGCGGTGATCAGAACCCGCGAGCGGCAATCCGCGATGCGGCCGGCGAGCGCCTCCGACGAGAACCCGCTGAACACCACCGAATGGATGGCGCCGATCCGCGCGCAGGCGAGCATGGCGGCGATCGATTGATGAATGACGGGCAGATAGACGCTGACGAAATCGCCCTTCTTCACGCCGAGCTTTTTCAGCGCATTGGCAAGGCGGGACACTTCCTCGTGCAGGTCGCTCCAGGTGATCCGCTTCGACACTCCGGGCGTGTCCCCTTCCCAGAGGATGGCCGCATCGTTCGGGCGAGCGGCCGCATGACGGTCCAGGCAATTGTAGGATGCGCTCAGACGGCCGTCGGCGAACCATTCGATGGTCACATCCTCGGGCGAGTAGCGGGTGTTCTTCACCTTTGTGAAGGGCTTTGCCCAGTCGAGGATCCGCGCCTGCTCGCGCCAGAATCCTTCCGGGTCCTCCATCGATTGCCGGTACAGGCTTTCATAAGCCTCGGCATTCACGTTGGCTGAATTCTGCAGGCGATGCGGGATGGGAAAAACGTTCTGGGTCATGGGATTTCATCATCGGATCGGCAGGCGCATCTGGCGCTGCCCGGGCGGCAATGGCCCCTCACATGCCCCGGCCGCGGACGCTATGTCAACCAAAACGTTCGTTATGAAGAACGGCAAGCGACAAAAAAAGGCGGCCGGAGCCGCCTTTCTGCCGGTGATGCCGAATGGCTTACTCGATGGAGAGCGCCACGAAGCGGACCTCGCCCTGAGGATTCGACACGAGGAGAAGCGCGGACTTGCGCCCCTGGGCCTTGAGATCGTCGATCTTCTTGGTCACGTCGTTCGGGCTCGACACCGGCTCCTGGTTGACCTCCACGATCACCTCGCCGGCCTGGATCCGCTTGTCGGAGGCCGAGGAATTGGGATCGACCCGGGTGATGACCACGCCCTTCAGGTCGTCCTTGAGGCTGAAGCGGCGGCGCAGCTCGTCCGTCATGCCGGACATGCTGAGGCCGAGCGCCTGCTTGGTCACCGTGGGCGCCTCCCCGGAGGGCTGCTGGAGGCTCGCCTGCTTCTCACCGTCCTCGAGGCGGCCGAGGGTGACCTTCTTGGTCATCTCCTGCCCCTTGCGGACGATGGCGACCTCGACCTCCTTGCCCACGGGGGTGGAGGCCACGATGCGCGGCAGGTCGCGGGAATCCTTCACGTCCTTGCCGTCGAACTTCACGATCACGTCACCGACCTCGAGGCCGGCGGGCTTGGCGGGGCCCTTCTCGTCGACGCCGGCCACCAGCGCGCCGCGGGCGGCACCGAGGCTCAGGGCCTCTGCGGTCGCGTCGTCCACGTTCTGGATGCGCACGCCGAGCCAGCCGCGGCGGGTTTCGCCGAACTCGCGGAGCTGCTCGATGATCGGCACGGCGGTGGAGGACGGAACCGCGAAGCCGATGCCCACCGAGCCGCCGGTAGGCGAGAGGATGGCGGTGTTGATGCCGATGACCTCGCCGTTCATGTTGAACAGCGGGCCGCCGGAATTGCCCTTGTTGATGGCCGCATCCGTCTGGATGTAGTTGTCGTAGGGCCCGGACTCGATGTTACGGCCGCGGGCCGAGACGATGCCCGCCGTCACCGAGCCGCCGAGGCCGAAGGGGTTGCCGATGGCCATCACCCAGTCGCCGGGGCGCAGAGTTTCGGAATCGCCGAACTTCACGGCCTTGAGGGGCTTGTCGGACTTCACCTTGAGAACCGCGAGGTCGACCTTGGAGTCCTTGCCGACGATCTCGGCCTTGAGGCGCGTGCCGTCGGAGAAGATCACGCTGATGTCGTTGGCGTCGCCGATCACGTGATTGTTCGTGACCACGATGCCCGAGGGGTCGATGACGAAGCCCGAGCCCAGGGAGTTCGAGCTGCGCGGGCGGGAGGGGCCGCTGTCGCCGTTGCCCTGGCCGCGGCGGTTGAAGAACTCCTCGAACAGATCCTCGAAGGGGGTCCCCGGAGGCAGCTGAGGCAGGGTGCGGTTGCGGGCTTCGACGGTGGTCGAGGCCGAGATGTTGACCACTGCCCCCGTCACCGACTCCGCCAGATCCGCGAAGGATTCCGGGGCAGAGCGGGCCAAAGCGGGAAGCGGCATGGCGGTGGCGACGAGTGTCACGACCGCAAGGCAGGAAGCGGCAAGGCGGCCGAGCCGGCGCTGGGACGGCGCCGTTGCCGAGGGCGCCAGCGCATTCGTGGCATGAGTCATCGAGAATCCTCTCCTGGAGACGTAAGATATAGATTGTCGTTCCGGTGCGCCATTCAAGCGGCGAATGCGGCGGAAGCTTGGCCGCGTCCTCGAGCATCGTCTGGCTGCCCCCCGGCTCCGCTCAGACGATACTTTAGCAAAGAGAAGGCATCGGATTGGATCACAAAACTGGAATCCGCCCCTGCGCCCGATGCTAGCCGAACCAGCGGGCCAGCCAGACGATGCCGAGCCCAAGGAAAGCCGAGATGATGCCGACGAGGCGCATCTGGTCGCTCGGGCTGTGCGCTGCTTCGTACATGGCGCGGCGCATTCCGTCGGGAAACGCCGCAAACAGAAGGCCCTCGACCGCGAGAGCGAGGCCGAGGGCTGCAATCAAATCCAACATCAGGTCTTACTGTGCAGGAGCCGGCTGGGGAGCCGGGGTTGCGGGAGTGCCTCCATTGGGCCTGACCGCAGACCCGTTGAAGTAGCGGAAGAACTCTGAATCAGGGCTCAGGACGAGTCGAGTGCCGCTGCCCTTCAATCCCGCCTCATAGGCCTGCATGGAGCGGTAGAAGGTGAAGAACTCGGGATCCTGACCGAAGGCCTCCGCCAGGATGCGGTTGCGGTCGGCATCGCCCTGACCGCGCAGCTCTTCGGCCCGCTGGTTCGCTTCGGCGCGGATGATGGTGGCCTCGCGCTCGGCGCGGGCACGGATCATCTGGGCCTGCTGGTTACCATTGGCGCGCAGATCCGCCGCCTCGCGCTCACGCTCGGTGCGCATGCGCTGATAGACCGCCTGGCTGTTGGCATTGGGCAGGTCGACGCGGGTGAGACGCACGTCGATCATCTCGATGCCGAGGCTGGTGGCCTGACGGTTCACGTCCTCCTGGATGCGCTCCATCAGCTGCGGACGCTCGGTGCGCACGATCGCATCGCGCGAGGCGCTGGCGAGGATGTTGCGCATGGCGGAGTTGGTGAAGCTCTGCAGGCGCTGGTTGGCGAGCGAGATCGTGCCGACCGCCTGATAGAAGCGGAGCGGATCGACGATGCGGTAGCGCGTGAAGGCATCGACCTCCAGGTTCTGCCGGTCGGCGGACAGAAGGGTCTGCACCGGCAGGTCGAGGTCGAGCACCCGTTTCTCGAAATAGGTGACGTTGTCGATCAGCGGCAGCTTGAACTTCAGGCCCGGCTCCGAAATCGCGGACTGCACCGCGCCGAAGCGCAGGACGAGCGCGTATTGCGTCTGCTGGACGATGAAGACGGAGCTGTAGAGAACGATGGCCGCCAGAGCGAGAAGGATCAGGAGGCCGGTGCGAATGGCTGAATTGTTCATCGCGTGGCTCCCTGTGCGGCGGGCGGATTGTTCTGGTTCTGCTGCATCTGGGTGAGCGGCAGGAAAGGCACGACCCCCTGCCCGTTCTGGTCGATGATGATCTTGTCAACGCTGCCGAAGACACGCTCCATGGTCTCGAGGAAGATGCGCTCGCGGCTCACTTCCGGCGCCTTGCGGTATTCCTCATAGACCTGGCGGAAGCGTGCGGCCTGACCGGTGGCGTCGGCCACGGACTGCTCGCGATAGGCTTCGGCCTGCTGGATGGTGCGGGCCGCCTCGCCGCGCGCCTCGGGAACGATGCGGCTGGCATAGGCCGAGGCCTCGTTCTGCACGCGCACGGCGTCCTGCTGGGCCGCGTTCACGTCGAAGAAGGCCTGCTGGACCTCAGACGGCGGACGGGCCGCCTGGAGCTGCACCACGTTGATCAGCACGCCCGCGCCATAGGCATCGAGCGCCTCCTGCATGATCTGGCGCACCTCGCCGGCGATGCTCGCCTGCTCGGTGGTCAGGATGGCCTGGATGTTGCGCCGGCCGATCACCTCGCGCATGGCGCTTTCGGCCACGGACTTGATGGTGCCGTCGGGGTTCTGGAGATTGAAGACGTAATCCTGCGGGCGCGCGGGATTGATCTGCCACACCGCATCGAAATCGATGTCGACGATGTTCTCGTCGGCGGTGAGCATCAGGCTTTCCTCGATCACGTCGCGCGGGCGGCCCTGCCCCGTCGCCGTGGAGCGGTAACCGACCTCGATGCGCTGCTGCGCGGTCACGTTGGGCTTGATCACCCGGCCGATCGGATAGGGATAGTTGTAGCGCAGACCCTCGCCGCTGGTGCTGCTGTACCTCCCGAAGATCATGTTGATGCCGACCTCGTTGGGCCGGACGGTATAGAAGCCGGTGAGCAACCAGATGGCGATGACGCCGAGGATGAGGAGGGCCAGCCCCTTGCCGCCCATGGATCCGCCGGGGATGAAGTCCTTCAGGCGGTCCTGGCTGCGGCGCAGAAGATCCTCAAGGTCGGGCGGATTGCCGTTGCCCTGCGGGCCGCCAGAGCCCCAAGGGCTCTTGCCCCCACCTGATCCGCGCTGCCCCCAGGGGCCACCGCCGCCGCTTTGGTTACTCCAAGGCATAGGACGCCTTTCCTCACTTCAGAAAGCCCGGCCTGGAAGCCGGAGAGAAATCAAAGACGGTTGTGGGTGTTACCTCTTCCGCCTGTCAAGCCTGCGAATTGGGGATTCGCGAGCCGTTCGTCAACCTTGGTTCGGTCAGGAGCGCCTCACAAGATCGATAAAGGTAAACGGATATTCGTCATCCGCCCCCTTGGGATGGGCCAACCTGGCCGTTTCCCGGAACTGCGAACGGTCCACAGGCGGAAAGAAGGCATCCCCTCCCGGTGCGGCAGAAACCTCCGTGAGGTAAATAGTCTGCACGTGCGGCAGGGCGATCCTGTAGATCTCGGCGCCGCCGACCACGGCGACCGCCTGAGCCCCCATGGCCCTCGCCAACTGCTCGCCCTTCGCCACGGCCTCGTCCCAGGAATGGACCACATGAACGCCCGGCGCGGAGAAACCGGCATCGCGGGTGAGCACGATGGTCTCGCGGCCCGGCAAGGGCTTGCCGATGGATTCGAAGGTCTTGCGGCCCATGATCATGGGCTTGCCCATGGTCAGTTCGCGGAAGCGCTTCAGGTCCGACTTCAGCCGCCAGAGAAGCTGATTGTCGCGTCCGATCACGCCGTTTTCGGCCACGGCGACCACGAGAATGAGAGGAACCGTCATGGCTTTTTCCGGGGAGAGATGTTGTGCGCGATCCAGGCGGCGAACTCTTCTTCACTCATGGCGCCTGCGGCAAGAGCGATCATGCTTTTGTAAGCCTCAGGCTGCGAGGCCGTGAGATCATAGCCGTTCAGTTTCAGGAAGGCGACATAGGCAATGAATACCGTGCGCTTGTTGCCATCGATGAAGGGATGATTCTTGCTCAAGCCGAAGGCATAAGCTGCCGCAAGATGCGCAATGCGCTCCTCGCCGCGGCAAGACCATGCATTCAGCGGCCTCGCCAGGGCAGAGTCGAGCAACCCTTCATCGCGCAATCCTTCAGCTCCTCCGAACAAGCGCAGGGATTCCGCGTGCTTGAGCAGCAGCGCCTGCCGATTGATCCATCTCGGCTCCCTGCTCATTTGGAAAGAGCGTCGAGTGTCTCGCGATATTCGACGATGACTTCATCCATCGCCTTCAACTGCTCCTGCATCTCAGGATCGAGCGGCGTCAGAATGATTCCGGTCGGCGTTTCGACAACGTGAAGGTGATCGCCCTTGCCAACCTTGAGACGTTCCAGGATCTGCTTCGGCAGCGCGACCCCAAGCGAGGAGCCGACTTGGGTGACTTTAAGTTCGACAGACATCCTCATCTCCTCGTAGAAAGGGGATATTATAATAATGATTATAATTGCCGAAAGCAACGATCCGCCTGCCGGCCCCGCCCGATCATCCCCGCTGGGCCTTTACTCCGCCTCGTCCTCGGCCTCGGCCAGGACCCGTCGCGGCGAACCCCATTCCTCGAGAATGGCATTCATGTCCTCGAGCACGAAGAAGCGGGCGCTCTCCACGTCGTAGCCTTCGTCGAGCAGATTGTCGTAGTCGGTGAAGCGGTGCCGGATATAGGCGGTGATCGACAGCCACGCCGCCATCTCGGGCGAGGCGGTGTGGAGGCCGCGGCTGCCGAGGGCGTGATCCGTCACGGATTCGAACTCGTGCTTCGGGATTCGCGGAGCCAGAACCCGGACGGCGCTTTCGATGGCCTCGCGCCTGTTCATTGCACCTCAGACCGCGACGGGAGCCTTGATGGCGGGATGCGGATCGTAATCCTCGATGGCGATGTCGTTGAAGGTGAAATCGAACAGCGACCGCACCGTGGGATTGAGGCGCAGCTTCGGCAGGGCGCGCGGCTCGCGCGAGAGCTGCAGGCGCGCCTGCTCCAGATGGTTCAGGTAGAGATGCGCATCGCCGAAGGAATGCACGAAATCGCCCGGCTGCAGGCCGGTGGCCTGCGCCATCATGTGCGTGAGCAGCGCATAGGACGCGATGTTGAAGGGCTTTCTAATATGTTGGCTGCGATGCATATCCTACTATTATCGCCAGACCTGCTGGCGGCAAGTCTCCATGTTATGTCATCAACACCAGAGGATGAGCTCGGGCCGCAGGCTGGCCGGGGTTGCCGGCGAGTCCGAGCTCAGGATTCAGTCTGCACTGCCCGGGCTACAATGCGCAAACTCTGTCACTCAGTGCCTCGGAGCACCAAGCGCGACCATATTACCCTAAATTGAGGAATACTTGCCCTTCCTGTAGGCACAATCCGCTTGCTATCCTCCTCGAATCACAATTCGGGGGCGGGCAATCAGAATGGCTGACGGGAAAGTCTCTCTTTCCATCGTGGTATCGAGCCACATCTCTGCGGCGTTCCACCAAAATTCGGTTCCTACCATCCGTGAGATCACTATCGAGAACGAAGCGGATCGCGACTTGGCTGACCTGGTGGTCGAGGTTGTCTCCGAGCCGGAGTTCGCGGCTCTCCTGACTGTCCGCATCGATCGCATCCCGGCGAAGTCCACCCAGCACGTCCGCAGTCCGAACCTTCCCCTGAGTATCGCCTTCCTGCGCAAGTTGACCGAGGCAGTCCAGGGTGAGCTCCGGTTCACCCTCAAGGAACAAGACACGGAGCTTGCCGGGGCAGTGAAGTCCATCCGCCTCCTCCCGCCCTCGCATTGGGGCGGCACAGGCTCGGCCCCCGAACTGCTTGCGGCCTTCGTTCGCCCGAATGACCCTGCCATCGATGCGATCCTGAGGGAGGTGGGGCTGAAGCTGGCGGCGGCCGGCAAGCCGAATGCCATCGACGGCTACACCTCCGGCCGCCGTGATCGGGCATGGGAGCTCGCCGCCGCGATCTGGTCGGTTTTGGCCGCGAAGCGTCTCACCTACGTTCTCCCTCCGAAGAGCTTCGAGAGGCATGGGCAGAAGGTCCGCTCGCCCTCCGAGATCCTTGAGAAGCGGGTCGGCACCTGCCTCGACCTCACTCTCATCTACGCGGCTGCCCTGGAGCAGGCTGGCCTCAATCCGATAATTGTCCTTACCGAGGGGCACGCCTTCGTCGGGATATTCCTGCGGCGGGAGGAGCTGCCAATGGCAGTCGTCGACGACGTCCAGGCGCTCCGCAAGCGCCGGGATGCCGACGAGGCCATCTTTATCGAGACAACCTACCTGACGCACACGCCCCCGGGACGCTTCGGCGATGCTGTGCGCAAGGGAGCGGCCCACATCGACGAGGAGGCGGAGGCCTCCCTTGAGGTCGCCGTCGACGTCTCCCGGGCGAGGACCGCGCAGATCCGTCCGCTCGACCTCGGCGACGGCACAGCCCCCGCGCCCGTTGCCGGCGAGGAGGGCCCCGAACTCGACCTCGGCATCGACGAGGCACCGACTTTCCCCGAGGACATCGTCGTCCGGGAGGTTGAGGACCGGAACCTCGATCGGTTGGAGCGCTGGAAGCGCAAGCTCCTCGACCTCACCCTGCGCAACAAGATGCTCAACTTCAAGGACGGCGCGAAGTCGGTCCGGATCGAGTGCCCCGAGCCCCACACGCTAGAGGACGCCCTATCCTCCGGCCGTAGGTTCAAGATCCTGCCGAAGTCGGACGTGCTGGGCGATAGCGACATTCGCGATGCCAAGCTTCATGAAGAGCGGACGAGCGCCGACGCCCGCCGCCAGGTGGCCATGGACGCGATCGCCCGCAACGAGCTTCATTCGACGCTCGATGAAAAGGACCTGAACGCTCGGCTGACCGACCTCTACCGCGTGACCCGCACCGCCTTCGAGGAAGGCGGCTCGAACATCCTGTTCCTCGCGATGGGCTTCCTGCGCTGGCGGCAGGACGAGAAGGGCAAAGGGCAGGAACTCAAGGCTCCCCTCCTCCTCGTGCCCGTCTCCCTCGAGCGGTCGAGCGTGAGGGCCGGCTTCCGCCTCGCCCTGCATGAGGACGAGATCCGATTCAATCCGACCCTGCTGGAAATGCTCCGGCAGGACTTCAACCTGCGTATGGTTGAGCTCGAGGGTGAGCTGCCGGCAGACGGCTCAGGCATCGACGTGGCCAAGGTCTGGAGCATCGTGCGTGCCCACGTGCGCGACGTGCGTGGATGGGAAGTGACCCCGGAAGTCGTCCTGTCAACCTTCTCCTTCACCAAGTTTCTGATGTGGCGCGACCTCGTCGAGCGGATGCACCTGCTCAAGCAGAACTCGGTCGTCCGCCACCTCGTCGACACCCCGAAGCACTCCTACGGTGACGACAGGCCCTTCCCGTCTCCCTCCAAGCTCGACCACGAACGGCACCCGTCGGAGGTGTTCGCGCCCCTGTCGGCAGACTCCTCCCAGCTCGCGGCGGTGTTCGCGGCCGCCGGGGGCAAGGACTTCGTCCTGCACGGCCCGCCCGGCACGGGCAAGAGCCAGACCATCACGAACATGATCTCGCAACTGCTCGCGATGGGGCGGAAGGTTCTGTTCGTGTCGCAGAAGACGGCGGCGCTCGAGGTGGTCCGGCGTCGCCTGATCGACGTCGGGCTGGGCGACTACTGCCTCGAGGTCCACTCCTCCAAGGCGCAGAAGTCGGCAATCCTCAACCAGCTCAAGACCTCATGGCACGAACGCGCGGTCCCGGACGCGCGCGAGTGGAAGGAGGCGGCCGAGGAACTGGCTGAGCTGAGGAACGAGCTGAACGCCCTCGTGGCCGCCCTCCACACCCGCCGCTCCAACGGCATGTCCGCGTACCAGACGTTCGGGATCGTGGTGGCCCACCGTGGCCGCTTCGAGGATGTGGTCTTCGACTGGCCGGACGCGGCGCACGACGAGGCGTTCCTCGCCAACCTCCGCAAGACGTGCCGTGACCTGTCCACAGCGCTCCGTGCGGCTGGCGATCCGTCCGAGCATCCGCTGCGGGGGATCGGGACACTGGAATGGAGCCCTGGGTGGCGCACGGAGCTGACCGCCGCCCTCGATGCGCTTGGGAGGGCCATCGCGCCCCTCAGGGACGCGACCCGCAGGATTGGCGACGCTATCGCCCTCCCCGAGGCGAACTCCTATGCCGCGATGCGCGCCATCGCGCTGCTGGCCGCCCTGCTCACTCGTCCCGAGGCTCGCAAGGCAGCCCCCTGCATCGCAGCCGACCATGCGGCGCTCCGCTCCGCCATCGAGGACTTGCAATCCCTGAAGACGAAAGCCGCCGACATCCAAGGCGGCCTTTCCGGCACGTACAGTGCATCCTTGTTCAAGGAGGATCTCCGCACCATTCTTGCAGACTGGCGGACCGCGTCCGAAACGAACTTCCTGTTCCGTGGCAGCCGACAGAACAAGGTGCGCCAGACATTGCAGCCCTTCGCCACCTCCCCGGTGCCGACGGACCTCGGCGTGGAACTCGTCAAGCTGCTCGACCTGAAGGACGTGCGCGCGTCCGCAGAGCGGCTCCGCGAGGCCTTCATCGCGGTTGGCGTGTCGTGGGACGGTATCGATACTGACACGGCGGAGGTCGAGGGCTGGCTCGAGTGGGCGTCGCATGCGCGGAAGGTATCCGTGCTGGCGGCCGATGTGCTGGGCCTCGACCGCTCCCTCATGCTCGAGCGCGTGCGTGGGCTGCTCGCGGACCATGCCCTGTGGGAGCCGGGAGGCGTGGGCACCGAGGCGGCCAGCCACTTCCTGTCGGCTTGGGAGGCAGCCACGGCGGCAATCACGGCCGTCGCCCGGCTTGTCGATCTCGGCGACGGCCCCGTTCCCCTTGCACACGGGCCGGATTGGATCGAGGAGACGGTCGCCATCGCGGCCCGCTGGAAGGGAAACCTTGGCCGGGCGCAGGAATGGTGCTTCTGGAACAAGGCCGGCAGCCAGGCCGCCGAACTCGGCCTCGGCCCGTTGGTCGCCGCCATCGCCGAGGGCTCTGTCAGACCCGAGGAGGTGGCCACCGCGTTCGAGGCGGCCTATGCCCGCTGGTGGGCCGACCGCATCGTGGATGGGGACACCGTCCTGCGCTCGTTCGTCCCCGCCCGCCACGAGGACGTGATCGCGCGTTTCCGGGCGGCTGACGAGCGAGTCGTCGAGCTGTCGAAGCGCATCATCAAGGCTCACCTTTCCGGCGACATCCCACCGCCCAACGCCTTTGGGGCGGATCCCGAATGGGGAACGCTGGCTCGCGAGATCACGAAGCGCGCAAGGCACATGCCCGTGCGCCGGCTGTTCTCCGAGATCCCGAGTGTGCTCACGAAGCTGACGCCTTGCGTGATGATGAGCCCGCTCTCCATCGCACAGTACCTCCCGCCCGACGGTGCCCCGTTCGACGTGGTCATCTTCGACGAGGCGTCGCAGATCCCCGTCTGGGATGCCATCGGCGCGATCGCCCGCGGCAAGCAGGTGATCGTCGTGGGTGATCCCGAACAGTTGCCGCCGACGAGCGTCGGCGAGCGTGGCGTCGACGAGATCGAGGACGGCACGGATGTCGAGGACCAGGAGAGCATCCTTGATGAATGTCTGGCCGCGAACATCCCGCAGATCCGGCTCGACTGGCATTACCGGAGCGAGCACGAGAGCCTGATTGCGTTCTCGAACAAGCACTACTACCGCGGCGAACTCGTGACTTTCCCCTCCCCTCTCACGACGGATCAGGCCGTCCGGTACGTCCACGTTCCCGGGGGCGTGTACGAGCGCGGCAAGGGCCGCGTGAACCAGGAGGAGGCGAAGGCGGTCGTGGCTGATGTGGTCCGGCGGCTGAAGGATCCCTCTTTCCGGGAGCGGAAGCAGTCGCTGGGCGTGGTCACCTTCAACGCCGAGCAGCAGCGCCTTGTGGAGAACCTGCTCGACCAGGAGCGGCGGGCATCTCCGGAGCTGGAGGACTTCTTCGACCGCACCCGCTGGCACGAGCCCGTGTTCATCAAGAACCTGGAGAACGTGCAGGGCGATGAGCGTGACGTCATCCTGTTCACCGTCGCGGTGGCGCCGGACCAGCCTGACCGGGGCGTGGCCACGATCAGCTCCCTCAACAAGGAGGGCGGCTATAGACGCCTGAATGTGGCGATCACCCGCGCCCGGCGGGAGATGGTCGTTTTCGCCACCCTCCGGCCGGACCAGATCGATCTCAGCCGAACGAACGCCCGCGCCATCCGGGACTTCAAGCACTTCCTCGAGTTCGCGGAGCGTGGTCCCCGCGCCTTGGCGGAGGCCTTCGCCCCGACGGGACGCGACACCGAATCCCCATTCGAGGATGCCGTGAAGAAGGCGTTGGAGACCCACGGGTGGGAGGTCCACACGCAGATCGGCGTCTCCAAGTTCCGCGTCGATCTTGCGGTCGTGCACCCGGACGCGCCGGGCCGTTATCTCGCGGGCATCGAATGCGATGGGGCGACCTACCATCGGTCGGCCACGGCCCGCGACCGCGACAGGCTGCGGGAGCACATCCTCACCAAGCTCGGATGGCGCATCCGCCGGGTCTGGAGCACCGAATGGTGGATGGATGCCGAGCGAGCCTTCGAGGCGCTCCATGCGAGGCTTGTGGCGGACCTCGAGGCGGACCGCAGCACTCCCAAGGCGGAAGAAGCGATCTCGGACGGGCAGTCGTCTTCCGGAGGCGATGCTGCCCCCGCACCCCACCTCGAGTCCACCGACGCGCAGCCATCATCAAGGGATGCCGTGCGCGATACGGCTCCTCCGATAGCCGGCCAAACGATGCCACCCGCCCCTGATCAGGATAACGAGGCTCCAGAGGAGCAGCGCATATACGCCCGCCGGGAGGCCGATCCCAGCGACGCCATCGTCATCCCGACCCCGCAGGGCATCTACGTCCCCGCAACGGTGGATGACAGCGGCCATGCCCCCGACGGAGAGCGCTTCTACGACCCGACCTACCGCCCAAAGCTCAGGGAGATGGTGCGTCACGTGATCCGGACCGAGGGACCGATCTTCGATGACGTTCTGGTCCAGCGACTGGCCCGCGCCCACGGTTTTCAACGCGCGGCGGGCAAGATCCGAGAAATCGTGCTCGGGGTGGTCCCCCAAGACATCGAACGCACCGACGAGGACGGCCGGACCGTTTTCTGGCCCGAGGGAGCCGATCCCGGGCGCCCCTTCCCACTTAGGGAGTCGGACTCGGGTGTTCGGACGCATGGCGACATCCCCGTCCATGAACTGGCCAGCCTTGCCGCAAGCCTCGCCTCCGATGAGGATGACGAGGAAGTCGTCATTCGCCTCATGGCGGAGAAGTTCGGGCTATCACGGATCAAGCAGGGGACACGCGCTCGCTTCGAGGCGGCTCTTCGACTAGCTAGAGGATCGGCCTAGACGCGGTCCGATTTTGGAATGACCATACGAGAAACCGCTACAGCAAGGACCGGCTCTGGAGTCATGTTGGAATCCAGCAAACCCACGCCGACACTGACCCAGGTTCAGATTATCCAATCACTTGCCGAGGCACTCGCCTGGTTCGAGAAGGAGTTGAGCTGGGGAGTGGCTCCGGCCGAGTTGAACCACCTCACGGGCCGTATCGGCGAACTCTATGCCGCGATGATCACCCGTGGCCAGATGGCCCTCGAAACCAACCAGCGGGGATACGATGTCGTGTCCTCCTCGAACGAGCGCATCTCCGTCAAGACGGTCACCACCTCCCCCCATGTCTCCTTCAATCTCTCGACGTTCGAGTACGTCGACAGGGTCATAGTCCTTCGCGTCAACGTCGACGACGAACTGGGTATTTCGGTCGAGGAACTCCTCGATGAAACCGCAGAGTCAGCCAAGGGCAAGATGCGGCTCGGCGACGGCAAGTACGTGTACTCCATCGCACAGGGAACCCAACGGGAGAAGCGCCCCGTCGAGGACCTGCGTGTCACAGCGAGAGCGAGACATTCTGACTTCGAGATCGTCCGATATGAGAGCGGCGCGATCCGCATCCTGCGCGACGGAGTCATCCAGCCCGTAGTCGTCAAAGATGTCCTCAGGCCCATTGCTGCCGACCTTGGTGTTAGCCTCCTGAACCCCAAGGGAGAGACCAAGAACACGCAGTCCCTCGGTGCCGATGTGATCCGTGCGCTCAACCTAGGTAACGATCGTCCAGTTACCTAGCGGGAATCACTGCGCTCTTCGAGCCTAAGCTGGAGAAGACATTGGGGAACCTGCATCCTAAACACCGCAACGGAATTGTGGAGTTTCGCACGCATTTCACAGGCCGCGAACAAATAAAGAACATTTCTGTGGCGGGCCATAACGGGAATCAGTAAGGTCGCTTCTCTCAAAGGAGGTGACGATGATGGATCAGGTTCAGCCTGCTTGCAGCCCGGACGAGATGGAGGCCGATGTCACAGCCGCGATCGAGGCCTGCGGCGGCGATCCGAGATCCGCGATTAAGGCGCTTCTCATCGAACAGCAGATCCAGGAGCAGCGCATTGAACGTCTGGCTTCAGCCCTGTCCTTCGGTTACGTGCGCGGGCGGATTGGCGCCACGTCGGGCCGCGCCGGCTCCAGCCATCGTGTAACCACCTGATGGCACTTCGCACCAGGTTGGCATCATCGTCCTATCATCTGCTCGAGCGAATGCCGAACTTCGAGGACTCGACTCAATGCGACACGGCCATTCGAGAAAGTCCCGGCGCTTCATGACACCGGAGGTCGCCGACAGGATCCTGGAGTCCCTGCGGCCGACCCGCCAGTTCCTCACGCGGACTTTGGCCGACATCCCAATCGGCGGCCCGGAATACCGCCAGATCGACCGCGTAGTGCAGGAGATCGATGGACTTGCCGAAATCCTGATCGGCGATGTGACCCATTACCATCAGAAGGTCCCTTCCATACCGGCGCCCGCCACAGAACGCGGCGGCGAATAGACACGAAAAGACACGGGTCCATGCTGCACGAAGCGAACGGACCCAGGCAATCGGCTTTCGCCCCAAAGTCCGGTTATCGCCGCATTACAGACATTCCGCGTACCTCCGCCGCGTGCCAGTTGCCGACCATCCCGCCTGTGTGGACGTGCAAACACCAAACAGAAATTGGGCCAGCAACTCTTGCCAAGCTACCTATGGTGAGCAAACCACTTCAAGTTCGACATCGACAGTTTGGCGAAGATAGGTTGCTGCGGAGCCGAGAACCATCGCTTGATCTTCTGTAAGGCCAGAGCGTCTTACCCCGGGTTGTACGATTACTATTTCCATTTCGAGCGGCTTCATGCGGGTTGCCTTCGCGATTTCACCCAAACGCGGTAGCGATCCAGTCACGAAGCGATTGCGAGCAGCACTGCCGCTGCCCGACAGCTTGGCCCGGGCGATCATGTGCCGGTGCAGGCGCTCAAAGTTCCCACGCCAAGTCGCTGATCGGACGGCTTGGGAGGCGACCTCGACCACGTCCTTCACGCGCGCCCCAGGATCGGGCTTACCTGAGAATTTGCAGTGGACAAGCGTGAGGTAAATGGCTTCTGGCGTCTCCTTGAGACAGATGAGATCAGCCGCTTCGCCTGCATCATCGTCATCAAAGACAATGTGGAATCCCTGGTCGCGATAGTATTCGGCAACCTTCGACTGTACCGAGCGCGGTCGCTCCACACCGTTCCTCCACGTGGATTCGACGTTAATGTCGACGCCGTTCCAGTCCCACGCCTGGAGTTGGCTCTCTTCGATACGGACTGGCGTTGCGTCGTTCTGTTCGAACAGAAGGTCGCCTTCAAGCTCCTTGAGACTGACGTAACGGATAAGCAATGGATAATCGTACAAGTACTCGATCAGTGCCCTATCCATCCTGCCATGCTTGATCCGAATGCGTTCAGAACCAACGAAGCGATATCCCTTGAGCAGATCGAATTCCAACGAGAATTGATCGTCGAACGTGCCGCAAGCCGAGACGAGCTGGAACGCGATCCGGGTACGGTTTGACTTAGCAGGGTCATGCTGCCACTCGCAGTAAGCCATCGGGACCTCAACCCCGTCCTTTACCAATGCAATGCGTTCGTCAGAGGTCTTGAGCGTTTCCGTCGGCCAATCGACCGAGAGGATCTGTTCGTCCGGGAACTCGTCCTTTACCTCCGTCGGGATCAGCAGGTTTTGCAGGATCTTATCGACGTCGATTTTCGGATCGAGCAATTTGCGCCCCACCGGTATGCACCATTTTACCAATTGGGGGATCGTACCTTGTGCCTTGGACCAGACCCGTCCCTTGGCCGAACATCCGGGAGCAACGACTGTGCCGCCCTCCCAGCCCCGGCCATCCAGGTTCGATTTGGTTGCGTTCGTCGTCTCGACCTGTGTGAGCGCCGACTTTACGTCGGCACCCGTGTACATGGCAAAGCTCATGTTTCGCCGGCCGTACTTGCGGAGGCCGATATTATTGAAGATGAGGCGGTTGATCCCACCGAGTGAGCGGAAGATAGGTTCTCCCTCAATTCTTTCGCCCGCACCAACGGCTGTCGCCAAGGTTTCATGCAGACTGCCTTTGTCAGACGAGTTTACATGGAGGAGGCCTGCCTCCGCGTCATGGAAAAGGACGTATAGATCCCACTGGCGATCAGCGATCTTCTTGCTTCGGGTCCAACGCGTTCTGTCCTCGCGACGCGTAACGAAAAACAGGAGGGACGCGGGTTCGTTGTACCAAGCCGCGTGGACGAAAGTGTTATCAGGAAGGGCTTCGTGAAACGCCTTCGGCCGGAATGCTTCGCACTTATAAACGATTGTGCTGAATTTCGGCCTCAGCAGGTTCTTCGAAATGCGTAAGCCTTCGAGATCCTCCTCTGGGATCAGGTCGGTGGAGTTCCGGAGGAACTCGATGAGTTCGGCATGTTCGCGCACCGCATTGGAGCTCGCCTCGCTAAGCAGTTGGTTCCAGTCCGCGCTCTCGCTATAGAGGCGCTCCAGCTTCGAGGACACCTTGGGGTCGGCGATGTTCGCAACCACGGTTGCTTCCCCGATGCGATTGCCCGAACTGCGCGTAAACCGTCCAGTGAACTGAAGTAGGACCGGTAGGCTTTTGTGGAGATCATGCAGCACGGCGATCTTGAGCTCTGGCAGATCGAATCCTTCGCCGAGCATGTTGACGCACACGACGACCCGGCTCTTGCCTGAACGGAGGTCAGCGAGAAGCCGAGTGATCTCGCCCTCGGACATTTCCGAGTGAACAAGGATTGGTTGCGATCCGGGGTCCAGGCGACGGTACAGTCCAAGGAGCTCCTGTCCTCGTTGGATGCGCGAGCATCGAGCCATGAGAAGGTGGTTCAGACCAGCATCCAAATCCGCCTTGAGCGCCTTCAATGCCTCCGTTGCCATTTCCTCGTCTGCACGTGCGGCATCGATCTGGAAAATGGATATGAACTTGATCGGCTTGAAATACCCATCCTTCTGAGCGGCTGCGAGTGGATAGCTGAAGATCACTCGGCCATCAACGAGCTTACCATCCTGGCGAAACGGTGTCGCTGTGAACTGGACCACCCTATGCTCACGGAAGTGTTTACGGAAGGCACTCCAAGTATCTGCGGAAATGTGATGTGCCTCGTCGACGAAGAGAGTGCTTGTCGCAGCCGCGATATCAGGAAAGAGATGCGCAGTGGCGGATCCAGCCAGTGAGGACATCACGCCGACTATGACATTGCATCCCCGGAAAAGTTCTAGGTCTTCCTTGGCCCTTGGCTCCCGGGTGACAACGCCGACGACCGGGTTATGGATTCTGTGATCGACCATGCCGAGCTTGCGCAGGAGGCCGAGGCTTTCAAACTTCCGAGCGATCTGCCATCGGAGTGCGTCCGACGGGACACCGACCAAGGTTGGACCGCGCCTGTAATTTATGACCGCGCAAAGCATCGTCTCTGTCTTGCCAGTGCCAGTCGGCATCACGACTGTTGCTGGTTCGGTCGCGAAGACGCTCCAATGGGCACCGATCGCATACAAGGCTCCGATCTGCGGTGGTCTGAGACCTTCATCGCCTGGTGCGACCTGGCCCTTCTCGTCTGCGAATTCGGGTTTGAAGCGAAAGCCGTCCTTCCATGACTTCTCGATGCCGGCAGCGACTGACTGGGGGGCAGCCTTGAAGCGGGAGGCAAAGTCATCGAGATGCCGATGGGATTGCCATCGTGGCCTCCGTCCCTCTTCACGGATCAACACGCCGGTGACACCAGCCGGGACGCTCGACAGTTTCTTGTCGACGACCGCAATCACATCGCCATTGGCGAGGTGATAGAGTGGGACATCACGCTTACGAGAGATGCTTACCGAGGATATTCGTTCGACCGCATAGTCTTCAGATGGTGCGAGCAGACAGAACCTCATCCCGATTCTCATCTTCTCGATGTAGCGAAGTTCGGGAAGGTGCAGTGGCGGTAGCGGTTCCGGGGAGATGGGCACAGTGTCCTCGCCGGTGCTTACGCCGATACGGGTAAACAGATCATCTTGGCCCATCCCAGCCCCTCGATTGGTGTAGTCGACGAACAACCGACTACATCATTTCCCACCTAGACTTGGTCTTACCTTGTTTTTATTAGCCCCAGCAGGAAGAAGTTATCATCGACATTGTGTCCTCTGCCTCTTCATCCTTCGAACGGATATCGACAGATATGCGAGCATCATTTTGGATATGGATAACAGGAGGCAATCTCAACTTTGAGCGCAGGCGCTTTTCTTCACAGAAATCTGGTTAACCTAATGGCTCCTCCTCGCTCATGGGCAAGCTGGCGATGTCGAGCCTGCTTGCCCAGGCACTGTCCCCTCCGGTCGGGGCGCTTCTGATGCAATGGCGCAGCCCTAGTGCTGCGCACGGCCTGCTGGCCAGATTAGCCTGCCTCGACATCTGTCCGGTCGTCGTGCTGTGGCTGACGTCGCGACCGCCTTCACATGGCGTAGCGCCCTGGAAAGCCTCAATTAGGACGAGCAGTGATCGCCGCACAGAGAGCGATGAGCATCACGACCGCATTCGCCGCGTGCGAATACTCCCATGCTACGCGCAACTGACCCCAATCGTCCGGCAGGTACTTCCAATTAAAGGTGACTTGGTTGGCCCCGAACGTCCACGGGAAGAAGATCGCGAAGAAGACGACGAAGACGCTGCGACGACTATGGCGAAATGGAATGCCAGACGCTGCCACCGCAGCCTGATTGCCAGGAGGACGTTAAGGACAAACGCCGCTCCGTCGATGATGTCGAACCAAGCCCAGACGACATAAATGCCCTGAACGGTCAGATAAGCATCCTAGGGCAGGTCAATCTTGTTCGGCAACTCGAACAGGTGCGCCCCAGCGGGGATCAGGGCGAGAGCGGTCAGGATGACCGCAAGGAACTGGATCACACGCAAGCTCATGGAATAGCGCGCCTTCCAAAGCTGCCAGCATGGAGCCGACAGGCGTTCCGGATGAGACGGTCGGCGGGCCCTTGACCCTCCAATCGTTGGAAGCGCGACACTCCCCGTCAGATGCCGCCGGACTCGCTCCGGAGATGGCTATTTTCGATGGAGAGCCGGTCATGAGATCGATGTGGCTAACGCTGATGGGGGCCGGCGCGGCGGGTGTCGCCGTTGCCGTTGCCCCGCAATTCCTTCCCTCCCCGCCGGGCCCGGTGCAGGCCCAGGCGGCCTCGCCCGCCCCGCCCGTCGAGGTCATCAGCCCGGAGACCCGCACGCTTGCGGAAACCGCGGAATTCATGGGCCGGATCGAGGCGTTCGAATCCGTCGCGGTCCAGGCGCGGGTCAGCGGCGTGATCGATGAGGTCACCTTTCGCGACGGCGATCATGTCAAGGAAGGCGACCTTCTCTTTCGCATTGATCCGCGGCCGTACCGGATCGCCCTGGAGCAGGCCGAGGCGGCCCTCCGGCAGAAGAGGGAGCAGTCGAAGCTGGCCCAAAGCCGCCGCGCCAGAACCGCCGAACTCATGGAAAGGGCGGCAGCCTCCCGTGATGCGCTCGAGGCCGCTGTCGCCCATGAGGGAACGCTTGCGGCCGAGGTCGCCGCGGCGGAAGCGGCCGTCGCGGCAGCGGAGCTCGATCTCACGTTCACTGAGGTCCGGGCACCGATCGGCGGCCGGATCGGGGCAACCGCCCTGACGCGAGGCAACCATGTCGTGGCGTCATCGACGGGCGGGACGGTGCTGGCCGGCATCGTCGCGGTCGACCGGGTGAAGGTCACGTTCGACGTGGACGAGGCGCGCTACCTGGGATTCCTGGCCGATCGGCCCGACCGCGCCCGCCAGGAAAGGCTCGGGGTTGCGGTCGGCCTTACCACCGATGCTGACAGACCCCATCGCGGCCAAGTCGACTTCGTCGACAACACGGTCGATCGCACCACCGGAACGGTGCGGGTCAGGGCGGTCCTGCCGAACCCGCACGGACGCCTTGCCCCGGGCCTGTTCGCCCGTGTCCGCCTCGACCTGGGCGAGCCCCGCGATGTCCTGCTCGTCGACGAGCGCGCCGTGGCCGCCGGTGCGGGCGGGCGCATGGTCCTGGTGGTCGGCGACGACAACACCGTCGAGGCACGGCCGGTGGTTCTCGGGGCGACGCCCGAACCGGGCAAGCGCGTCGTGCTCTCCGGCCTCGCGCCGAACGAGCGGGTCATCCTGAAAGGCCTTGCGGGGCCCGGCATGAAGGTGTCGCCGGTCGCCTCCGTGACGGCATCGGCCGAAGGAGGGAAGCCATGAGGTTCCCATCGTACTTCATCGACCGTCCGATCGTCGCGACGGTCCTGTCCGTCCTGATCCTTCTCGCCGGCGCGATGAGCCTCGGCCGGCTCCCGCTGAGCGAGTATCCGGCGGTGACGCCACCCACCGTCATGGTCCGGGCCAGCTATCCGGGCGCGAGCCCCGAGACCATTGCCGAGACGGTGGCCGCCCCCATCGAGCAGGAGCTGAACGGCACCGACGGTCTGGTCTACATGTCGTCGCAGTCGACGGTCGACGGCAGCCTTTCGCTGACCCTCACCTTCGAGCACGGGGTCGACCCGGACACCGCCCAGATCCAGGTCCAGAACCGGGTCACCCGGGCGATCCCGCGGTTGCCGCAGACCGTGCAACGGATCGGCGTCGTCACCCAGAAGACCTCGCCGGACATGCTGATGGTGGTCCATCTCGTCTCGCCGGATGCGAGCCGGGACACGCTGTTCATGTCCAACTACGCCACGCTCAACATCCGCGATGAGCTGCGGCGGCTGCCCGGCGTCGGCGACGTCGTGGTCTGGGGGGCCGGCGAGTATTCCATGCGGGTCTGGCTCGATCCGGAGAGGATTGCCTCCCGCGGACTCACGGCGGGCGACGTCGTCCAGGCCATCCGGGAGCAGAACGCGGACGTGGCGGCCGGCTCGCTCGGTGCCCCGCCCCATGCGGCGGCTCCGCTCCAGGTGACGCTCTCCGCCCGGGGGCGCCTGGTCACCGAGCAGGAATTCGCCGACATCGTCGTGCGCACGACGGCCGACGGCCGGGTGACGCGTCTCGGCGAGGTCGCGCGCATCGAGCTCGGCGCCGATGCCTACTCCCTCCGCAGCCTGCTTGACGGCAAGCCCGCCGTCGGGATCCAGATCGTGCAGCAGCCCGGGGCCAACGCGCTCGACACGACGGCCGGCGTGAGGGCGAGGATGGCAGAGCTCGCCGGCACCTTCCCGGCAGGGGTCGAGCACCGGATCGCGTACGACCCCACGATCTTCGTCAGGGCATCGATCGAAGCCGTGCTGATGACGCTGGCGGAGGCCGTCCTCCTCGTCGTGCTGGTGGTCGTCGTGTTCCTCCAGAGCTGGCGGGCCGCGATCATCCCGCTCGTGGCGGTGCCGGTCTCCCTGGTCGGCACGTTCGCCGTCATGCACCTGATGGGTTCGTCGCTCAACACGTTGTCCCTCTTCGGCCTGGTGCTCTCCATCGGCATCGTGGTGGACGATGCGATCGTCGTCGTGGAGAACGTCGAGCGTCATATCCGCCTCGGCGCCACGCCGCGCGAGGCGGCCCACAGGGCCATGGCCGAGGTGACCGGACCGATCATCGCGATCACGTCCGTGCTGGCGGCCGTCTTCGTTCCGACGGCCTTCCTGTCCGGCCTCACCGGGGAGTTCTACAGCCAGTTCGCCCTCACGATCGCCGTCTCGACCGTGCTGTCGGCCGTCAACTCGCTGACGTTGAGCCCGGCATTGGCTGCCCTGCTCCTGAGGGATCACCATGCCCGGCCGGACCTCCCGACCCGGCTTCTCGACACCGCGCTGGGCTGGTTCTTCCGCCTGTTCAACCGCGGGTTCGACGCGGCGTCGGCCGGATATGCCGGCCTGACGCGGCGGGCGGTGCGCTTCGGGACTCTCGTCGTCATCGTCTACGGCGCCCTGCTCGGGGCGGCCTGGGTGGGCTTCTCGGCCGTGCCGGCGGGGTTCGTGCCCTCCCAGGACAAGTACTACCTGGTGGGCATCGTCCAGCTTCCTGCCGGAGCGTCGCTCGACCGTACCGACGAGGTCACGCGCAAGGTCTCCGAGCTTGCGCTGGCCGAGAACGGCGTCGAGAGCGTCGTTGCCTTCCCGGGTCTGTCGATCAACGGCTTCGTGAACCTGCCCAACGCGGCCGTGTTCTTCGCGATGCTCGATCCGTTCGACGTGCGCCGGACACCGGAGCTGGCGGCGACGGCCATTGCCGGCCGGCTCCAGGCGAAACTCCTCGGCATCCGGGACGGCTTCGTGGGCGTGTTCCCGCCCCCGCCGGTTCCGGGCCTCGGATCGACCGGCGGCTTCAAGATGCTCGTCGAGGACAGGGCGGGCCACGGCACCCAGGCTCTCGCGCAGGCAACGCAGGCCCTGATGGCCAAGGCGGGACAGACGTCCGGCGTGACGGGCCTCATGACCAGCTTCGGCGTGAACGCTCCCCAGGTCGCGCTCGAGCTCGATCGCGAGAAGGCGAAGTCGCACGGGGTGCCCATCGACGCGGCCTTCGAGGCGCTCCAGGTCTACCTCGGCTCGCTCTACGTCAACGACTTCAACCTTCAGGGCCGCACGTACCGGGTCACCGTCCAGGCGGACGCACCCTTCCGCAGCGACGCCAGTGCCATCGAGCGACTCCATGCGCGCAATGGCGAGGGCAGGACCGTCCCGCTGTCGACGTTCGTCTCGGCCCGGGATGCCGCGGGGCCCGATCGCATGATCCGCTACAACGGCTATCCCGCAGCCGACGTGAGCGGCATGCCCGCCCCGGGCTACAGCTCCGGTGAAGCCGTGGCGACCATGGAAAGGATCGCGGCGGAGACGCTGCCCCCGGGCATGAGCTTCGAGTGGACCGACCTGACGCTGCAAGAGAAGCTTGCGGGCAATGCGGGCCTCTGGGTGTTCCCGCTGGCCGTGGTGCTCGCCTACCTGATCCTGGCGGTGCAGTACAACAGCTTCACCCTGCCGCTCGCGGTGCTGCTGATCGCCCCGATGGCGCTGCTCTCGGCGATCGCGGGCATCTGGTGGACCGGTGGGGACAACAACGTGTTCACGCAGATCGGGCTGCTGGTCCTCGTCGGCCTCGCGGCGAAGAACGCGATCCTGATCGTCGAGTTCGCCCGTGCGAAGGAAGGCGAAGGGCTGACGCCCATCGAGGCTGCGATCGAAGCGGCCCGCCTCCGCCTGCGTCCGATCCTGATGACCTCGCTCGCCTTCGTCATGGGCGTGGTCCCCCTGGTGCTCGCGACCGGGGCAGGCGCGGAGATGCGCCAGGCGATGGGTGTCGCCGTCTTCTTCGGGATGATCGGCGTCACGCTGTTCGGCCTGGTGCTCACGCCGGTGTTCTACGTGATCACGAGCGGCAGGCGGACGCGTGCGCCGTCCTCCGCACCGCTCGAGGCATAGGGATCGCGACGAGATCGTTCATCCTCCTTGACCCTGCCAGCGTTGGAAGCCCCACACCTTCCTCAGATCGGAGGAACACCTGTCATGACACGAATGAATTCAGCGGTAACACTTTACACGACCCCGGAATGCTCAGACTGCAACCTGTTGACGGGGTGGTTGAAGCAGATGGGCATCCCGTTCGACGAGCAGCGACTGTCGTGCCCGACGGGGACCCGTCGGTCCGATCCACTCACCGTCGTGGATGGACACGCCATCTCCGGTCCGCTCGGGGAGCAGAAAAGAGCCATCTTCGAAGCACTCACGATGACGGTTCTGGGCTGAGGAGGACGGAATGGCTCACCTCATGTCCGTTCACGGCACGAACCGTGTCATCCGGGTCCAGGCGGATCAAACGATCCTTGATGCCGCACTCGCTTCCGGCATCGACTATCCGCACGGCTGCCGATCCGGACGATGCGGCGCATGCAAGACGCGCCTCGTCGAAGGCGATGTGGAGATGCTGGCACACACGCGGTTTGCCCTGTCCGACGCCGAGCGCCAGGACGGCTACATCCTCGCATGCAGGGCCGTGCCCCGCACGGATGGATCGATCCTGCTGCCGGGTCAGGACGAGGTGCCGCCGGAGTATCCGCGTCAGAACCTTCCCTGCCGGGTCATCTCCACATCGAGCGCCACCCATGACATCCGGCACATTCGGCTTGCGGTCGAAAGCGGAGGTCCCTTCACGTATTCGCCGGGACAATATGCCAGGATCACGCTCCCCGGAGCGCCCCCGCGGGACTACTCCATGGCCAGCTTGCCGGGACAGGATCACCTCGAGTTCTTCGTCCGGCGGGTGCCGGACGGCATCACCAGCACGCGCATGACGTCGGGCCTGAGGATCGGGGACGCCGTTCAGGTCGAAGGCCCCTTCGGGAGCGCCTACCTGCGCGAACGGCATGCGGGCCCGATCCTCTGCGTGGCGGGAGGCTCGGGACTCGCCCCGATCAAGGCCATCGTGGCGGCTGCCGCGGTCGCCGGACTGGAACAGCCCATCCATGTGTACTTCGGGGCGCGGTCGGAACGGGACCTCTATCTCGTCGAATGGTTCACGGCGTTGAGTTCCACTCATCCGAACCTGACCTTCATTCCGGTCCTGTCGGAACCCGATGCCCCCACGGCACATCGCACGGGCCTTGTCGCCGATGCGATCGCGTCGGATCTGACCGACCTTGATGGCTGGAAAGCCTACGTGGTAGGGCCGCCGGCAATGGTGGAAGCGACGGGCCGAGTGCTGCAACGGCGAGGGCTGCAATCGCGGGATCTGCATGCGGACGTGTTCTTCACCCCGGACCTCGCGCCAGCGGCCTAGAGCCACTCGAGGAAGCCGGTTATCCGGCAACCACGAACTGAACCCGACCGACATCATGAACGACCTCGCCCTGATCCCCGTCGCGGGTTCGGTCGCCGTCAGCGCCGGCCCCGCGACGGCACAGGGCCAAATGGACTCGGATGATCCCATGCGAAATCACGATAGGTCAGGCCGTTCGATGCCGGCATCCGACAGCCCATCGACGAAAGCCTACATCGCCGCCAATGACAGCATGCATAAGGGCATGATGGTCCAGTTCACCGGAGACGCCGACATCGACTTCATGCGGGGCATGATCCCCCACCATCAGGGCGCGATCGATATGGCGAAAGACGTGATCGAGTACGGCCATGATCCAGAGGTCCGCAAGCTCGCCGAAGAGGTGATCAAGGCCCAGGAAGGTGAGATTGCGATGATGAGGAAGTGGCTTGCCGACCGCGGCAAGTAGCCAGCGGGCCGGTCCGGAGACCGCTCGCCAGGAACTGCCGGGACGGGAAACGGGCCATGCGGGCCGCAGGCTCAGGGCGATGTGCTCTTCATCGTGGCAGCGACCATCGATCTTGAGCGCTTGAGCCTCAAAGCCGAACGCCCGGAAGCCAAGGTCGTAGTACAGTTTCCGGGCCGCCAGGTTCCCGCTCGCCGCAGAGGCCTGGATGATCTTAACGTGCTCGGCTGCATGACGAAGCACGGCCTCGACAACTTGCACGAAGCCCGTCGGAGGCAGCGCCGAACCTGAGGTCCGCACCAACTTGAATTCGGCGCTTGACCCTACCATCGTTGGAAGGACTACACCTCTCCTAAGTCGAATGACCAAGGAGAAACGGCGATGGCCAGCGGCACTGCAAGGCGAACGGAAAACACGGGGGCGACGCTGTCCCTGCCCATCGAAGGCATGACCTGCGCCTCGTGCGTCGGACGGGTCGAGAAGGTCCTGGCGGGCCTGCCGAACGTCACGGCGGCGAACGTGAACCTGGCGACCGAGCGTGCCGAGATCACCTTCCATGGCCCGGCGGATCCTGCCGGCGCAGCCCAGGCCGTCGAGAACGCAGGCTACTCCGTACCCGAGGACACGACGGAGCTTGCCATCGAGGGCATGACCTGTGCCTCGTGCGTGGGCCGCGTCGAGAAAGCCCTCAAGGCTGCCCCCGGGGTGCTTGGGGCGTCCGTCAACCTCGCAACCGAGAAGGCCACCATCCGCCACCTGACGGGCGTGGTGACCCCGGCCGTCCTCGAGGAGGTCGTCCGGAACGTCGGGTACGAGGCCCGCCGCGTGGGCGACGAGCCTGTCGCCGACCGCGAGCGCGAAGGCCGCCAGCGGGAGTACCGCGCGCTGACGCGGTCCCTCGGTCTCGCAGCCCTCCTGACCCTGCCCGTCTTCGCCCTGGAGATGGGCTCTCACCTCATCCCGGGCGTCCATGAATGGGTCATGGACACGATCGGACACCGGGAGAGCTGGTACCTCCAGTTCGTCCTGACGACGCTGGTCCTGTTCGGCCCCGGCCTGCGCTTCTTCCGGAAGGGCATCCCGGCGCTGATGCGCCTTGCGCCCGACATGAACTCCCTCGTGGCACTCGGCACGGCCGCCGCCTACGGCTACTCGGTGGTGGCGACCTTCGCCTCCTCGGTCCTGCCCGCCGGTACCGTGAACGTGTACTATGAGGCAGCGGCCGTCATCGTCACGCTGATCCTCCTTGGCCGCACGCTCGAGGCCAAGGCCAAGGGACGCACTTCCGAGGCGATCAAGCGGCTGATGGGCTTGCAGGCCAAGACGGCCCGCGTCGTCCGCAATGGGGAGACGGTCGAAGTCCCGCTCGATCAGGTTCGCGCAGGCGACCTGGTCCAGGTTCGCCCTGGCGAGAAGGTGCCGGTCGACGGTGAGGTGACCGAGGGCTCCTCCTTCGTCGACGAGGCGATGATCACGGGCGAGCCCGTTCCCGTGCAGAAGGCGGCTGGCGCACCCGTCGTTGGTGGCACGATCAACAAGACCGGCAGCTTCACCTTCCGGGCGACCAAGGTCGGGGCCGACACGGTGCTGGCCCAGATCATCCGCATGGTCGAGCAGGCGCAGGGTTCCAAGCTTCCGATCCAGGCCCTGGTCGACAAGGTGACCATGTGGTTCGTGCCGGCCGTCATGGCGGCAGCCGCCCTCACCTTCCTGGTCTGGCTCGTCTTCGGCCCTGAGCCCGCCATGACCTTCGCCTTGGTCAATGCGGTCGCCGTGCTGATCATCGCCTGCCCTTGCGCCATGGGGCTTGCCACGCCGACCTCCATCATGGTCGGCACGGGCCGCGGCGCCGAACTCGGTGTCCTCTTCCGGAAGGGCGAAGCACTCCAGAGCTTGAAGGGCGTCGAGGTGGTGGCGCTCGACAAGACCGGAACCCTCACCAAGGGCCGTCCCGAGCTCACCGACCTCATCGTCGCCTCAGGTTTCGTGGATGCTGACGTTCTGGCGCTCGTTGCCGCCGTCGAGACCCGGTCCGAGCACCCGATCGCGGAGGCGATCGTCGAGGCGGCCAAAGGACGTGGGTTGAGCTTGGCTTCCGTGGACGGCTTCGACGCAGTGCCAGGCTACGGTGTCTCGGCGACCGTCCAGGGACGGAAGATCGAGATCGGCGCCGACCGCTACATGGTGAAGCTCGGCTATGACGTGGCAGCGTTCGCCTCGGCTGCCGACCGCCTCGGAGACGAAGGCAAAAGCCCGCTCTACGCGGCCATCGACGGCAAGCTCGCCGCCATCATCGCAGTCGCCGACCCGATCAAGGCCTCAACCCCTCAGGCGATTGCCGCCCTCCATGCCCTCGGCCTGAAGGTGGCGATGATCACCGGCGACAACCGTCGCACGGCAGAGGCCATCGCCCGCCAGGTCGGCATTGACCAAGTCGTGGCCGAGGTCCTCCCGGACGGCAAGGTCGAGGTCGTGAAGCGGCTGCGCGAGGGTGGCCGCCAGGTGGCCTTCGTCGGCGACGGCATCAACGACGCCCCGGCCCTGGCCGAGGCGGATGTCGGCCTCGCCATCGGCACGGGCACCGACATCGCCATCGAGAGCGCCGACGTGGTGCTCATGTCCGGCGACCTGCGCGGCGTCGCGAACGCCATCGCGCTGTCGAAGGCCACGATCCGCAACATCAAGCAGAACCTGTTCTGGGCCTTCGCCTACAACGTGCTGCTGATCCCCGTGGCCGCGGGCATCCTCTACCCGATCGACGGCACCCTGCTGTCGCCGGTCGTGGCGGCCGGAGCCATGGCGCTCTCGAGCGTGTTCGTCCTCGGCAATGCCCTGCGGCTGAGGGGATTCCAGCCTGCCATGACGAATGACGCCCTCGAAACGGGCCTGGATGCAGCGCCTGCTGCCCTTGCCACCCGCTGATCGGACCGGGTCCGCCAACGACGGCGGACCCGGCCTTCTTCCATGGAGTTGAACGATGTCTTCTTATCCTTCCGTCGTGCTCTACACGACCCCGACCTGCCCCGACTGCCATGTCCTCAAGGCGTGGCTGACCCGCCTCGGACTGTCCTTCGAGGAACGTGACCTGACGGATCCTGCGATCATGGCCGAGGCCAAGGCCCGCACCGGGGTACGCGTTGCACCGATCACCGTCATCGGCGACCAGGTCTTCTATGGGACCTTCCAATCGCAGAAGCCCCGCATTGCCGAGGCGCTTGCCCCCGTCGCAATCGGCTGATCAAGATTTCAAGGAAGAACGGAGAGGTAGACCATGAACATCGGACAGGCAGCAGACGCTTCAGGTGTATCGGCCAAGATGATCCGCTACTATGAGTCGATCGGGCTCATCCCGAAGACGGTTCGCACGGAAGCCGGGTACCGGGTGTACTCCGAGAACGACGTCAACACCCTCGGCTTCATCCGGCGGGCCCGCGACCTCGGCTTCTCGGTCGAGCAGATCTCGGAGCTCGTCACCTTGTGGCGTGATCGGCAACGCGCCAGCACGGACGTGAAGCGGATCGCCCTCGAGCATGTGGAGATCCTGGAGCGGAAGGCGCGGGAGTTGCAGGAGATGGCCGCGACCCTGAAGCACCTCGCAAAGCATTGCCACGGCAACGAGCGGCCGGAGTGCCCGATCATCGAGGGCCTTCAGAGCGGCCATGAGGTGGGATTGATCGACATCCACTCGACCCCGCAGTTCGGGGCCGTCGGCCTTCGCTCCGCACGTCGTGGCACGGCGCCGAAGAGGGTTCGCAACTAGCACGCTGCCTCACGTCGCCCGGGACTCCATGACCCCGGGGGCGAACGAGGTGAGGACGTCCGAATGATCAAGCTCGCCAGTGCGGTGCCCTTCCTGGGCACGTTCGGAGCCGCGCCCCTGCCGGAGCGCGTGGCCGCCTCCCTGCGCCTCGAGGAGCAGGAAGGGCTGCGCCTTGCCGCCAAGGTCCGCATCGTGCTTCTCGCCGTGGCCTTCGTCTGGCTCGGGCACGACCTGTTCCACGTCGGCTGGGCCGCCGTGTTCAACCTCGCGGCGGTGGGAGCCGTCCTCGCCTCCGGCCTGGCCGAGTTCGCGATCCTGAAGCGGCACCGCCATCCGCGCGGCATCGCGATGGCGTTCGCCCTGCTCGACAGCGTGATCCTCGGCCTCGTCCTGGCCCTGCCCAACCCCTGGCTCGACGGCACGATCCCGGTCACCGTGACCCTCAAGGGGGGCCTGGTCCTCTGGTTCGTGTTCCTGCTGGCCCTGCGCGCCTTTGCGCTCGATCCCCTCCTGCTGCTGTGGTCCGGGGCCTGTGCGGTGCTGGGCTGGTCCATTCCCCTCGCCGTGGCCGCCCTCGACCCCGGCATCCGCATCGGGGTTCCGAGCATGTCGGGGAGCCTTGCCGCGAATGCCGTCGAGGCGTTCCGCGATCTCGCCTTCGTGCACATCGGGCAGTGGTACACCGAGGCCCTCGTGCTGCTCCTGGTGTCGGCGGCGCTCGCGGCGGCGGTCGAACGCTCACGCCGCCTGGCGCTCACCCGTGCCGGCGCCGAGCGGCGGCAGGCCAACCTCGCGCGCTACTTCTCGCCCCGGGTGGTGGAACGGCTCGCCCGGTCCGACCAGCCGTTCGGCGGGGACCGGCGGCAGGAGGTGGCCGTGCTCTTCGCCGACATCAAGGGCTTCACGACGCTGTCCGAGCGCCTTGCTCCCGAGGAGGTCATGGAGTTGCTGCGCGGGTTCCACGCCCGGATGGAGGAAATCGTCTTCGCGCACGGAGGGACGCTGGAGAAGTTCATCGGCGATGCCCTTCTGGTCACGTTCGGGGTTCCCGATCCCGCCTCGGACGACGCCGTCCGGGCGCTGGCCTGCGCCCGGGCCATGCTGGCCGAGGTCGGGCGGTGGAACGACGAGCGTGCGCGCAGCGGCCAGGACGCCATCGGGATCGGCATCGGCCTTCACTACGGCCCGGTGGTCATGGGCGACATCGGCTCCGAGCGTTCGATGGCGTTCACGGTCGTGGGCGACACGGTCAACACGGCCAGCCGCCTCCAGGGTCTCACGCGTGAGCTGGGCTGCGGGGTCGTCGCCAGTGAGGCCTTCGTGACAAAGGCTCGCGAGGCAGCCAGTGACGGATCCGTCGTCGATGCCTTTCGGTTCGTCGGCCCCCGCAGCCTGAGAGGCCGCAGTGCCCCCATCGAGATCTGGCGCGTATAAGCGGGCACCGGCCATGGCCAGCGGATCATGGCCTCACGAATTCTTGTTGGCCGCCACAATCCCGGTCAGCGCCGGGTGTCCTAATTCAAACCGACACTCGTGAAGTGGTGATCCGTCGGACATCCGTCGGACCTACCTGAAATGAGCCCGATGCAAGCCGATCGAGCCCGCACGGCACCGGCCGCCCCTGTCATCTCTTGCGGGCCACGATGTAGGGACGACTGTCATTGCCCTTCGTGGCATGGCTTTCGGCGGCAAGAATGTCGAATCCCGCGGCCCGGATCCGCTGGCTCAGGTCCGCTGCTCGAAAGACGCCCGCATAGGGTGCCTTCCCGATGGCGCGCATCGCAGGCAACAAGGCGGACCGAATGAGCGGGTTCACGTGCCCCAGGCAGGGCGTCTTGGAGATGAACAGGCCTCTCGGTTCAAGCAAGGCGTGGATGTGGCGCAGCGTACCGGGCAGATCACGGACCAAATGGAGATAGTTAAATCCCAGAACCACGCTGAACCGTACTGCGTCAGGCGCAAGCGCCTCGGCGGTCGCGATCCGGAAGGCAAGGGTTGGGACGAGGCCAGCGGCGTGCTTCTCATCGGCGATCGCGATCATTCCGGCGGACAGGTCCGTCGCAAGATAGTCTTGAACGTCGCCCGCGAGCCGAAGGGCTGTTGTTCCTGTTCCGCAGCCCAGTTCCAACACCCTGTCACTTGGTCCCAGCAAGGCCCGGGTCCGGTCCAGCGTACGCTCATAGCCGGCCTGATCCGCAATGGCGGACATGGCATACTTTCGTGAGATCCGATCCCAGAAATGGGCGTCGCCCGCGATGCTCATGATCGATGTCTCCTCCCAAACGTCCTTAGCAGCAATGACCGCCGAGCCGTCCCGCAGTTGGCTTCAATGACCGTGCGATCCAGCGCACGCGGCAAATCATACCCCATTCCGTCGATCAGCATGGGGTCCGCGTTCGGGATCGGAGCCGCAGTGTCCCGGCCACAAGCCGGAAGGATGAGCGGATCATCAGCCCCATGGATGACAAGCGGCGGAATGGCGATGGTCGCGAGACGTGAGTTCGGGTGTCACAGGTCACATCAGGCGCCGAAACACGACGCTCGCGTTCACGCCCCCGAACCCGAATCCATTTGACATGGCATGCTCGATCGCTTGGCGACGGGCTGACCCGCGCACAAGGTCGATCCCATCGGCGAGTGCATCGGGATTCACCAGATTGAGAGTGGCCGGCACGACTTGGTCCCGCAGCGCCAGAACGGTGAAGATAGCCTCCACACCACCTGCTGCTCCCAGCAAGTGGCCCGTCGCCGACTTGGTCGCACTGACCGCCACGGTGCCATTCCGCCCAAAGGTTGATTGGATGGCGGCAATCTCGCCCCGATCACCGACTGGCGTCGAGGTTGAATGGGCATTGAGATGCTGGATGTCGCTTGGGCTCAATCCTGCGCGCTTGAGGGCCAGCTCCATGGCGCGCGCTGCGCCCCTGCCATCCTCAGGGCCCGCCGTCATGTGGTATGCATCGGCTGTCGTGCCATAACCAACGACTTCAGCAATCGGCTTTGCGCCACGTGCAAGCGCGTGCTCCAGGTCCTCGATGACCAGGATGCCTGCCCCCTCCCCCATGACAAAGCCGTCGCGGTCCATATCGAAGGGACGGGACGCCTGATGCGGCGTGTCGTTAAACGAGCTTGAAAGGGCCCGCGCCGCACAGAAGCCCCCTAGGCTCACCCGATCGATGCATGCTTCCGCGCCGCCGCAGAGGGCCACGTCCGCTTCTCCGGATAAAATCATGCGCAATCCATCACCGATCGCCTGCACGCTTGCGGCGCATGCCGTCACAGGAGTGCCGATGGGCCCCGTGAAGCCATGCCTGATCGTGATGTGGCCGGCCGCGAGATTTGCAAGAAAGGACGGCACCGTGAACGGCGAGAGCCGTCTTACGCCGCGCGTATCTGCCGTTCGCACCGCGTCGGCAATAGCCGGGAAACCGCCGATACCCGAGGCAACGATCGTGGCCGTGCGCTCCAGGGCCCATGTATCCGCGGGCTGCCACCCTGCCATCGACAAGGCCTCCCGCGCAGCCGCAAGGGCAAAGAGGATGAACCGATCCATCTTCCGTTGATCCTTGGGCGGAACCACAAGATCCGGATCGAAGCCACCATCCTCGTCCTGAATGCGGTCAGGAACGACACCGCCGATCCTGGCGGGAAGATCGGCGACCATCTCGCCGGGTAACGCGCGAATACCGGACTGTCCGTCAAGCAGTCGTTTCCAGTTGATCTCCACCCCCGAGCCAAGGGGCGAGACCATTCCCATGCCTGTCACGACAACTCTACGCATATCGAAACCTCCGGAATTTCGGCCTTGTGTTCAAGCCGCACGCTCGACCGCGATGGCGGTGGCCTCGCCGCCGCCGATGCACAGGGATGCGATTCCACGCGACAATCCCCGACACTCCAGCGCATGCAGCAGCGTTACGATCAGCCGGGCGCCGGTGGCGCCGATGGGATGGCCAAGGGCGCAGGCGCCGCCATTCACGTTGAGCACGTCACGCGGGATGCCGAGGTCCCGTTGCGCCGCCATAGCCACAACCGCGAAAGCCTCGTTGATCTCGAACAGATCCACATCCCCGACGCCCCAGCCGACCTTGTCGAGGAGCTTGCGGATCGCGGGGATCGGCGCCGTGGTGAACCAGGCCGGATCCTGTGAGTGGGTGGCGTGTCCCTTGATCTCGGCTAGGATCGGAGTGCCCTCGCGCTCCGCAAGCGAGCGGCGGGTCAGCACGAGAGCCGCCGCTCCGTCCGCATTGGCGGAGGAGCTTGCTGCCGTGATGGTGCCGTCGGGCCGGAACGCGGCCCTGAGGGATGGGATTCTCTCCGGCGAGACCTTGAGCGGATTTTCATCCGTATCGACAATGATGTCTCCGCTTCTTCCGGCGATCACCACCGGCGTGATTTCGCACGCGAATGCGCCTTCCTCGATTGCCTTGCGGGCACGGGTGAGTGTCTCGATCGCATAGGCGTCCTGATCGGCCCGGCTGAACCGGTAGGCCTCGGCTGTCGCCTCTCCGAAATCGCCCATGGGCCTGCCACCCTCATAGGCATCCTCCAGGCCATCCATCATCATGTGGTCGATGAGCCGGTCGTGCCCGGCCCTGTAGCCGCTCCGTGCCTTCGCCAACAGGTACGGAGCGTTGGACATGGATTCCATGCCGCCAGACACCACGATTTCGGCCGAGCCTGCCAGGATGAGATCGTGCGCCAGCATGGTCGCCTTCATGCCGGAGCCGCACACCTTGTTGATGGTCGTGGCTCCGACGGCATCCGGCAGCCCTGCCAGGCGAGCGGCTTGCCGCGCTGGAGCCTGCCCCTGCCCAGCCGACAGGACGCAGCCCATGATCGCCTCGCTCACCGTCCCGGCCTCAAGCTGCGCCTGCTTCAGCGCGGCCCGAATGACGTGGCTGCCCAGGGCAGGAGCCGGCACGCCGGAGAGGCTGCCCTGGAAGCGCCCGAGGGGCGTACGGACAGCGGAGACGATGACGACTGGATCATTCGGCGACATGGGCACCTCCTTTATATGATGGTCGACATATGATATGACGGGCATCATGTAAAGGCCAGCAGCGGTGAGGTGCGAACATGCGTTACGAGAAGGGACACAAGGACCAGACCCGGAAGCGGGTGGTGAACGTGGCGGCTGCGCGCTTTCGGGCGAAGGGCATTGAGGCCACGGGCCTTGCTGGCCTCATGGCCGATGCCGGTCTCACGCACGGGGGCTTCTATGCGCACTTCAAGTCGAAAGACGACCTCGTTCGCGAAGCCATCTCCGAAGCTCATGCGCGCAACCGTGAGACCTGGGCAGAGGAAGTGAAAGCCGCCAAGGAACAGGGGAAGGACGGGTTGGAGACCATTGTCCGCCGGTACCTGAGCACGGCCCATCGCGATGGGCCGGAGGCCGGCTGCTCCGTCGCGGCGCTGGCTCAGGAGGTGGCTCGCGACGATCCCGAGACCCGCGACGTCATGGCCCGCGCGGCGGATGAGATCGTGGCGATCATCGCGTCTGAACTGACCTCCTCCCTGCCGGAGAAGACGGCGCGGGAAACGGCTTATGCAATCTTCGGTCTTCTGGTCGGGACACTGCAACTGGCCCGGGTCACCACCGACAAAACTCTCTCGGAGGCGATCTTGCAATCCGGTCAGGATGCCGCTCTGCGCCTTGCCCGTCAGGGGCCGTAGATCCCAGCCGCATGTTTCAGTTGGCGCCAGGCGGATGTGCTCCTCCATCAACTCCGCAGTCAGCCCATTGACCGCCCCGCGCACGGAGGCCAAGAGCATCAGCACGTCGGTGCAGCCGATCTCCGCCTCCAGGGCGCGCTCGACCGCCTCGACCTGGCCTGGATCCGGCGCACCCGCGCCAGCAGCTTCGCCTTGTCCCTGCTGGTGTGGGACGTGGTCGCCGTTCCGCAATGAATAACGTAGGGGGAATGTCATGCAGATAGCCCGCCGGCAAATGCGAGACTGCCCTTGACCTTGCCAGCGTTGGAACCCGCAGCATCCGAATCCTCACCATCGCAAAGGAGCGACAAGACATGTGCGGATGCTCAACCCACCAGTCCGGGAACACCGGACAGACGACGATGCCCAAGGACGGCAGCCTGACCCTGCGGGTCGAGGACATGACCTGCGGCCATTGCGCCGGCACGATCAAGAAGGCCGTCGAGGCGGCCCTGCCCGGAACGCAGGTCGACGCGGAGCCCGCCTCGAGGCTTGTGTCGATCCGCGGCACGGCCGACCTGGCGGCGGTGAAGGCCATCGTCACCGAGGCCGGCTACACGCCCTCCGAGGCGGCCTGACGTCGCACGGGCAAGGCGGTCCGAAGGCTCCATGGCCACCGGGACCGCCTTGCCGAAGCAGACCTATCGTGACACACATGCAATCCTGACGGACGGGAGACTTCCTTTGCGGCTGATGGGCCTCATCATCGCTGTTCTGCTTGCGGTCACCGTGGGAATCCTCGCGATTCCCACGCCGCATGCGGCTGCGTCGGGTGAGCGTCTCGCGTCGGCGGCGACCGTCCTCGGGCATGATCACGCAGCGCACTCCCACGAGGGCGCGGTCGACGTGCAGCCTGCGTCGGCCCACGATCATGCCTCGGCCCGGAAGGACTGCGGCGACCCCGCCTCGGGGGATCGCGGCAGCGGAGGGACGGACTGCTGCAACATGGGTGCCTGCCACGCCGTCCAGGCGCTTGCGGCTCCCGTACTTCACGTGCCCTGCGCCTCCACGGCCGTCCTTGCCGTGGTTGGCGACCAGCAGGTCGAGGGCATCATCCCGGGCGGACTCGACAAGCCACCGCGAACCGCTTGACCCAGGAGCGGGCGATCGGCGCCCGCACCCATCGGCATGGCTGCTGCCAAGGCCAGCCATGCCTGACCTGAAGCCCAAGACGGTCATCCTCCCGCGCCAATGATCAGAACGCCAGACCCGTGACGAGAGGCGGACACGCCGCCCGTCCCGCCGTCATCACTGCGTCGATCCTGCCGTGGAGGTCCGTCCGGAGACGGATCCCATGCTGAAACTGATTCCACTGGCGGCGCTTGGCCTCGGCCTGGCCGCCTGCATACCGACCCAACATCCCGCCTATCTCGTCGCGGCCGCGGATCCTGCCATGGGCGTCCGCCCACCCGCCTACTCCTCCGTCACCGCGGGCGTGCGCGGCTACGACGTCGTCGATCCCCTCGACTGGCGCGAGCTCAACCGGCGCGTCACGCCGGGCGCCGCCCCCGAACGGGACGACAGCAACGATGCCGCCCGACGGGGCCGATGACCCATGCGCCAGGAAGACCACACCATGACTGACAAGAATTTCGCGGGACCAACCCGCCGACTGGGGCTGCTCGGGGGTGTCGCCGCCTCCCTGATGCTGGGCGGCTGCGTCTCGTTCTCGGCCGACGGCGGCCTGTCGACGGCGCAAACGGTCGCCTACACGGAACTCGGCAAGGACGTCGTCAAGATCACCAGCGAGGCCGAGGCCCTCGGCATCCAGCAGCGGGTCGAGGACCTGCTGAGGCGCCCGTTGACCCCGGACAGTGCCGTCCAGATCGCCTTGCTCAAGAACCGCGGCCTGCAAGCCGCGTTCAACGATCTCGGCGTCTCGGAGGCCGACTATGTCCAGACCAGCCTGCCGCCGAGCCCGACGGTCTCCCTGTCCCGCCTCGGCGGCAGCCTGGAACTGGAGGTCGAGCGTCAGATCCTGATCGGGCTGTTCGAGCTCGCCACCCTGCCGGCCCGGACCGCCGTCGCCGAGCAACGGTTCCGCGCCGCCCAGTTCCGCACCGCGGAGGCCGTCCTGCGGCTCGCCGCCGAGACCCGCCGGGAATACTACCGGGCGATCGCGGCCAACCAGCAGGTCGCCTTCATGCAGCAGGCGCTCGGCACCGCCGAGACCGCCTCCGAACTCGCCAAGCAACTCGGCGAGAGCGGCGCCCTGAACAAGTTGGAACAGGCCCGCGAACATGCCTTCTACCAGGAACTCGGGGCCCAGCTCGCCCGGGCCCGGATTGAGCAGAAGGTCGCCCGCGAGCGCCTGATCCGGCAGCTCGGGCTGTGGGGCCGCGACATCGACTTCCGCCTGCCCAACTCGCTGCCGCACCTGCCGGCCCGCATCGCCTCGGCCCAGGACATCGAGCGCCGGGCGCTCGAACGGCGTGTCGACCTCCAGGCGTTGCGCCATGACCTGAACGCGGTCGCGGGGCAGTACGGACTGACCAACGCCACCCGGTTCGTGACCGATGTCGAACTCGCCGGACTCTCCAGCTACGAGCGCTCGACGTCCGTCTTCACCGAGGACGGCCAAACCGTGGTCGAGAGCGAAAGGATCAAGCGGCGCGGCCTCGAGATCGAGTTTACGATCCCGATCTTCGACTTCGGCGCGGTGGGCGTGCGCAACGCGCAGGAGGCCTACATGGCCGCCGCCAACCGTCTGGCGGAGCGGGCCGTCAACGTGCGCTCCGAGGCGCGCGAGGCGTACCTGCGCTACCGCGGCAACTACGACCTCGCGCGTCACTACCAGGGCCGCGTCCTGCCGTTGCAGAAGCGGATCCAGGACGAGGCGACCCTGCAATACAGCGGCATGCTCGTCGACGTGAGCCAGCTCATCATCGACGCCCGTACCCGCATCCTCAGCAACGTCGACGCCATCAACGCCCGCCGCGACTTCTGGATCGCCGCCACCGACCTCAAGGCCGCCCTCGTGGGAGGCGGCGCGGGTGGCGGTGCCGAAGGCGGAGGGGAATCCGTAACTGCCGCCGCCAGCGGCGGTGGCGGCGGACACTGACAAGGAGACACACCATGACCGATCTCTCACGCAGGGGTTTCCTCGGTGCCGGAGGCCTGGCTCTTGCCGGAGCTTCCATGGTGAGCGGGCGGACCCAGGCCGCAGGCCTGCCCGAGGCGCCGATCATGACCGAGGCCACCATGCAGCCGCCGCTCTATCCGAAGAGCGGGCCGGACTACCAGCCGGTGGTCACCCTCAATGGCTGGACCCTGCCCTGGCGGCAGAACGGGGACTGGAAGGAGTTCCACCTGATTGCCGAGCCCGTGGTGCGGGAGCTCGCTCCCGGCATGAAGGCGCACCTGTGGGGCTACAACGGCCAGTCGCCCGGCCCCACCATCGAGGCGGTGCAGGGCGACAAGGTGCGCATCTTCGTCACCAACAAGCTGCCGGAGAACACGGCGGTGCACTGGCACGGCCAGCTCCTGCCCAACGGCATGGACGGCGTCGGCGGCCTGACCCAGCCGCACATCCCACCGGGCAAGACCTTCGTGTACGAGTTCATCTGCCAGAAGTCCGGCACCTTCATGTACCACCCGCACTCGGACGAGATGGTGCAGATGGCCATGGGCATGATGGGCTTCTTCGTCGTGCATCCGCGTGACCCGGCCGAGCGCCGCGTCGACCGTGACTTCGTGTTCCTGCTCAACGCCTTCGACATCGAGGCCGGAAGCTACGTGCCGAAGGTCAACACGATGCTCGACTTCAATCTCTGGTGCTGGAACAGCCGCGTCTTCCCCGGCATCGACCCGTTCGTGGTGCGCCAGGGCGACAAGGTGCGGATCCGGTTCGGCAACCTGACCATGACCAACCACCCGATCCACATGCACGGCTACGACTTCAAGGTCACGGGCACGGACGGCGGGTGGGTGCCGGAGACGGCGCAGTGGCCCGAGGTCTCCGTTGACGTCGCCGTCGGGCAGATGCGGGCCTTCGAGTTCGTGGCCGACGCGCCAGGCGACTGGGCGATCCACTGCCACAAGTCGCACCACACCATGAACGCCATGGGCCACGACGTGAAGACCTACATCGGCGTCAACATGAAGAGGACGGCGGCGGCCATCAAGAAGGTCGCCCCGGGCTACATGCCGATGGGCTCGGCCGGCATGGGCGAGATGGGCTCGATGGAGATGCCGCTGCCCGACAACACGCTGCCGATGATGACGGGCTTCGCCCAGTTCGGTCCCGTCGAGATGGGCGGCATGTTCTCGGTCGTGAAGGTCCGTCCTGGCCTCGCCACCGACGATTACAAGGATCCGGGTTGGTACAAGCACCCGGAGGGCACGGTCGCCTACGAGTGGAAAGGCGAGCAGCTCGCCGAACCCGTTCGTGCACCATCACCCGACAGCGGCGTCGAGGCGGCGGAGTTCCGCGCCGTCGATCCCCGCAAGAGACCCGTCCGCACCGCTGGCGGCCACGACAATCACTAATTCCACCGTCACCGATGCCAAAGGAGCAATCGATGAAGCTTCGTCTATCCACTCTCATGAGCGCCGCTGCGGCGCTGGCCCTCTCGACCACGCTGGTCCTTGCCGGGCCTGGCGAGGCCGGCCATAGCCACAAGTCCTTCGCGACAGGTGAGCCGGGCGATCCGAAGAAGCCCATCGCCCGCACGATCGAGGTCGCCATGAAGGAGACCGAGGACGCGAAGATGCTGTTCGAGCCCAACAAGGTCGAGATCAAGCGCGGCGAGCAGGTGAGGTTCGTGCTCAGGAACCACGGATCGGTCGACCACGAGTTCATGCTCGACACGGTGGAGCGCAACGCCAAGCACAAGATCGCCATGGAGAAGAACCCGGACATGGAGCACGACGACCCGAACGGGAAGCGGCTCGCGCCGAAGGGCTCCAACGAGATCGTCTGGCGCTTCACCAAGCCCGGCACCTTCGAGTTCGCCTGCCTGATCCCGGGCCACTACGAGTCCGGCATGCACGGCACCGTTGTCGTCAAGTGACGACACCACCCTCACTCACCATAGGAAACAGGAGTATCCCATGAAGCGTATCGCCATCAGCCTGATCGCCGCCCTCACCCTGTCGGGTGCCGCCTTCGCGCAGAACCTGCCGACCGTGTCCGGCACCGTCGAGAAGGTCGACACTGCGCAGGGCAAGATCACGATCGACCACGGCCCGATCAAGAACCTCGACATGGACGCCATGACGATGGTGTTCCGCGCCCAGGACCCGAACCTGCTCAAGGGCCTGAAGGCCGGCGACAAGGTGCAGTTCACCGCCGACCGCGTGAACGGCCAGATCTCCGTCACCTCGATCAAGAAGGGCTCGTAAGGCCCTCACCGCCCTGCGGAAGACGTCCGAGACCCGCCTTTCCGCAGGGCGGTCATTTCGTTTCAAGAAGGAGACCCCCATGAAACGTCTGACCTTCACCCTCACCGCCATCGGGGCCATGCTGGCGACCGCCGCCATTGGCCCTGACCGGATCGCACAGGCCCAGCCCGCCAAGGGGGCGCCGGCGGCCTACGAGCGCGTCCGCGAGGTCATGGACGACCGCTTCAAGGACATGAAGCTCGCCGGCGATCCCGACAGGGACTTCGCCGCGCTGCTCATCGCCCATCACGAGGACCTGATCTTCCTCGCCCGCACGCAACTGGAGCACGGTGCCGACGAGCAGCTCCGCCGAATGGCGCAGAGGATCCTCGACGAGCAGCAGAAGCAGATCGCCGAGCTGAAGGAGTGGCAGGTCCGCAACCGTCAGGCGGACTACCGCGCCAAGGCGGACCAAGCTCCGCACGGCTCCGGGCCGCTCGACCGGACGGGCACGCCGGCCCCGCAGGTCCAGGCGGCCGCTCCGGCACAACCCGCCGCATCGGCTCCCGCCAGCCAGCTCCCGATGGTGTCCGGCACGGTGGAGAAGGTCGATACGGGTGCCGGCAAGATCACGATCGATCACGGCACCATCCCGAACCTGAACATGGACGCCATGACCATGGTCTTCCGCGTCCAGGATCCTACCCTCCTCCAGGGCGTGAAGGCCGGGGACAAGGTGCAGTTCCAGGCGGACCGGGTGAACGGACAGATCTCCGTCGTGGGATTCGGGACAGGCAAAACCCAAGCGACCTCGTCCCAGGCTACGCCCCAGCCTGCCGCGGCGAGCCTCCCCAGCGTGTCCGGCACGGTCGAGAAGGTGGACACGGGCGCCGGGAAGATCACCATCGACCATGGCCCGATCCCGAACCTCGACATGGATGCGATGACCATGGTGTTCCGGACACCGGACCCCGCGATCCTCAAGGGCGTGAAGGCCGGCGACCGGATACGGTTCCAGGCCGACCGCGTGAACGGGCAGATCAGCGTCGTCAGCATCCGGAAGGGAAAGTAGCACACGGCTACGTTTGTTGATCCCGATCAAGGGCTTCCGGCCGCAGGCCGACTAAGGCTTCTAGGACAGGAGAGCGTGATGGCGTCCACCCAACCCAAATCGACCGCGCCCTCGGCCACGGGGAGGCGCCGGGCACGGCTTCAGGTCGTGAGCGGACTCCAGGCCGGGGCCGAGGAGCGCGTTCCGTCCGAAGCAGCGACCGATCCGGCTGATCCCTGGGCTGCTTTCGGGGACCTGGCGGCATATGCCCAGGACCTCACCGAGCGCTCGATCCTGTTCTGGGACACGCTGCGACAGCGGGCCGACAACATGCTGGCGCACGAGCGGGCCGGTAAGCCGCCCCTCCTCGACTTCGACTACGAGGTCGTCCTCGACGCCCACCGCTTCGAGCGCCCGACCAACTACTCCCTCCTGCGGATCACCCGCGTCGACGGTGACTGCCTGAGCGACTGCCTCGATGAGGCGAAGCCCCCCGTCATGGTCTTCGACCCGCGAGCCGGGCACGGGCCGGGCATCGGCGGCTTCAAGCGCGACTCCGAGGTTGGCTTGGCGCTCCGCGCTGGGCATCCTGTCTACTTCGTGGCGTTCGCACCCGAACCCGTCCCGGGACAGACCCTGCTCGATGTACTGCACACCCTCCGGCGTTTCGTCGAGGAGGTCGCCAACCAGCACGGGAGCCGAGCGCCCATCCTGTACGGCAACTGTCAGGCCGGATGGGCGATCACGATCCTGGCCGCCGACTGCGCCGGACTGGTCGGGTCGGCCGTCCTCAACGGCTCGCCCCTGTCGTACTGGGCCGGGGAATCCGGCATCAACCCGATGCGGATCGCCGGCGGCTTCGTCGGCGGCGCCTGGCTCGTCCACCTGCTGGCCGACCTCGGCCAAGGGCGCTTCGACGGCGCCTGGCTCGTGCAGAACTTCGAGAACCTCAAGCCGGAGGCCGTCTGGGAGAAGTACGCCGACCTGTTCGCCCACGTCGAGAGCGAGCGCGAGCGGTTCCTGGAGTTCGAGCGCTGGTGGAACGGCTTTTACTTCCTGTCACGGGAGGAGATCGTTGCCATCGTCGAGAACCTGTTCGTGGGCAACCGCCTCGAACAGGGACTCGTGCAGGTCTGCCCCGGATGCCATGTCGACCTGCGGCGGATCAGGAACCCGCTGGTGATCTTCGCCTCCTACGGCGACAACATCACCCCGCCTCATCAGGCATTGGGCTGGATCCCGGCGGTGTATGCCTCCACCGAGGACCTCAAGCAGGCCGGGCAGCGGATCGTCTATCTCACCAACCCGCACGTCGGGCATCTCGGCATCTTCGTCTCCGCCAAGGTAGCGAACCTGGAGCATCGCGCGATCCTTGATAGCCTGTCGAGGATCGAGGCACTGGAGCCCGGCCTCTACGAGATGAGGATCGCGGGTCCCGCGGAGGTCACGTTCGAGGAGCGGCGCGTCGAGGACCTGCGCTTCGACTACCCCCGAGCCTCGTTCGAGCGCGTCCGTGAGATCTCGGAGGCGAACGAGGCGGCCTACCAGACCTTCGCCAGTCCATGGGTCCGAGCCGTCGCGACGCCGTGGTCGGCCACGGCCCTCGAATGGATGCATCCGATGCGGGTGAGCCGCACCGTGTTCTCCGCCTCCGTCAGTCCCTGGATGAAGGCTGTCGAGGCCCTCGCCCCGTCCGTCCGCGAGCGACACCGCCCGCTCGCCGACGGCAACCCGTTCAGGGCGGCCGAAGCGGCATGGTTCGCGGACGTCACGCGCCTGTTCGAGGCCGGACGACGGATTCGGGATGCCTGGCAGGAGCGCGCCTTCGAGGCCCTCTACGGCGGGGCCGGCGTTCCGCCCGCATCGACGGACACGCAACCGGACCGGGGCGCTTGACCTTGCCATCATGGGAAGCCTCAGGCTGCCCGCAACCCATCGAGACACACGCGGAGAACGGCCATGACCGACACCCCAGCCACCAAGGGTCACGAGGACCATGGGCAGCATCATGACCATGGCGCCCACGCGGGACATCACCACCATGATCCGGCAACGGATGCCGTGAAGGTGAAGGACCCGGTCTGCGGGATGATGGTCGACCCGCATGCGACCACGCACCGGGCCCGGTACGAGGGCAAGCCGTATTACTTCTGCTCGACCGGCTGCCAGTCCAAGTTCATGGCCGAGCCTGCGAAGTACGTCGAGCCGGCAGCGGCGCGGAAGGCCGAACCCGTGCCCGAGGGCACGATCTACACCTGCCCGATGCACCCTCAGATCCGCCAGGTCGGCCCAGGCTCGTGCCCGATCTGCGGCATGGCGCTCGAACCCGTCGTGGCCACCGCCGAGACCGGCCCGAGCCACGAGCTCGTCGACATGACGCGACGGTTCTGGATCGGCCTCGTCCTGAGCCTACCCGTGGTCGCGCTGGAGATGGGCGGCCACCTGACCGGCCTGGGACATTACATCAGCCAACAGACGTCGAACTGGGTCCAGATGCTGCTGGCGACCCCGGTCGTGCTCTGGGCCGGCTGGCCGTTCTTCGTGCGCGGCTGGCAGTCGCTCGTCTCGCGCAACCTCAACATGTTCACCCTGATCGCCATGGGCACCGGGGTGGCATGGGTCTACAGCATGGTCGCGACGCTGGCGCCTGACGTGTTCCCGGCGGCCTTCCGGGGTCATGACGGTGCCGTCGCGGTCTACTTCGAGGCGGCCTCCGTCATCACCGTCCTCGTCCTGCTCGGGCAGGTTCTCGAGCTGCGTGCCCGCGAGACCACGAGCGGCGCCATCCGCGCGCTCCTCGACCTCGCGCCCAAGACGGCGCGCAAGATCATGCCCGACGGCGCCGAGCAGGAGGTCCAGCTCGACACCGTTCAGGCAGGCGACCGCCTGCGGGTTCGCCCGGGCGAGAAGGTCCCGGTCGACGGGGCCGTGCTCGAGGGGCGCAGCTCGGTCGACGAATCCATGGTGACGGGCGAGTCGATGCCCGTCACCAAGGAGGTCGGCGCCAAGGTGATCGGCGGGACGATGAACCAGTCCGGCGGCCTCGTGATCGAGGCGCAAAAGGTCGGAAGGGACACGATGCTGTCCCAGATCGTCCAGCTCGTCGCCGAGGCCCAGCGCAGTCGTGCCCCGATCCAGCGCCTGGCCGACCAGGTGTCAGGCTACTTCGTGCCGGCCGTCATCGGGGTGGCGGCGTTGGCCTTCATTGCCTGGGCGATCTGGGGACCCGAACCGCAATTCTCCTACGGGCTCGTGGCCGCCGTGGCGGTGCTGATCATCGCCTGCCCCTGTGCGCTGGGTCTTGCGACCCCGATGTCGATCATGGTCGGCGTCGGGCGCGGTGCCCAAGCCGGGGTGCTGATCAAGAACGCGGAAGCCCTCGAGCACATGGAGAAGGTCGACACGCTCGTAGTCGACAAGACCGGAACGCTCACCGAAGGAAGGCCTGCCGTGACGGCCATCGTCCCGGCGCCAGGATTCAGCGAGGCCGAGGTGCTGCGCCTGTCCGCCAGCGCCGAGCGGCCGAGCGAGCATCCGCTCGCCATCGCCATCGTTGAGGCGGCCGAGAAGCAGGGCATCACGACGGCTCCGGTCACGGACTTCGACTCGCCCACCGGCAAGGGAGCGCTCGGCACGGTCGAGGGCCGCCGCGTCGTGCTCGGCAGCGCCAAGTTCCTGGCGGAGCACGGCATCGATGTTGCTCCGCTGGCGGAACAGGCGGACCGGCTGCGCGAAGACGGCGCGACAGCGATCTTCGCAGGCGTCGACGGGAGGGTGGCGGGCGCCATCGCCATCGCCGACCCGGTGAAGGCGACAACGCCCGAGGCGCTGGCTGGCCTGAAGGCGGAAGGTATCCATGTCGTGATGCTGACCGGCGACAACTGGACGACGGCACGGGCTGTCGCGCGTCGGCTCGGGATCGACGAGGTCGAGGCGGAGGTCCTGCCGGAGCAGAAGAGCGCGGTGGTCGACAAGTTCAAGCGCGAGGGCCGGGTGGTCGCCATGGCGGGCGATGGCGTGAACGATGCGCCGGCGCTGGCCGCTGCGGACGTCGGCATCGCGATGGGCACGGGCACCGACGTGGCGATGGAGAGTGCGGGCGTGACCCTGCTCAAAGGCGACCTGACCGGGATCGTGCGGGCGCGGCGGCTGTCTCATGCCACCATGCGCAACATCCGCCAGAACCTGTTCTTCGCCTTCGTCTACAACGCGCTCGGCGTGCCGGTGGCGGCGGGCGTGCTCTACCCGGTCTTCGGCATCCTGCTGTCGCCGATCATCGCGGCCGCCGCCATGGCGTTGTCGTCGGTCAGCGTGATCGGCAATGCCATCCGGCTGCGGACCGTACGCCTGTGATGGCCTGCCCGAGCGGGGCCGACGGAGGAAGGTTCCGATGACGTCAGCAAGCGGGAGGCAGACGGTGCCCGCGTGGCGCCGAGTCGAAGAACGTGGTAGCTTCGCGGGGTGGAACGCACGCCTTTCTTCGGAGGGGATGCCGTGACACCCTCGATGCACCCGTTGGCACCGCACGCGCTGCCGATCTTCATCCCGTCTCCCGGTGGGACAGATTACTTCCTGATCGGGATGGCGATCTTTCTGGTCGCTTTCGTGCTCGCGGTGGGTCTGCTTTACCTGAGACTGCACGCGCTTCCGGATCAGATCGCCCACAAGTCCACGAAGATGAAGTATGAGATCGTGTGCGTGCTGGGCTTGCTCGCCATGTTCACCCACATCCATGCCTTCTGGGTTGCAGGACTGTTGCTGGCGCTGATCGATTTCCCGGACTTCGGCACCCCCTTGGCACGCATTTCCGGTGCACTCGACAAGTTGGCAGCGGATCGCCGACGCCGAAGAGCGGTCAATGGCGTGGACGCAGAGCGGCCGGAAGCACTGGGGACAATTTTCGTGCCTCTATCGCCCGCCCCGCCGAGCCGCCCCGGGGGCCGGCTTTCCGCCGCCCCCGGGGCGAGCAGTCTGGGCACGATCGACGAGATGACGCAACCGCGCTGATAGGCGCCCGGTACGCCAGTCGCTGCGGGCCGGGATGCCCTGCCAAGGGTCTGCGTGACCCACCTTTGAGCGAGATCAAGGCCAGTGGTTCGCAGAAGGTTCAGAGTTGCCCCAGTCCTGATCGGGAGGACTCGACATGAACGCCTCAAACGTCACGCCGAACCGGACGGTGCCAGCCGCAAGGACCTGGCGGACCGTATTGGTCGGCACACCCCTGGGCTGGGCTGTCACGCTCGCCTTGGCTGCCCTTGGCATCTATCTCTTCGCGACGCACACGGGCCACGTCGTGGCCGCGCTGCCCTACCTGCTGCTGCTGGCCTGCCCGCTGATGCACCTGTTCATGCATGGCGGCCACGGCCACCGTCATGGACGGCGTGAATGACCGTCACCAGGCCCGACCGCCAGCGATTGGCCGAGCTCACATCAGGCATGGGTGCGGTCGCTCTTGGCATCGGGCTCGGGGCACTGGCCGCCGGCTTCATTGGTTCCCTCGGCCTCCCGCTCCTGCTCGTCGGTGCGGCGGTCCACGCCTGGGGCATGTACGACAAGCACCGCCTCGAGCGCCAAGCCGGCGGCCCTGATGCCTGGTGGGAACCTGTGGCCTACTGGACGTGCTGGGGCCTTCTCGCCCTGCTTGCGGCAGGCCTCGTGGCACGCCTGTCCGGTGCCGTCTGATCGACGCGTCAGCGCCCGATCAGACGGTTGTAGACCGGCACGAACAGGACGGTCCCGATCCATGCCGCCGCCGCGTTGCCCACAACCCCCTCCACGAGGGTCCGGCCGGGATTGTCGGGGTGCGTTGCGAAGAGGCTCACCCAGCCATGGGCCAGGCCCGAGGTCGGCCACACGAACGACAGCAGGTAACAGATCACGAACAGGCCCACGAGGGCGCTTGTCAGCGCCCATCCCATGGCCATGAGGTTCATCGGGTTGCTCCGGCGCGCATCTGCCGCCGGAAGGGCATTCCTGAGGGTTGATGAGGTCATGAGCGCCTCCTTCAGGTTCCGGCCTCGATGCCGGCAATTGTACACCCGGCGCGGTTCCGGCGCAGGCGAAAAACGGAACGGCCTTCACGGGCAGGGATTGATTTGGAACAATGGAAACCAAGGAAGGTCAGGCTAGGCTCAAGCGCATGATGCCCCTCCGGTCACTGATCCCGTGCCTGCTCCGCTGCATTCTCGCGGCCGTGCTGGTCGTCGGCACGCTCGGGCCATCCGCGGTCGCGTCCGCGGACCGGGGCAACGACGCCTCCGTCATCACCCATGTCTCCGCGCCACACGATTGCTGCGATCCCGCTCCCGAGAGGATGGGCCGCGGCTGCGCTCCGGCCTGTTTCCAATCCTCCTGCGGCGTCATTGGCCTGCCTGCCTTCGGGACCACGAGCGCGTCGGTTGCCCGCGAGGATTCGTGGTGGCCGGACGCCACCGCATTTCCGGCTGGCCTCCCTCCGGAGACACTGGTGCCCCCTCCCCGATCCTGAGCTGCTGTCCGCATGCGGGCCATGCCTCAGGCAGGCTTTCGTTTTTCAGAAGCTCGAACGTTCTCGAGGAGAACCACCATGAAGTCATCCATTCTCGCTCTCGTCCTCGCCACCGGCCTGTCGGTTCCGGCCCTTGCCCAGCAGGCCACCCCGTCGGATGCCGATCACAATGCTCACCATCCCGCGCAGGCACAGGCCGAGACCACTCCACCCGCAGCCAGCCCCCAGGACCGGATGGGTGCGATGCCTTCGATGCCTTCCCCGCAAGACGGAATGTCCGGTATGCAGGGGGGCATGAGGAGCCAGGGCATCCAGCGGCCCGGGGACATGATGTCCGGCATGGGGCCGAACATGATGATGAACTGCCCGATGATGCAGGGCATGATGGGCCGCGGAGCCGGCGCCATGCAGATGGGCGACGTCCAAGGGGACCAGGGCGTCGCCTCGCTCGCCATGAACGCGGTCAACGAGCGCATGCACCGCGAGATGGCCATCACGTACACGGGGAACGTGGATGCCGACTTCGTCCGGAACATGATTGCCCATCATCAGGGAGCCATCGACATGGCCAGGATCGAGGCCGCCTTCGGCAAGGATCCCAAGATCCGCGAGCTCGCCCAAGCCGTCATCAGGGCCCAGGAGGACGAGGTCGCCATGATGAAGTCCTGGCTTGCCGAGAACGCGAAGCAGTGAGGAGCGCGTCATGCAACCGAACCTGACGATCAGCCGACGGGCTCTCCTCGTCGGCCTTGCCGCCGCTCCCCTCGCCGTTTCCGCCCTTCCGGTGGCTGCTGCGGTGTCCCTGCCCAAGATGACGGTCACCAAGGACCCGAGCTGCGGCTGCTGCGGGGCGTGGGTCGACCACGTCCGCAAGGCGGGATTTCCAGTCGAGGTGATCGAGTCTGCCGAGGTGAACCGCCTCAAGGTCCGCCTCGGCGTGCCCCAGGCGCTCGCCTCCTGCCACTCGGCGGAAATCGGCGGCTACGTGGTCGAGGGGCACGTTCCCGCGGACGCTATCAGGCGCCTCCTCGCCGAGAGGCCGCAGGCCAAGGGCCTCGCGGTTGCGGGCATGCCGGTCGGCTCCCCGGGCATGGAGGTCGAGGGCGTCGAGGACGATACCTATGACGTCGTCCTGTTCGGTCCCGCGGGCCAGAGGACCTTTGCCCGTTACCGCGGCAGCCAGCAGGCCTGAGGACCTCCGGGCCGTTGCAAGGGAAGAGAAGCCCTCCTGCCCCATCGAGGCAGGAGGGCTTCCATCCGCGATGCTCTCGACCGCGTATCCGGCGCCCTCGATGGCGAAGCACACGTTCCGCGGGTCGGCGGAGGCGTCGACCCTGACCTCGCCCTTGGTGGCATCGGTGTCGACGGCCGTGCCATCGCCAAGCCGCTTCCTGCGGCTCACACGACCGTCGCAGCCGGTCATACCGTCACCTTTCAGCCCCGCATGGCCGTGTCCCCTTGATCCGTTGCGGTTGCCTCATCGCGGCTGCGACTGGGGTTCCTCGCCGGAAGGGGCTCCCTTCACGGCGAGCCGGGCCAAGTCGGTTGCCGTCTTGCGGACCTCGTCCTCGTCGTAGTCCGCCGCCTCGACCTGGGCGGGTGAAACCGTCGGATTCGACAGTTGGTCGCCGTTGACCCGGAACGTGTAGGACCTGCCGTCCTGGGTGAACACCACGACGAGCTTGTCGCCGTCCCGTTCGATCCGGAAGTCGTCGGTCCTTGGGGGGGTGTTCTGGTCTGGCATCGCATACTCCGTTGTGGTTGGGTTGCCTTCGATGCCTGTCAGGAAGCATCCGATGACTGCTTGTGCCCGTTTCCTTCCAGCTCCCGGATGAGGCTCTTCATCTCGCCGATCTCCCGGCGCTGGGCGCTGATGATGTCGTCGGCGAGCTTCCGGACGCGCGGGTCGGAGATGTTCGCCCGCTCACTGGTGAGGATCGCGATGGAGTGGTGCGGTATCATCGCCTTCATCCAGGCGACGTCCCCGACGGTGTCCTGGCTGCGGACGAGGTAGAGGGCTACCGCGAACACTGCCACGCTCCCGACGAGGATGGCGAGATTGGCTTTTCTGTTCGAGTACATGCCGAGCATGAAGGCCAGCATGATGGCGGCCATGGTCGCGCCCATGACCAGGGCCATCCAGGCCCGTGTCTGGCTGAAATAGACATGGTCGAGGCTGTAGACGTTCAGGTACATCAGCCCGAACATCACGACCGTGGACGTCGCGATCATCGCGCCGAAACGCATGTACTTGGACATGGCGGTGTCCTCCTTGTTGGGAGAAGTGGACCGCCCTTGCCCTGCAAGGAACAGTCCACGTTCGATCCGTGAACGGGGTCCGTTTACTTCGTGGAGCCGGTCGCCTCGTTCTTGTTCTCCTTCTGGGCATTCTTCTCGACCCAGGCGACGAGCTTCTTGATTTCGCGCTCGTTGCTCTGGATCGTCTCCTCGGCGAGCTTTTTCGACTCCTCGTTGTCGGCTCCCTTCAGGCCGGCGCGAGCCATGTCGATGGCGCCCTGGTGGTGCGGGATCATGGAACAGATCCAGGCCACGTCGGCATCCTTGGCCATCATGCCCATCATCATCGGACCGTTCATCTTCATCATGGCCTCATGCAGGCCTCTCTGGGTTTCCGTCATCTGCCCCATCATGCCCTGCATGTCGTTCTGCATGGATTGGGACATGTTGGCGTGCATGCCCTGCATCCTCTGCATCATGTCGCCCCCGCCGCTGGCCTGCGCCGCCGTGCGGCACGCCTCCGGGAGTTCGGTGGCCTGCTGTGATTGGCCGGGCATGGATCCGCTCTGGTTCTGCTGGGCGATGGCACCCGACGAGGCAAGGATGGCGACGGTGCCGAGGACGAGAAGGGGACGGGTCTTCATGACGGTTCTCCTTTGAGGATTGGGGATGGGATCAGGCCGCCATCTTGCGGCAGCTCTCGGCGCAACGGCGGCATTGGTCGACGCATTCCTGCATGTCGCCGACCTGCTCGCAGGACCGGGCACACTCCTCGCAGATCTCGGCGCACTCGCGGCAGGTGTGCTTGTGGTGGGGCGTGCCGATCAGCATGAAGTGGGCCGAGGTCCGGCAGATCTCGGCGCAGGCCATCATGAGGCGGAAATGGCCGGGCTCCACATGCTTGCCGCCCTGTTCCAGGCAGTGGCTCATCGCCATGCCGAGGCAGGTCTGGTAGCAGCGCAGGCATTCGTCGATGCAGGACTGCATCTCCTTGGACATCTGGTGCATGGGGTCTCTCCTGAATTCCAGGCGCGGTGAGGTCACGGCCTACGGGGGCACGGCGCCTGACGCGCCGGCAGGCCAAATCTCATGGCGAACGGGGACCTACGCCGAGGCATACTTGCCCCGTCCCTGGCTCAGGCAGGCTTTGGCGGTCGGTCGAGGCCCAGCGGCGGGATGGACACCGCTCCCTGATCCCCTGGGATCGCCAGGATGGTCCACGGCAACGGGGCGGGCGTCAGGCTGGCGAAGGCGGGCACGACAGCCATGATGCAGCCGGAGTGGCAGCAGGTCTGGCCCATCGCATGGGGCTTCACCGGAGAGACGTGGTCGTGGTCAGGAGACCCTTGGGCGACCTGGTCCATGCGCTTGTGATGGCTCTGCACCCCTGCCGGGACGTCCCCTGCCGGTGCGACCGCGTACAGCGGGGCGCTCGCGATGCCGAACGCCAGCATCGCGACCGTCAGGCAGTGAAGCATGAAGCGGGTCCAGGCCACGGCACCTTCCTTGGTCATGGCGGCAACGGATGCCCGTGGGTTCGGTTCCCGGTGCCGGAAGATACCCTTCGGCAGGCTTCGTGAAACGGGCTCTTGACCTTGCCATCGTGGGAAGGTGCAAGGTGTGCCCATCGTCATCTCGAATTGGAGAGCACACCATGTGCGGATGCAGCACCCACCAGACCCAAGCCACCCAGACCGTCGAGCGTGATCCTGCCGCCCTCACCCTGCGGGTGGAGGACATGACCTGCGGCCATTGCGCCGGGACCATCAAGAAGGCGATCGAGACGGGCCTGCCCGGCACGAGCGTCGAGGCCGATCCCGCCTCCAGGCTTGTTTCCGTTCGCGGCAGCACCGATCTGACCTCGATCAAGGCCCTCGTGACCGAGGCCGGCTACACCCCGACCGCAGCCTGAAGGAGACCCCCATGCTCGACCGCCGCCGTTTCCTGACCGTCCTCGGCACCGCGGGAGCGGTCCTGGCCATGAGGCCGGCCTTCGCGGAGGCGGGCCTGCCGAAGGTCGTCGTGAGCAAGGATCCGTCCTGCGGATGCTGCTCCGGCTGGGTCGACCATATCCGCGCGGCGGGCTTACCGGTGGAGGTTCGGGAGACAGCCGAGATCAACCGGATCAAGGTCCAACTCGGCGTGCCCACGGATCTCGCCTCGTGCCACACGGCCGAGGTCAGTGGCTATGTCATCGAGGGCCACGTCCCGGTGGACGCGATTAAGCGCCTGCTCGTCGAGAAGCCCCAAGCGAAGGGAGTGGCCGTGCCCGGGATGCCCGTCGGCTCACCGGGCATGGAGGTGGCGGGGGTAGCCAACGATACCTACGAGGTCGTGCTGTTCGGGCCGTCGGGCCAATCCACCTTTGCCCGGTATCAAGGCTCCCATCAGGTCTGACGGCATCCTTGAAGAGGCAGACATGGGAAGGGCTTGTGCTCCGCACTCGCCTTTCCCATGTCCAGCCTAGCCTCAGGGTCCGGGCTCCTCTGGCGAGCGGGTCGCCGCTCGCGATGTCGGACGACTTCATGCAACACGAACGCGACCGGGAAGCCCGCCTATGCACTTCATTACCTTCCAGAGCGTCCCTTCTTCCCGTTCCGGCGGGCTCCTGACCACCCTGCTCAGGCTGGCACTTCTGGCCACGGCGGGGATTGCCTTGCTGGCAGTCGTGCTCATCGGCTTCTTCGTCGTGCTGCCTCTGGTACTGGTCGGAAGTGTCGCCTCCTACTTCTATCTTCGGCGCCACATGCGACAGGCCCGGCAACACGCGCAGGATGACGTGATCGATGCGGAGTACACGATCATCGACCGCCAATAAGGCCCGTCGCTACATCCACTCCAGCGAGGTTCGGGAGTTCGACCTCGGTCGCGCTCCTATCCGCGGGAGTTCGTGCAGCGGCTCGTCATCACGCAACACGTCGTGCTTCCTGACCTCCTTGACCTGCGTCCTGGACGTCATCAGTGCTTCACGCTCCTTGCTGCGAGAGCGGCTTCGATCATCCTTCGCAGCTTACGCAAGGATCCTCCCGGCCACGCCCTGGTGATGGCTTCCATCTCGATCGCGTCGAGAGGACTCGCCCAGCGGAGATCGAGCCCTTGTTCGGCCAGAAGATCCGCGATGATCTGGCGGCTGAGGGCTGGGAGATGCTCGTGTCCAGGCTCGGGGAATGGGATGACACGGCACCGGTCCCGCAGCGGGGCTGGTAGCCCCTCGAGGGAGTTGGCGGTCATGAGCCAAGTGACATGCGAGAGATCGCATGGAGCCTGCACATAAGGATCGTGAAAGCGGCATGCCGTTTCCTTCTCCAGGAACGCGAGAAGCGCGTCATGCACCTGGCCGTTGTGACGAGAGGTCCCAACCTTCTCGATTTCGTCCAGAACGGCACCAGGCCCGGCGATCCTGTGCCGGGTGATGAGAGCAGCCGGGAGCGATGGCTCGCCCGTCGACCATCTGCGCCCGGTACCCGCAAAGGCACCATCGGAAAGTCCGCCGCACGGGATGACATCATGCGGGATGGCGAGGACTGTCAGGAGACGGCGCGCAAAGCGGGACTTCCCGCAGCCTGGCGAGCCCACCAGGATGGTCGGGCGGAGCTGGACCTGCGGCCGGACGGGAATGTCCAGGAGGATGCGATCGACGACCTCTGCCGCATAGGGGAATTCCGCTCTCAAGGCTGCCCGGGCGGCTCTAAGGTCAGGCATGAGCACCAGGGGAAGAGCCTTTCCCGTGAGCTCCTCCAGCTCCTTCGCGACCTTCTTTCCTTCCCCCGTATTAGCGTTCCCGACCTGATGGAACACCACGGCGGACGGGAAGGAAGCTCCAGTGACGTCCTGTGGGATCGCTGCGCTCACAGGCCTTGCGGTTGCCGGTTGCTGCGCATTTGCACTCGCGGCCTGCGGGCTGTCGGATCGGGCAAGCGATGCCTGATGCTCAACCACTCCAATCAACCGGAGCCCCAAGTTGGCTGCCATCGGTCCCGGCCTCCCGGAACGCGGCGGGTAGGCCTCGGCTCCCAGGAAGGTGAACTCGGGATCGGAGATCGCAAACGAGATCCAGCCCAGTGCGGCCTGGATCATCCCAACGGCTGTGTCCCACTGGTCCATGTCGCGGTCAAGGCCGATCGCCACACCGACGGCGTCACGGGCCAGATCAAGGGCCGCGCGCTGATCGCCCAGGTGGGCGAGATAGATTCGGCACCGCAGCCGCCAGGACCAACCACGGGATGGCAGGGCGCTCGCGGCCTCACCAAGGATGGCCGCAAGTGCCTTGACCTCCTCCGCACCAGCACTGACGGTGAGCTCCTCCAGGTGGTGAACGACCGCAGCAAAGTGGGCGTGGTCCGCCTTCCGGCGAAGCCGCGGCATCAACCTCTCGGCGAACGCCTGCATGTCCTGCTGGATCTCGTCCCGGAGGAACGGCATTCCAGCGAGCAGCTCGTGTTCGGTGGGCAAATGGAGTCCAGCCAGGGCCGCCTTCCTACGGCGCTGGAAGTGCCTGCGGGCCCGCTCTGCATGGCGCTGTGCTTTTTGGAACGACTCGTGCGATTCCATGGCCCACCTTCGTCAGGAAACCGAACCGGCCGTGGCCTGTGGCCGGCCAAGCAGGTACCAGCGTGAGAGCGTCCTGGCCCATCCCTGATGTTCGGCTAGGACCCAGAGGTCGGAGGTCATGACAGGGCGGCCGACACCCGGCAGCCGCGGATGATCCGATACGTACCCGACGAGGCATGGAACGGGCCTGACCTCGCGTGACCAGTTGTTCAGCAGGGGGGCATCGCCGAGGTCCCTGGCGGTGGGACCGTTCCCGTCCTGGATGGCCCTGAGATCCTCCGCTGCGTATTTCGCGGAATGGTGAGCAAGGATTTCACCGCATCGTGAGCACGGATTTCAGAGGATCGTGAGCAGCGATTTCGCGCCAGCGTGAGCAGCCATTTCAGGCGATCGTGAGCACCCTC
>Ga0182741_1000488_pt1 | contig 59501 bp, 55 predicted proteins | sample eDN5th37CBELigOP_FD_128874 | JGI IMG/M metagenome (GOLD analysis project Ga0182741, IMG submission 128874) | Enriched Organic Plus compost microbial communities from Emeryville, California, USA - eDNA 5th pass 37_C BE-Lig OP (version 2) (version 2) ...
TCCCTGGTCATCCTCGCCCGCAAGCTCGCCCGCGTCGCCTTCGCCCTGATGAAAAACCAGACCACCTACCAGCCCAAACCGCACATCCAGCCTTGTGCCGGAACATAGAATCTCCCACAGGAAAGGCACAGGAGAAGCTGAGGAAGACACCACAGACCGGCTGCCCGCCCGAAGGCACCGGCAGGCTGGCGCCGGAGCATAGAATCTCCAACAGAAGAAGTGTTTCGTCTCCTGTGGGAGCGGCTCCGCCGCGAATGCCTTTCACTTCTCACTTACCCAACTTCTGAACGAAGCCGGCAGCGCCTAGAACCTGTCATGCCTCCGGATAGCGCCGCAAAGCGATCGCTTGAAAAATTGGCGAAAACCGGGAAAAGGCATTCGCGGCGCAGCTGCTCCCACAGGAAAGGCACAGGAGACGCTAAAGAAGAGACCACAGACCGGCTACCCGTCCCGAGGCACCGGCAGACTTGCACCGAAACACAGAATCTCCCACAGGAGAAGAAGCACCGCTTCGGCGGGAACGGCGCAGCAAGCGATTACCGCCCTTCATCGCCTATCCCCGCCGCTGCCGCTGCCGCTGCCACCGCGGCGTGGCACAGACGCTCCATCTCCTCCGCCCATACCCGCATCCGCGCCTCGTCCAGCCGCACCAGCATGGCGTAGCGGCGCCCGCCCCATACCGCCAGATGCAGCGCCTCCACCGTCTGCGGCGAGGGACGGCACGGCAGATCGGCGCAGGCATCGAACACCCGCTGCCACATCGCCGCGAGTTCGTCGTAGGCGCGGCGCTGGTGCTTGGGTTCGGCCACCAGCGGCTCGAGCTGCAGCATATCGGGATGGAACCAGGAGCCGGTGGACTTATCCACGCCGCAGGCCAGCCGCACCAATCGGCGAATGCGCTCCCGCCAGGTCAGGCCCGCGGGCAGCACGGCCTGCTCGTCCACCGTGCGCACCAGCGTCTCGATGCAGTGGCGGACGTAGCCCGACTGCAGCGCCGCCTTGCTGGGGAAGTAGTCGTACAAGGTGCCGATGGCGATGCCGGCTTCCAGCGCCACCGCGCGCGTGGTCAGCCGCTCCCAGCCGTCACGCTGCCAAATCCGAACAAAGGCATCGAAGATGGCCTGCACCGTGACCTTGGCACGAGCCTGGGTCGGCCGTTTCAGCGGCTTGGTCTTGGCAATCGGCGGTCGCGCAGTATTGGCCACGGAAATCCGAACCCGATTCGAGCGCCGGAGCGTTACGGTTTTCGCACCGACCATTGGCATTGTTTCAGGTGCATTGCGATGACCACGCTGACCCAATTGCAGACCGATAAGACCGCGCTGGAGCGCACCCGTATCGTTACCCGCCCGCTGCCGACGCCGCAGCCCGGCGAGGCGCTGCTGAAAATCCGCCGGCTGGCGGTTACCACGAACAATATCACCTACGCCGCGTTCGGCGACACGCCGCACCTGCGCTACTGGAACTTCTTCCCCACCGGCGACGACGGTTGGGGCCACATGCCGGCCTGGGGCTTCGCCGACGTGGTCAGCTCGACCGTGGACGGCCTGGAAGTGGGCGAGCGCTTCTACGGCTACTGGCCCATCGCCAGCCATCTGCTGGTGCAACCGGTGCGCGTGACCGAGCGCGGCTTCTACGACGGCACGCCGCACCGCCTGGAGCTGACCTCGGCCTACAACCAATACCAGCGCATCCGCACCGACGCCGCCTACCGGCCGGAGTACGAGAACTACCAGATGCTGCTGCGGCCGCTGTTCATCACCTCGTTCATGCTCGCCGACTTCCTGGAGGACAACGACTTCTTCGGCGCGCGCCGGATCGTGTTTTCCAGCGCGTCGAGCAAGACCGCCTACGGCACGGCGTTCTGCCTGCGCCAGCGCGACGATCTGGAGCTGGTGGGCCTGACCTCAGCGCGCAATATCGGCTTCGTCGAAGGGCTGGGCTGCTACCGGCGCGGCGTGGCGTACGACGAATTGGAATCGCTCGATCCCGCGGTGCCCACCCTGTACGTCGACTTCTCCGGCGACGCCGAGCTGCGCGCACGGGTACACCGGCACTTCGGCCGCGCCCTGGTGTACGACTGCTACGCCGGCTCGGCGCATAGCCACGAGCACCTCGGCAAGACCACGCAGGAGCTGCCCGGCCCGGCTCCGCAGCCCTACTTCGCGCCGAATCAGATCAAGAAGCGCAACGCCGACTGGGGCCCGGCCGAGGTGACGCGGCGCTTCAACGAGGCACAGCTGGCCTTCATCCGCCGCGTCAGCGACGTGGAGCGGCCTTGGATGCGGGTGCAGGAGCACGTGGGATTCGAAGCCGCGCGGGATCTGGTCGAGGCGCTGGTCGCGGGTCGGATCGATCCGACCGATGGGCACGTGGTGGTATTGCCCTGATCCGGGCGCCGCTACACGCCCTCAGGCCGACGTCGGCCCAAGGGCGTGGAGCGGTGAGATGTTTCGCGCCGCCGTCGCGTTGCGCGGCGGCATTCGACAGACGATCGAAGCGGTTGACGCCGGAAAGCGCTTACGGCAGATTCGCGTTAACTCACTAAATTGCGGAAATAATTAATGTCCCTGAGGAGTTTTATCGCCGGCGCGATCACGGGCATCGTTCTCGCCACCGCCACCGTAGCGGCCGCCCGTCTCAACACCGTCGGCGGCGCGATCGGCATCACCAGCGGCTATGGCGCCGCGACAGCGGTCTGCGTCGACTCCAGTGGCGAGATCATCAACGGCTCCAGATCGAGCCTATCCTGACGCCGCTCGCGGATCAGCGGGGAAACGTGGCAACCGCCGTCACCTTCCGCTGCCCATAAACATCGCCTGAGGCGGAAAGCGCCCGGGGCTTCACGGCGCGGTCGTTTCCGCGCCGATCCGGCGCAGGCCCCCTACGTGGCGGTGCGGCCGTTCCCTACAGCGTTGCCGTCGTCGACCGGCAGCGCTTGCTCCACCAGCTCGATCCAATGCCGCACCGGCGTGCGGCCGGCGCCGTCGAGGTGGGTCTGGCAGCCGATGTTGGCGGTGGCGATGACCTCGGGACTGCCGCTTTCCAAGGCGTCGAGCTTGGCGTCGCGCAGTTGGCGGGCCAGCCCTGGCTGGGTGATGGAATAGCTGCCGGCGGAGCCGCAGCACAGATGCGCGTCCGGCACCACGGTCAGTTCGAAGCCCAAGCGGCGCAGCACCTCTTCCACCGCACCGCCCAGTTTCTGCGCATGTTGCAGGCTGCATGGGCAGTGGAAAGCCAGACGCGTGCCGGCCGCGACGTTCAGCCGTTCCAGCTCCTCGCCGCGCAGCACCTCCACCAGATCCTTGGCCAGTGCGCTTATCCGCGCCGCCTTATCGGCGTAGGCCGGGTCGTCGCGCAGCAAGTGACCGTAATCCTTGACGAAGGCGCCGCAACCGCTGGCGGTCTGAACGATGGCCTCGGCACCGGCTTCGATGGCCGGCCACCAGGCGTCGATGTTGCGCCGAGCGCGCGCCAGGCCCGCCTGCTGGGCGTCGAGGTGGTAGTCGACCGCGCCGCAGCAACCGGCCTCCGGCGCTGGAAGGACGCTGATGCCGAGCCTATCCAGCACGCGCGCGGCGGCGGCGTTGGTGTTGGGCGACAGCGCCGGCTGCACGCAACCTTCCAGCATCAGCACGCGCCGGGCGTGGCGGATCGGCGGGCGCGGCCGGGCCGGCCGTGGCGCGCGCGGCAGGTGCTCGGCCACGGCGGCCGGCAGCAACGGCCGCAGCCGCTGGCCGCCACTCAGGGCGGCCTTGAACAGCGCCGGGTTCGGCACCACCGCCCGCAGGGCGCCGCGCAGCAGCCGCTCGCGCGGCCGGCGCGGCACTTGCGTGGCCAGGAAATCGCGGCCGATGTCCAGCAGGTGATGGTATTGCACGCCCGACGGGCAGGTGGTCTCGCAGCTGCGGCAGCTTAGGCAGCGATCCAGATGCTTCTGCGTGGCGCTGGAGGCGCGCCCCTCCTCGAGCAGCTGCTTGATGAGGTAGATACGCCCGCGCGGGCCGTCCAGCTCGTCGCCCAACAACTGATAGGTCGGACAGGTGGCGTTGCAGAAGCCGCAGTGCACGCAGGTGCGGATGATGCGTTCGGCCTCTTCCGCCCGCGGCAGACTCTTGGCGCGTTCGCTCAGCTTGGTTTGCATAAGAGCCTATTCCAACAGGTTCTAAGGCGACCTCAGACTTCCGCGTACATCCGCCCGGGATTGAAGATGCCCTTCGGATCGAGCTGGGCCTTGAGCTGGCGGTGGTAGCGCAGCAACAACGGATCCAACGGCTGGAACGGGCTGTCGACGTGGCCGGGGGTCCAGCAGGCGGCGTGCCCGCCGGCCGCGGCGGCGATGGCGCGCACGGTGTCGGCATCGGCGTCGGTCTTGAGCCAGCGTTGCGCCCCGCCCCAATCGACCAACTGCTCACCGGGCAGGGTCAGCGCCGGCGCGTTCGGCGGCAACGACAAACGCCACAGCGGGCGCGGATCGGCGAAAAACGGCAGGCGCTGCTCGCGCAGGTCGTGCCAGTAGGCGGCGTCCAGCGGCTCGCCGCCGAGCGTTGCAGCCGCGGCGCTCACCGAACTCTCGCCGCCCTCCAGCCGCAGCTGCAGCGTGCGGCCGTCGTGACTGGCGGCGCTGATCGGCATCGGTTGCCGGCCCCATCGCGCCAGCCGCCGCAGCGCCTGCTCCAGGCTCATCTCCAAGCGCAGGCTGCGGCAGGCGCGCGGCCTGGGCAGCACCTTCAGGGAAACCTCGGTGATCAGGCCCAGACAGCCGAAGCTGCCGGCCATCAGCCGGGACAGGTCATAGCCGGCGACGTTCTTCATCACCTCGCCGCCGAACCGCAGCTGCGTGCCCAGGCCGGTGATCACCCGGCTGCCGAGCACGAAGTCGCGCACCGCGCCGCTCCACGGCCGCCGCGGCCCGGACAAGCCGGCGGCGATCATGCCGCCGACCGTGGCATGCGCGCCGAAATGCGGCGGCTCGCAGGCGAGCATCTGCCCTTCGGCCTCCAACGCCGCCTCCAGTTCGGCCAGCGGCGTGCCGGCACGCACCGTCACCACCAGCTCGGTGGGATCGTAGCGGACAATGCCGCGGTGCTCGCCGCTGTCCAGCGCCACGCCCTGCACCGGGCGGCCGAGGAAGGCCTTGCTGCCGCCGCCTTGGATGCGCAGCGGCGTGCCCCCGGCCAGCGCCGCCCGCACCCGGTCGAGCAATTGCTGCGAAGCGTCGCGGGACTCGGCCATCAGAATCGCTCCAGCTCGGGGAAAGGCAGCTGGCCGGCATGGACGTGCATGCGGCCGAATTCGGCGCAGCGATGCAGGGTCGGGATGTTCTTGCCCGGATTGAGCAGGCCCAGCGGGTCGAAAGCGGCCTTCACCGCGTGGAAGGCGGTGAGCTCGTCGGCGTTGAACTGCACACACATCTGGTTGATCTTCTCGCGGCCGACGCCGTGCTCGCCGGTGATGGTGCCGCCCACCGCCACGCACAGTTCAAGGATCCGTCCGCCCAGCTCCTCGGCGCGCGCCAGCTCGCCCGGCTGGTCGGCGTCGTACAGAATCAGCGGGTGCATGTTGCCGTCGCCGGCATGGAACACGTTGGCCACCCGCAAGCCGTACTCCGCGCCGAGCCGGGCGATGCCTTCGAGCACCCGCGCCAGCTCGCGCCGGGGGATGGTGCCGTCCATGCAGTAGTAATCGGCGGAGATGCGCCCCACCGCCGGGAAGGCGTTCTTGCGCCCGGCCCAGAACCGGGCGCGCTCGGCCTCGTCGCGCGCCAACCGCACCTCGGTCGCGCCGGCTCGGCGCAGCACCGCCTCCACCCGCCGGCAGTCGTCCTCGACGTCGGCCTCGACGCCGTCGAGCTCGCACAGCAGGATCGCTTCGGCCTCCACCGGATAGCCGGCGTGAATGAAATCCTCGGCGGCACGGATCGCCAGGTTGTCCATCATTTCCAGGCCGGCGGGGATGATGCCGGCGGCGATGATGTCGGCCACCGCCTGCCCGGCCTTGGCCACGTCGTCGAAGCTGGCCATCAGCACCCGCGCCAGTTCCGGCTTGGGCAGCAGTTTCACCGTCACCTCGGTGACCACGCCGAGCATGCCCTCCGAGCCGGTGAACAGCGCCAGCAGATCGAAACCGGGGCTATCGAGCGCGTCCGCGCCCAGCACCAGACGCTCGCCCTCGATGGTGAGGATCTCGACCTTGAGCAGATTGTGCACGGTCAGGCCGTACTTCAGGCAGTGCACGCCGCCGGCGTTCTCGGCGACGTTGCCGCCGATGGAGCAGGCGATCTGCGAGGACGGATCGGGCGCGTAGTAAAGCCCATGGGGCGCCGCGGCCTGCGAGATCGCCAGGTTGCGCACGCCCGGCTGAACCCGGGCATAGCGGCCGTCGGGGTTGACCTCGAGGATGCGGTTGAACCGGCTCATCACCAGCAGCACGCCCTGCGCCAACGGCAGCGCGCCGCCGGACAGCCCGGTGCCGGCGCCGCGCGCCACCACCGGCACCCGCCGCTCATGGCAGAGCTTGAGGATCGCCGCCACCTCCTCCACGCGCCGCGGCAGCACCACCAGCATCGGCGTGGTGCGGTAGGCGGAGAGCCCGTCGCATTCGTACGGGGCGAGTTCCTCGGGGCGGTGCAACACCTCCAGCTCCGGCAGACGCGCACGCAGTTCGGCCAGCAGCGCGGCCTTGTCGACCTGGGGCAGAGGACCGTCGAGGCGTTCGTCGTAGAGGATGTTCATGCGGGAAGTCAGGAGGAGAAAGGCATTCGCTGCAGTACCGCCGCCACGGCGGAGCCGCGGTTTTCCCCGGTGGCAGCGGCTCCGCCGCGAATGCCCCGCGCCAGCTGCGGCGCGCCGACACCCGCCTGCTGCTCCAAATACACGGTACACACCACGCGCAGCATCGAGGCGAAGTTGCTCACCTCGCCGCGCCGATGCAGCACTTCGTTGTAGAGCTTGCCGAGAAACGCCGGGGTGCTGCTTCCCTCGGCGGCGGCCAGCTCGTCGAGGATCTGCCAGAACCGGTTTTCCAGGCGCAGGCTGGTGGCGTAACCGTTCAGGCGCACCGAGCGGGTGCGGCAGCTATAAAGCTCGGGATCGGTGCTGGCGTAGATCTCGCACATCGGCGGCTACCTTGCTGTTCGGCGGGCCCGGGCTAGACCCGAGCCCGCAGTATAGCCCGCTCCCTCGCTCAGGCGGCGGCCTGGGCGATGCCGGTGCCGAGCAGCGCCAGGAACTGCGCCATCCAGGCCGGATGCGCGGGCCAGGCCGGCGCTGTCACCAGATGGCCGTCGGTCACCGCGCCGCTGATCTCGATGTCGGCGAACTTACCGCCGGCCAGCTCGACCTCAGGGGCGCAGGCCGGATAGGCCGCCACCCGCTTGCCGGCGAGCACATTGGCCGCCGCCAGCAGTTGCGGGCCGTGGCAAATGGCGGCGATGGGCTTACGGGCGGCGTCGAACTCGCGCACGATCTCCCGCACCCGCGGGTTCAACCGCAGGTACTCCGGCGCCCGACCGCCGGGAACGACCAGCGCGTCGTAGGTGGCGCTGTCGACCGCCTCGAAATCGGCGGTGATGGCGAAGTTGTGGCCGGGCTTTTCGCTATAGGTCTGGTCGCCTTCGAAGTCGTGGATCGCCGTGCGCACGCTCTCGCCCGGTTTCTTGCCGGGACAGGCCGTGTCGACGCTGTGGCCGACCGTCAGCAGGATCTGGTAAGGCACCATGGCCTCGTAATCCTCGACGAAATCGCCGACCAACATCAGAACTTTCTTGCCGCTCATATCGAGCCTCCTGCTCCTTGGGTGGTGGGTGGAACCGGGGTAGCCGGCGCGCATCGGCGCGGCATCCACTCATCATAGGCAGCCGGGGCGCGGGCAGGTGGTAGCGACGTACTACACGCGTACCGGCCACCTTTGGAGTTCGGCCATACGCTTGGCCTCGAAGCGCCGTTCCCCACGATTGCACGCAATATGCGGCCGATCGACGAGGAAGACAGCGCATGACGCCCTACGGCAGTGCCCGCGCGCCAGGTGCTCCCCCTCCGCCGCACGGCGACGCGCCTCGGCACCGGCCTATTGGGATTGCCCGCCTGAGGCAACGGACGCCGCGCCCGCGGCTACCTGCGCTTGCACGGCGCGGGCACTAGTGGCCGCGAACCACGACTGGTGCGCGGAGAGCCAACGCGGGACCAAGACGCGGACACGCCCTGGCAGGGTTAGCGAGCCCGTTCAAGTCCCGCAGAAGGTCCGCAACACCCGCTCAGCCGGCGCCGCCGGTCGAGCGTAGCGCTCGCGGCCGGGCTGCTCGTCGAACGGGCGGGCGAGCACGTCCTGCAAGGTCTCGAACGGGACGAAATCGTCGGCCTGCACGGCGGCCCGTATCGCCTCCTCCACCAGATGGTTGCGCGGAATGTAGAGCGGGTTGACCGCCCGCATCCGCGCCGCCGCGGCCTGCGCCGCGTCGCTCTCGCGCGCGAGTCGCTCGCGCCAGCGCGGCAGCCAAGCGTCGAGGGCCTCGGTGCGGCCGAATAGCTCGCGCAACGCCGGCTCGGCGGCCGGCGACTCGGCGCAGGCGGCCAGCCGGCGAAAGCTCACGGTGAAATCGGCGCCGCCGGCGTGCATTGCGTCCAGCAGCGCCTCGGCCAGCGCGGCGTCGCCCTCCTCTTCCCGCGCCAGTCCCAGCTTGGCGCGCATCACCACCTGCCACTGTGCCTCGTATTGCGCTGGGAAGCGGTGAATCACCGCGATGGCGGACTCCACCGCGCGCTCCGGCGCGGCATCGATCAGCGGCAGCAGCGCTTCGGCCAGGCGCGCCACGTTCCATTGGGCGATGCCGGGCTGGTTGCCGTAGGCGTAGCGCCCACCGCGGTCGATGGAGCTGAACACCGTGGCCGGGTCGTAGGCCTCCATGAAGGCGCAGGGGCCATAGTCGATGGTTTCGCCGGAGATCGAGGTGTTGTCGGTGTTCATCACGCCGTGGATGAAACCCAGGCCCATCCACTTCGCCACCAGCGCCGCTTGACGCGCCTGCACCGCCTCCAGCAGCGCCAGATAGCGGCGCGTTTCGGCCTCCTCGGCGAGTTCCGGATAGTGGCGCTCGATGACGTGATCGGCCAACAGGCGCAGCCCCTCGGTATCGCCGCGCGCGGCGAAGTATTCGAAGGTGCCGACGCGGATGTGACTGGCCGCCACCCGGGTGAGAACGCCGCCGGGCAGCACGGATTCCCGGTACACCGGGTCGCCGGTGGTCACCGCCGCCAGCGAGCGGGTCGTGGGCACACCCATGGCGTGCATGGCCTCGCTCACCAGGTACTCGCGCAGCACCGGCCCCAGCGGCGCGCGGCCGTCGCCGCCGCGCGAGAACGGGGTACGCCCGGCGCCCTTGAGTTGGATGTCGCGCAAGCGCCCATGCTTGTCGACCACCTCGCCCAACAACACCGCCCGACCGTCGCCCAAGCGCGGCACGAAGCCGCCGAACTGATGACCGGCATAGGCCTGCGCCACCGGTTCGGAACCCGCCGGCACGGCATTGCCGGCGAAGTAGCGGGCGGCCTCGTCGGCGCGGAACGCCTCGAGGTGGAAGCCAAGCTCCTCGGCCAGGGCACGGTTGAAGGCGATCAAGCGCGGCGCGCTGACCGGCTCGGGGCGGAAACGCTCGTAGAAGCGCTCGGGCAAACGGCAATAGCGGGGCGTGAACTCGGGAAACATGCGGGGCGCTCCGGTGAACGGCGGCGGTGCGTGGAAAGGCGTCGGTGGAGACTATCAGCTCTTTATGCAGACCTCAGCGCGGCGGCGAAATTCAGCCGATCCGGTGTCGCTTCGGCGAAGAACACGGCAACCTTCCATGCCACACTTCCAAGCATGAGAGCAGAACATCCGCACTGACCCGATAACGTCATGGACCCGCTGGCACATACCCTCGTCGGCGCCGCGCTCGCCGAGACCGGGCTCAAGCGCCTATCGCGCTATGCAACCGCTTGCCTGCTGATCGGCGCCAACATCGCGGACCTGGACGCGGTCGCCCACCTCTGGGGCGACGATACCGCGCTGTACCTGCGCCGCGGCTGGAGTCACGGCGTGCTCGCCCTGGCCGTGCTGCCGCTGCTGCTGGCCGGCACCCTGTGGCTGTGGCACCGCTGGCGCGGCGCGCGCAACGCGGCGGCACCGCCGTTCAGGCTGAGCGCGATCGTCGGGCTGAGCTTCCTCGCGGTGTGGACGCATCCGCTGCTGGATTGGCTCAACACCTACGGCATCCGTCTGCTCATGCCGTTCGACGGCCGCTGGTTCTACGGCGACACCTTGTTCATCATCGATCCTTGGATCTGGCTGCTGGCCGGTGCCGGCGTGGTACTAACGCGTTCGCGCTCGGTTCCGGCGATCGCTGGCTGGACCCTGCTGGCAGCCCTGGCATCCACGCTGATACTGACCACCGACCGCGCGCCGCTGGCGGTGAAGCTGATCTGGCTCGCGGGACTGGCGGCGGTTGCCGCGCTGCGCTGGCGCAAGCCCTCCCCAGCGGCAAGCCGGACGCTGGCGCGCGCCAGCCTAGCCACACTGCTGATCTACGTCTGCGCCGTCTACGGCATGGCCCGCATGGCGGAATCGGCGGCGGCGGCGCGGTTTCCCGGCGCCTGGCAGGCACAGGCCAATCCTAGCCCCGGCGTCCCCTTCAAGTACCGCGTGCTGCTGGTTCACGACCAGGTCTACCGGGTAATCACACCCAGCGGCGAGACCTTCGAACTGCCCCGCCAGGAACCGGACGCCGTGGTGCGGCGGGCGCTGGCAACGGAATCCATTCGCGGCTTCGTCAACTGGATGCGCTTTCCGTACTGGCGGGTGGAGCCCGCCGGCGAGGGCTGGCTGGTGCGCTTCTGGGATCTGCGCTACCAGCGGCCGGACCAGCCGCACCACGGAATCGGCTATGTCGAGGTGCTAGTACCGGGCGACGCGTTGGGGCAACAAACGACCGGCATACCCGCGGCAACCGAATGAACGACCGGAACGTGCGTGGTGGCGACACACCGCCGCGGCCTGGACATAGCCGCTGACATCCGCGCCGGTCACCACCACATCCTCGAAAAATCCCAAGCAGCGGAGGACGGAATGGACTTCGATCCCGACGGCGAGCGCCTTCCCATCAAGGTCGACTCCACCTCCAACGGCGAGTACGCGCCGCTATCGCTCGATCCCGGACAGCGCGCCGCCAACGCCCACGCCCACGAGTTCGTTGGCGAAGCGGCCAAGCGCCTTGGCCTGTCGCGCCGACGCTTTCTTGTCTCCTTGGCCGGCGCCGCTGCCACCCTGCTCGCCTTCAATCGCGCGCACGCCGCGCGTGGCGCCAGCGGCGGCTTCTTCGAGCTGAGCGCCGACGCCGCCTTCGATGAAGCGCTGGCGCGGGCCGAGCTGGGCAAGAAGGAGTTCATCTTCGACATCCAGACCCACTGCGTCGACCCCAGCGGCAAGTGGGCGCATGGCGCCAGCGGCAAGGCCTGGGAGCGCAACCTGCTGCAGCTGTTCGGCCGCGCCGCCGACTGCAAGCAGGGCTTCGAGTGCTATTCGGCGCGCCAGCTGCTGAAGGAGGTTTATCTCGACAGCGATACCGACGCGGCGGTGGTATCGGCGCTGTGGGGTGCCGAAGGCAGCAATCCCACCCCGACCGACTACGCCGCCGAGGCGCGCGCCATCATCGAGGAAGCGCAGGGCCGCGACCGCTGCCTGATCCACGGCGGCGTGATGCCGAACGAACCGGGCGAGCTGGAACGCATGGAGGAACAGGCGCGGGTGCACAAGGTCGCGGCCTGGAAGCTGTACCCGCAGTGGGGGCCGGACGGGCGCGGCTATCATATGGACGATCCGGTCGGCATCGCCTTCCTGGAGAAGGCTCGCGCGCTGGGCATCACCATCGTCACCGCCCACCGCGGCCTGCCGCTGCCGAACCTGGCCTACGAATACTCGCACCCGGCCGACATCGCCCGGGTCGCCCGCCGCTATCCGGACATGACCTTCATCTGCTACCACGCCGGCTTCGAGCCCGGCGTGGAGGAAGGCCCCTACCGGCCGGACCGGGACCAGGGCGTCGACCGCCTGATCCGCGCCCATCAGGAAAACGGCTTCAAGCCCAACCAGGGCAATCTGTACGCCGAACTCGGCAGCGTCTGGCGCCACTACATGTCGAAGCCGGATCAGGCCGCGCACCTGCTGGGCAAACTACTCGCCCACTTCGGCGAGGACCGCGTCTGCTGGGGCACCGACGCGATCTGGTACGGCAGCCCGCAGGACCAGATCCAGGCCTTCCGCAGCTTTCAGATCTCCGAGCAGTTCCAGGACAAGTTCGGCTATCCGCGCCTGACCGACGCCATGAAGGCGAAGATCTTCGGACTCAACGCCGCGCGGGTGTACGGCCTGGATGTGGCGGCCGTGCGGCAGGCCAGCATCGAGGACCGGCTAGCGCGCATCAAGCGGAATTACGCGGAGGCGCCCAATCCGAGCTTCGCCACCTTCGGCCCGCGCACCCGGCGCGAGTTCTTGGCGATGCTGGCCCGAAGCGGCGGCCGGCCCGGCTAGCTACCCGCCAAACGGATCCAATTCCGCCTTCGTTGCAGGCGCGGCGTCGGAACGATCGACGGTCCGTTTGCCGCAGCAGCGGGTCGACAAACCAGGCCGGTCCGTGCCGCGACGCTTATTCGTTCCTCAGCGAGCGCGGGCGCTAGTCCTTGGCGCGCCCCGCTCTAGCCAAGCCGCGAAGCGCGCTAGCGCCGAGGCCTCCCATCCGGCCGTCAGCCCTCCACGCCTCGCGCATCCGTCGCGCTCCGACGACATTGCGGCATTTGCCAGGTTCGCCTATACATTGATTCGCCTTGTCAAAACGTCTCACAACAACACGAAGCCAACGCCACGGAGAATACGACAATGCGAATCACTCCCCTTGCCCGACGGCTTGCTCCCCCCGCCGCGTTAATCGCGGCCCTGGCGCTGCCGACGATGTCCTCGGCCATCAACCCGCCCAGCAACGGCGGCGGCGGTGGTGGCGGCAGCACCGAGATCACCGGCGCCTCCTGCGGTCAGGGCAGCATCGTCTGGGTGAGCGAAACCATCCGGGTAACCAGCGGCACCTTCGACGGCGGCTGCCGCGTCTACACCGCCACCAGCGCGCTCGGCGACGGCGGTCAATCCGAGAATCAGAAGCCGATCTTCCGCGTGGAAAACGGCGCGACGCTGAAGAACGTCGTCATCGGCCACAACGGCGCCGACGGCATTCATGTCTACAACGGCGCCACCCTCGACAACATCACCTGGAACGACGTCGGCGAGGACGCACTCACCGTGAAGTCGGCCGGCGACGTAACCATTCGCAACATCGAGGGCTACAACGCCTACGACAAGTTCTTCCAGATCAACGCCCCCACCAAGCTGCACGTCAGCAACTGTATCATCCGCAACGCCGGCAAGGCGCTGCGTCAGAACGGCGGCACCAACTTCCGCATGGACGTGACTTTCGACCGCTGCGACATCTCGGGCATGAAGGAAGGCGTGTTCCGCACCGACAGCCCAACCAGCGTCGCCCGCATCACCAACAGCCGCGTGCGCAACGGGACCACGCTCTGCATCGGCTTCACGCCGGGCAACTGCACGTCGTCGAACATTACGTACTATTAAGCGACCGGCCGTCTGGACATGGCGCCGGCAGCCGTCGCTTCGCCATCGGAGACCCCGCCTAGCGGCGCACCCGGTCGCCCAAACCAAAAAGGGGCCGACGGCCCCTTTTTCCTGAACGTCACCGCGACGCCGTTCACCCTTGAAGCCCGATTCGGCTGCACTTTCTATACGGCAAAACAACTCAAGCCTACCTAGAACTTGTGCATTAATTTCATATTCCCAATGTAGCTCTTGTTGACATGGCCATTTTCATGGCTTACGAAAAAAGAACAAACGGACGCTCGCCTTCCTCATTAGGCAAGCCATGCTTGGCCGCTGTAGACAATAAATCAGCGAGCGGCGATTGACACGGGCTGCTAATGATCTGTCCGCTTGCCGTCCGAGGACCGCTCCAGTCCGCCCCGTCGACGGGGCCCCAGTGCCGGACAAGCGGCCCTGCCCCTCTCGCGACCGTCGCACCAGCGGCCTAGTGACATCCCGTGCCCAGCCGTCCGGGAGCTCCGGACAGACGTAACATGACCCACCTTTCCCCTGACAAATTGGTTACTTAGGTTATAGAAACGCCTAGAAGGGACTTCCTAGAATGCTACGACTTCACCGCCGGGCATCGAGCTTCGGCCGGTGGAGCGAGCTAGGAGGAGAGCTGCTTCACGACCGAAGCAGTCTGGCTCGTCACCCGCCCGCGAGCGGTTCCGTAGGGCGTATTCGGTGAGAGGAGCCGGCCTAGTTTGACGCTAGATCACCAGACCAAACATCAATCAGAAAAGTGAGCTAACGCCATGGCCAAGAACATCAAGAATATCGCCCTGAGCACCGCCGCAATTGCCGCCGGCCTGCTCGTTTCCTCCGCCGCTTTCGCGACCAATCCCGGTGGTGGCGGCAGCACCGGATTCTCCAGCCTTTACGATCGCGCTTCCGGTGACGGCCCCTGCACCGTTACCCGCGTGAGCGCCGGCAGCTCCACGCTGTACATTCCGCGCGACCGCTCCAACGCGAACGCCCGCTTCAACGTCCTAGTTTGGGGTAACGGCACGGGCGGCACCTCCACTACCTATCGCACGCTGCTCGAATCGGTCGCGACGCACTGCATCGCGGTCGCCGCCGCCAATACCGCCAACTCCGGCACCGGCGCCGAGATGCAGGAAGCGCTGAACACCCTGCGGTCGCGCTACGGCAGCATCCTCGGCTCCAGGGTGTGCACCGCCGGTCACTCCCAGGGCGGCGGCGGTTCCTTCAATGCCGCCAACCGCATCGGCGCGGACTGCGTGATCCCGGTGCAGCCCGACACCCTGTTCACCACCCGCATCTACTCCAGCCTGGCTTCCCATGTGGAAGTGATCACGCTGTGGGGTCAGTCCGACACCCTGGCGCCGGCCAGCACCAACCGCCGCAACGTTGAAGGCGCGTCGCGCATCCTGACCCAGGTTGAAACCTCCGGCGAAGGCCACTTCGCACCGGTTAGCGGCCGCGGCGGCAACATCGGCACCATGTTCCGCATGGCGAACATCGCCCAGCTGAGCAACAACCCGGCCACCGCCACCGAGTTCCGCCGCGCCTTCTGGGGTCCGACCACCGAGTACACGGCGACCACCAGCCACCGCGACATCAGCGACGTCCGCCGCAACGCGGCCGCGCAGGCCACGAACCCGTAATGAGCCCGGGTTCCGGTTCGTCGGTGTCCTCATCCCTCTGACACCGGCCAATCCGGATGTAGAAACTCCGCCGCTTCTCTCTTGGGAAGCGGCGGTTTTCGTTTCTGCGCTCGCCACCACCCTCCCACCAGGATCCAGATGCAACGGCCCACTCTGAATGTGGCATGCATCATGCAACTCCATTCCCCTGCGGCTTCGCATGAAGCGATACCTTGCAAGACCTCGCATCGGCTCCGACGCCCTTGCGGTCTTGCGCGACTTATCGAACTGCACGAATGAGGAGTGGCGGTTGAATCAGGATCTGCAGCGAATCTTCGATTTCATCGTCGAGCTCGACAAGCTCAAGGTCGTCCTGCGCAAGACGAAGCCGGTAGGCTTGTCTCGCTATGAGAATTCAGCCGAGCACAGCTGGCAGATCTGCCTGCTCGCCCAACTCCTGGCCGCGCACGCCAAGGAGCCGATCGACGTCGCGCGAGTCGTCGAGATTCTCCTGGTGCACGACATCCCCGAGATCGACGCCGGCGACCAGATCGTCTACCAGGGACCGAGCGCAACCCGCGCTGCCGCCGAACTCGAAGCGGCACAACGCATTTTCGGTCTGCTGCCCGAACCACAGGCGAGCTGGTGCATGGCCCGCTGGCAGGAATACGAGGCGCGTCAGTCGAAGGAGGCCGTGTTCGCCTATGCCATCGACCGGCTGATGCCCTTGTTGCACAACCTCTACAGCGGCGGACAGAGTTGGCAAGAGAACAAGGTGCCGCTGGAGAAGGTGCTGGCCTTCAATTCCGCTATCGGCGCGGCGTGCCCGGAGGTGTGGGCTTACGTGCGGGAACTCATCGTTCAGGCCGCGGGCAATGGCGCGTTCGAGCATGACAGCGACGGGCCCTAAGCGAGCCCCCGCAGTTCGATCTGCAAGCAGAACCGCCGCAGCCGCCAGGACGGCGACTGCGCGGCTCAGCTAGCGCGTCAGGCACAGGCCGCGCCCGACGGCCCGCCTCAGCGCTTGGCCTCCACATATCGGCCGAAGTTGTCCAGGATGGCCTGCCAGCCTTGCCGCTGAGCCTCGGGCGGATACACGTTCTCGGCGTCGAAGGTGACGGTCACCAGCACGCCGTCGGGGTGGTCGGCGAATTCGACCGCGGCCTCGCGGCCATCGCTCATCCGGTATTCGATGACCTGGTTCGGCACGACGCGGGTGTACGTGCCTTCGAAGTCGAACCCTTCGCTGCCGTCCTTCGCTTCCATGCGCGACAGGAACTTGCCGCCCTCGCGCAGATCGACCGTGCTCCTGGTGGTATGCCAGTCGTCCTGGGCGGCGTTCCATCGCACGATGTCCTCGGGGTTGCTGTAGGCAGCCCAGACGGCGTTCAGGTCGGCCTTTATCCGCGTCTCCACAGTGATCTTCATGGCTGTCTCCTTGTGCTTATCCCGTCCAATGGTCGAATGGCGAAGTGGGAATTCGACATCGACCACGACCACGACCACGACCACGACCACGACCAAGGCAGCATCCTGCCCTTTGGCTGTCACTGTAGCTGACGCCGAGCGGATCGGAGGTAGCGCGTGCGTGATCCGCGCGCCGTCCACGTTGGGCGCGCCGCCTACGAGTCGGCCCGCGGATTGCGGAAAAACATGGTGCGCGTGGCGCGCCCACGTGGAGAAGCGGCCGCTCGACGGCGGCCGCTCGAGAATGACAGCGTGTAGCGCCGCCGCGTGGATCGGCCGCGCTATTCCGCTGCTTCCGGTTCCTTGACCCGCAACAGTCCCTCCTGCGCCACCGACGCCACCAACCGGCCGTCGCGGGTGAAGATCTGGCCGCGCAGATAGCCGCGGCCGCCGGTCGCGATCGGGCTTTCCATGTGGTAGAGCAGCCAGTCGTCCAAGCGGAACGGCTGATGGAACCACATGGCGTGGTCGAGGCTGGCCCCCTGGAAGTTGCGCTGCAGGAACGTCAGCCCGTGCGGCAACAACGCCGCGCTGAGCAGGCCACGGTCGGAGATATAGGCCAGCAGCGCGCGCTGCAGCACCTGGTCGTCGGGCAGCGGGCCGGTGGCGCGCAGCCATACCTGCTTCACCGGTTCATGCCTGTCCGGCCGCAGCGGATGGACCGGCCGCACCGGCCGGATCTCGATCGGCTCCCACCGCAGCAGCGCCCGGCGGAAGTTCTCGGAAATCGGCTCGTTCTCGAGGAAGCGCGCCGCGGCGTCGCGGTCGCTCACCAGGCCTTCCGGCTCCGGCGCCTCGACCTTGGCGAACTGATGCTCGATCCCCTGCTCCGGCGTTTGGAAGGACGCCGCCAGGTCGAAGATCGTGCGTCCGCCCTGGATGGCGATCACCCGTCGCGTGGCGAAGCTCAAGCCGTCGCGCACCCGCTCCACGCGGTAATCGATAGGGGCGGTAGCATCGCCGGGACGGATGAAATAAGCCTGCAGCGAATGCGACAAGCGCCCGTCGTCCACGGTACGGCTGGCCGCCAACAACGCCTGGCCCAGCACCTGACCGCCGAACACGCGCTTGCCGACGATCTTGCGGCTCTCGCCGCGGTAGGTGTCGTCGTCGACCTGCTCGAGCCGCATCAGGTCGAGCAGCTCCTGAATCAGTTCACTCATTGGGGTAGTTCTCGTAGCTACGGGACCGGCACAGCGGCCCCCTCCACGCCGGGTGCGCCGCGCGCACCCTCTTCTCTATTGCCGAGATCGAATTTCGAGAAGACCTTGCCGCGCGCGGCGCACCCGGGATAAAGGGTGGCCGCACGCCGGGACGCGGCGTGCCGCTTACGCGCTGCGCCGCGCCGCCATCATATCGGCGTACTGATCGCGAATGTGCCGCTTGGAGATCTTGCCGATGTCGTTGCGCGGCAGCGTCTCGGCGATGACGACGGCGCTGACGCGCTGTGTCTTGCCGAGCCGGGCGTTGGCCCACTCGCGCAGCGCCTCGGGCTCGACCGTCGCACCCGGCTTGAGCGTGACCGCCGCGATCGGCGTCTCGCCCCACTGATCGGATGGCACGCCGACCACGGCCACCTCGGCCACTGCCTCGTGCTGCACGATCACCGCTTCCAGGTCGCTGGGGTAGATGTTGAAGCCACCCGAAATGATGCAGTCCTTGGCGCGGTCCATGATGGTGAGGAAGCCGTCCTCGTCGAAGCGGCCGATGTCGCCGGTGCGCACGAAACGCTTGCCGTTGGCGTCGTACCAGAAAGTCTGCGCGGTCTTCTCCGGCTCCTTGTTGTAGCCGGGCATGATGAACGGCGAGCTACCGACGATTTCGCCGACCTGGCCGGCCGGCAGCTCGTTGCCGTCCTCGTCGATGATGCGGATATCGTGGCCTTCCATCGGCTGACCGACGGTGTGCAGCTTGTCCGGGAATTCATGCGCGCGCAGCATGCAGCTGCCACCGCCCTCGGTCATGCCGTAGAACTCCACCAGCCCGCCCGGCCAGCGCTTGAGCACCTCGGCCTTCAGGCTCGGCGCGAACGGCGCGCTGGTGCTGAACTTCATGCGGAAGCTGGAGAGGTCGTAGTTGTCGAAAGTCGGCTCCTCCATCAGCCGCCGGTACTGCACCGGCACCAGCATGGCGTGGGTCACGCGGTGCTTCTGCGCCTGCTCGAGGAACTTGACGGTGTTGAACTTGCGCATCAGCACCACGGTGCCGCCGCCGCCGATGGCCGGCAGGAAGCTCACCAGGGTGGTGTTGGAGTACAGCGGCGTGGAGACGATAGTGACCGTATCCGGCCGGTAGGTGGTCATGCCGGAACGGCTGATCTGACCCCAGCGCATGCTGTTGGTGTGGATGATGCCCTTGGGCGTACCGGTGGTGCCCGACGAGTAGATGATGTTGAACACCGAGTTCGGGTCGGCCTGCACCGGCTGCGGCTTGGCACCTTCCGGCGCCAGCCACTCCTCGAAGCGGACGAACGGCGGCTCGCCGTCGAGGCTGACGCCGCGCACCGCATTGGCGGTCAAACCGACCGCGGTGGCGCCATTGCCGGTGGCGTCGGCGAACAGGATGCTCGCGCCGCAGTTGTCGATCATCTTCGCCAGCGCCTCGGCGGTGGTGGACGGCGCCAGCGGCGCCGCGCCGGCACCGACCCGCAGCGCGGCCAGGAACACCACCGCGAACGGAATCGTGTTGACGCCGCACAGGGCGACGATGTCGTTCTGCTTGACGCCGTCGCGCTGCAGCGCGGCGGCGGCGCGGTCAACCAGTGCGTCCAGCTGCGCGTAGGTCAGTTGCTCGTCGCCTTCGATCAGCGCCGGGTGCGACGGACGCTCACTGGCGTTGAGGCGAATGAGTTCGGGCAGGGTGCTGAATTGGCGCGACAACGCGTCGTCGATCGTCTGCCAATTGGCTGCGGTCGTCATCTGGTGTTCCTCGCTGACTCTCTTCTAGATAAGCCTGTCGCTTTTCCCGCCCCAGCGTCCGAAGACACCGCGGTTCGCTCGCCGTCCATTGGGACGAGCACCAGGGGGGTACGAACAGTGGCGAGCTAAGCTACCAGCTCCGGCGCCCGCGAGCCAGCGGAATGCGACATGATATGCCGTACCATTCAATTACTTACTACGGCCCATAAATCCGTTTTATGACCACACCCCAAGAACCGACGCACCCCCTCCAGGCAGGGGGGCACCACCCGTGCCGGGCTGCCCGGAGCGGGCGGACGAGGATGGACGTGCCCCGGCCCCGTGGACCGGCATCGCCCGGCTTGCACCGCCACCTCCGCGCCCAGACCTCTGTCGCTGCTTCACCGAAGTCGATGAGGAGTAGGGCCATGGCCAGGCGTTTCAAGGTCGGTGACCACGTGTGCTGGAACTCCGAGGCCGGCTACGTCACCGGCCACATCATCCGGGTCCACACCCGCGATACCGAGTACAAAGGCCACCGCCGCCACGCCAGCGAGGACGAGCCGCAATACGAGATCCGCAGCGACAGGAGCGACCACATCGCCATGCATAAGGACTCGGCGCTGCAGCCCCTGCCCTGACGGCATGCGGGTGTGGACGCTGGGTCACTCCAACCGCGGCTGGGAAGAGTTCCGCGCGCTGCTGCGCTCGCAGCGCATCGAGCAGGTGGCGGATGTGCGCCGCTTCGCCGGCTCGCGCAAGCATCCTTGGTTCGGAAAGGACGAACTGCCCCGGCGCTTGGCCGAGGCCGGCGTCGGCTATGCTCGGATCGAGGAGTTGGGCGGGCGTCGCAAACCTGACCCGGCGTCGCGCAACACCGTGTGGCGCAATCCGGCGTTCCGCGCCTACGCCGACCACATGGGCAGCGACGAGTACCGCCGCGGCCGCGCCCGCCTGCTACACGCCGCCGCGCGCGGCCGCACCGCGATCCTGTGTTCGGAGGCGGTGTGGTGGCGCTGCCATCGCTCGATGATCGCCGACGACCTCAAGGCCGCCGGGGTTTGCGTGCTACACATCATGTCGCCGACCAAGGTGGTGGAGCACCCGTATACGGCGGCGGCGCACGTGGTGGAAGGACGGTTGGAATACGGGCCGGCGCGGCGCGGCTGACACCGGGACAGCCTGCTCGTTCGGGAGCCGAAAGCATTCGCGGCGCAGCCGCTCCCACAGAAAGGACACGGGAGAAGCTAAAGAAGACACCGCGGACCGGCTACCCGCCCAAAGGCACCTGCCGGCTTGCGCCGGAACATAGAATCTCCCACAGAAGAAGGCTTTCCTTTTGTGGGAGCGGCTGCGCCGCGAATGTCTTTCACGCTCCCGAACCCAGCGGCGTCCGCTGGACCCACCACATACGCGCCGGGATCAAGCGTACTGGTAGCGCAGCACCCGCCGCTTGAAGCCTTCCAGCACTACCTGATCGATCACCGCCGCCAGGATCGCGATCACCAGGATGTTGGCCATCACGCCGGTCATGTCGGCGATTTCGCCGGAGTAGGCCAACGACCGACCCAGGCCGGCGCCGAAACTCACCAGCATCTCGGCCGAGATCAGCGCGCGCCAGGCATTGCCGAAGGCGAGCTGGGCGCCGGTGATCAACTCCGGCGTCACCGCCGGCAGGTACACCCGGCGCAGCAGCCCCAACCGCGACGCGCCCATCACGCGCGCCGCCGCCACGTGCACCTTCTGCACGTTCTCGGTGGCGTTCATCACGCTCAGCGCCATCGGGAAGAACGCGCCGATGCCGATGACCACGATGATGGGCAGGTTGCCGAAGCCCATCAGGATCAGGAACAGCGGCACCCAGGCGATGGAAGGAATCGACTGCAGGATGACGATCGCCGACTTCAGCGCGTCGCGGAAGAAATACAGCACGCCGCCGATCAATCCGAACAGCACGCCGAGCACGAACGCGGCACCGTAGCCGACGCCCAGCCGCGCCAGGCTGCCGAACAGCCCCTGGCGGAACTCCGGTTCCTGGATCGACTGCCACAACCGCGCCAGCACCGTGGGCACGCCCGGCATCAGGAAGTCCGGCAGGCTCCAGGCGGCGATCTGCCAGGCCAACAGGATCACGCCGACAGCGGCGGCGGTGGCGATCTTCTTGCGATGACGCGACATGGCTGCTCGTGTGCTCACGCAGCGAGCGGCCGCATCGGGCCGCCCGCGTCAGAGGGAGGGATTACTTCAGTCCGCGGGCCTGCTGCCAGGACAGGTCGAGCACCTTGTCCACGTCCAGGCTGCCCGGCTTCAGGACGTTGCGCTGCTCCATGATGCCCTTGAGTTCCACCATGCGGGCGCGGTCCTTGTCGCTGATCACGGGCGTGAACACCTGGGTCTGGATGGCCTGGCTGATCACCTCCTCGCGCGGCATGTCGCCATGCTCGAGGGTTTTCAGGGTCGGCTCGGCGATGAAGTAGTGCGCGATCAGCTTGGACGCCTTGGCGGGTTCCTTCTCCAGCAGATCGATGGCATCGCGCTGCGCGTCCAGCGCGCGCCACACCACGTCCTTGCGCTCCTCCAGGGTCTTGCCGGAGGTGATCACCACCATGCACGGGAAGGGCCAGACCTCGCCGATCTCGTAGATCTGCTTGACCGGCGCCACCAGCTGAGCGATGCGGTCATAGGGCTCGAACAGGAAGGCCGCGTCGACCCGCCCGCCGACCAGCGACTGCACCGCCACGGCCGGCTTCACGCCGAGGATCTGCACGTCGGAGTCGCTCAGACCGGCCTGCCGCAGCGTCACGCCGCGCAGCACCAGGTCGGCGGTGCTGCCTTCCTTCTGCGAAGCGAGCGACTTGCCCTTGAGGTCGGCGACCTTGTCGACGCCGCGGTCCTTGCGCACCACGATCGAGTGATAGCCGAGCTGGGCGCCGCCGACGATCTTCAGGTCGGCACCGCGCGAGGCCCAAGTGAAGGCGTTGGTGAAACCGAGCACGCCGACGTCGAGCTGACCGCCGACGATGGCCTTGATCAGGTCGGTGCCGGAACCGAACTCGATGAGCTCGGCATCCAGCCCGTGCTTTTTGTAGTAGCCGCCCTCGTAGGCCACCATGGCCTGGGCGTCGTCCATCACTCGGATGTAGCCCACCTTGATCTTGTCAGCGGCCTGGGCGGCGACCGCGGTAATCAGCAGCAGAGGCAGTAGCAACCAGCGTTTCATGAGTGCACCTCGTCGGATTGAGCGGATGGCGCCGGGTGGTGAGCATCGATGCCGAGCAGCCCGAGGATCTCCCGGCGCTCGGCGGCAAAGGCGGACAGGTCGTGGCTCTTCGGCAGGTGCGCCAGGTGGACTTCCTTGAGCACCCGCGCCGGCCGCTGGCTGAACACCAGCACTCGGTCGGCGAGGAACAGGGCTTCGTCCACGTCGTGCGTGACCAGCAGCACCGTCGGCGACGCCTCGCGGATCAGGTCGCGCAGCACGTCTTGCAGGGTCATGCGGGTGAGCGCGTCCAGCGCGCCGAACGGCTCGTCGAGCAGCAGCACCTGCGGCCGGGCGATGAAGGCCCGCGCCAACGCCGCGCGTTGCCGCATGCCGCCCGAGACCTGATGCGGGAAGTAGTCGCTGAAGCCGTCCAGCTTCACCCGGCGCAACCACTGCTCGGCCTGCTCGCGCGCCTCGCGCTTGGCCACATGCTGGAATTCCAGCGCCAGCGCGACGTTGTCGCGCAGGCTCAACCAGGGAAACAGCGCGTGCTCCTGGAACACCAGCGTGCGCGACGGGTGCGGCCCTGCCACGGCTTGGCCGTCGGCGTAGACGCGTCCTTCGCTGGGCTGCTCCAAGCCCGCCACCATGTGCAGCAGCGTGGACTTACCGCAGCCCGACGGACCGACCAGCGCCACCAGCTCGCCGCTGGCGACCTCCTGCTCGAAGCCGTCGATCACGGTCAGCTCGCCGAAGCGTTTGCGGACCCGGTCGAAGCGAAGATTCATGCGTTACACCCGCAATATGCTTATGCCCAAAAATCATAAGCAATTGTTTATACAGGGTGCGCACGATATAAGACTGGCGGCGTAAAGGGAACCCCCCAACGCCGCAATCACGGCCGGCGCTCGCGAACATGGCGCGCCGGCTCGCCTTAGCCGCAAGCCGGCGCGCCCTACTTGGAGTAGACGCGATTGGTTCCGGCGCAGCGATCAGTGGTGCCGATGCCTACGCCAGTCGTGCTTGCCGTGCGGATGGTGGTGATGATGGCGCTGCGGGCGATGGGCATGATGGTGATGCACCACGCGGTGCTCATGCACCACCACCCGCTCGCGCGACCGCGAACCGTCGGCCAGCGCCACGCCCAGGGCGGCTCCCACCGCCCCACCGAGGATCGCGCCGTCACGCCCGCTCATCTCGGAGCCGACATAGGCACCCAACGCGCCGCCGACCGCGCCACCGATCACACCGTTGTTGCCGGCCTGGGCCAGCGCCGGCGCAGCCGACAGAATCAAGACCAGAGAGAGAACCGCTTTCTTCATAGTGTTGTGCTCCATCAGCGTGTGGAGCCGATTGTGGCGCTGGTTTCCTAAACGGTTGCTGAACGGGACGGTAGGTCGATGCGGCGGCGCGCACGGCTGCCAGGTGATGGCGGATTGCATCGCCGCTCGAGATTGGGTACTGGGAGATCCCAGGTCGCACCCGGGGCTGCGACGTGAAAATGTCGGCGCGGCCGGAACCGGGGCGCCGTCACAATGCGAATATCACCCTATAACTATCGAGGTTCTCTCATGAACTGGCCGGTCAACTCCTCGCGCACGCAGATCCGTCTGCTGCACTTGGAAGATGACCCGTGGTTCCGCTGCCTGCTGGAAGCGGCGCTAGGCCTGTATGGCGCACCGTGCGACGTGATGCCGGTGGAAAGCGTGTGCGACGCGATCGCCGCTCTCAACTCCTGCCTGAACGAAGGCGCGGTGCTGCCCGACCTGTTGTTGCTCGACCTCAAGCTGGGTGACGGCGACGGTCTGGAAGTCCTGCACTTCGCCAAGTGGCACCCGGTGCTGGCGCGCATTCCCACCGTCATGCTCGGCGCCGAACTGCCTCCGGAAGTGGTGCAGGCCGCGCTCGGGCTCGGCGCGTCGGCCTGCTGGATCAAGCCCAAGCACCCCGACAGCCTGCGCGAGATCGCCGGCCGCCTACTCGGTCTGCTGCAGGTGACGCCGGCGATGCAAGCCGTCTAGATCCGCGGCCGGGGCGCGCCCTCACCCCGGTTGGGCGCTCAGCGACGCGCGAAACCGCGCCGGGTCCGCGCTCAGCAAGACGCAGCACAACGCCAACAGATTGGCCAGCGCGCCGGCGGCGATCGGCAGCGTGTAGGAACCTGACAGATCGAAGGCCAGGCCGGCCAGGGTCGGGCCCAACAGGGTGCCGAAGGCGAAGCTGGTGTAGAGAAAGCCGATGATGCCGGACACCGCGCGACCGCCGAAGTAGTCGGCGGTTAGCGCCGGGATCAGCGCCACGAAGCCGCCGTAGAAGGTGCCGAACAGCAAGGCGAACGCCACCAGGGCCGCCGGCGCGCTGGCCCACAGCCACAGCAGCAGCATGGTGCCCATGCCGGTGAACATCAGCGCGGTGCCGCGGCGACGGCCGATGCGGTCGGCGCTGCCGCCGAGCGCGAAACGGCCGACCACGCTGCCGACGCCGATCAGCCCGACCAGGATCACGCCGAAGCTCTCGGACAACCCAAGATCGCGGGCGAACGCCGGCAGATGGACGAAGGGGATGAAGATCCCGAACGACGTGGCGATGCCGGCGCCGTACAGCAGCCAGAACGGCCGGCTGCGCAGCGCCTGCCTCAGCGTGGCGCCGGCGGCAACGGAAGTGCCACCGCCCCCGGCCTCGGGTACGATGCCATCGCGATGCAGCCCCCGCCGTTCCGGCGAATGCTCGAGCAGCAGCGCGGCCATTAGCCCCAGCACCAGCGCGGCCACGGCCAGCGCGGCATAGGCGCCGCGCCAACCGAACTGGTCGATCAGCAGCGCCGCCAGCGGCGGCACCGTCAGGGTGCCGGCGCCGATACCGGCCACGGCGAAGCCCGATGCCAACCCGCGCTTGCGCTCGAACCAGCGCTGCACCGCGCCCAGCGACGGCACATAGACGAAGCCCACGCCCAGCCCCACACCGAGGCCGTAGGTCAGATACACACCCGTGAGCGTTTCAGCGCGGCTGGCCAGGAACAAACCCGCCGCGACCAGCACCATGCCGGTGGCGACGATGGTGCGCGGGCCGATCCGATCGGCCAGGCTGCCGGTGACGGCGCCGATGGAAAAATACAGAAACCCGCTCAAGGAGAAGATCAGCGAGATGTCCGCGCGGCTGGCGGCGAACTCGCTTTCCAGCTCGCGAAAGAATGCCGCGAAGGCGTACATCGCGCCGAACGACACGAATAGGGCGAGGAAGGCGGCGGCCACCACCCACCACCCGGGGAAGATCCGTTGGTTCTGCATTTTGTTCGTTCGATCCTGGCTCGCCGCGGCGCTCGCGCCATTCTGCGACAGTGGCGGCTAAGAGCAGCCCCGGCCGACCCGGGGCAACCGTTCAACGCGACGCGGGGTACCAGTCGCGCAAGCGCACGTCCACGCCGCTGTCCTGCCCGACCAGACGGGCGAACTCCTGCGTGTCGCTGCCGCGCGAGTGATAGGGATAGACGATGCGCGGCTTGAATTCGCGCACCGCGCTGGCGGCCTGCTGCACGGTCATGGTGTAGGGCAGGTTCATCGGCACGAACGCCACGTCGATATCGCGCAGCGCGCGCATCTCCGGGATGTCCTCGGTGTCGCCCGCGATATAGACGCGGCGGTCGGTCAGGGTCAGCACATAGCCGTTGTCACGGCCCCTGGGGTGGTACTTCAGCCGCTCCGGGGTGATGTTGTAGGCCGGCACCGCCCTAATCGGGATACCCATGACGGTGGCGCTGTCGCCGTTGGCCAGCACGCGTACGCGACGGCTCAGCGGCGGCGGCAGCTGCTCCTTCACCGACGCCGGCGCCACGATCGGCGCGTCGCTGCCGCCGGCGATGGCGGTGAGCGTGTCGGCGCTCATGTGGTCCGGATGCTGGTGCGTGATCAGGATCAGGTCCGGCTTGGGCAGCCCTTGGAACAGGGCGGCATCGCCAACCGGGTCGACATAGATGGTCCGCCCCTGCCACTGCATCACGAAACTGGCGTGCTCGACCGGCTTGATCAACAGCTCACCGCCGGCGGTGGCGATGCGGTCGCCGTCCCGGGCGGCGGCACCGGCCCGGCCAGCCTCGCTCGCGGGTGTCACGGCACAAGCCGCCGTCAGGGTCAAGGCCGCCGCCAGCAGCAGCGTCGATAGCCGTCGCAAACCGTTCATGCGCTCTCCTCCGATCGTTGTTGTTCTCTTCATGCATAGCGGCCGCCCGTGGCTCCTGCAAGCGACAGGGGAATTCGCGCCCGCTACTTGCGCCGATGACGAGGCTCGGGTAGCTTCCTTCTTTGTTGCGAATAGTTCTCATTTGCACAGCAATCGTTCATTACTGCCAACTCCAACCAACCCGAGGAGCCACGCTTCATGTTCGGCGAAACCAATCTGCTACGTTGGAAAGCGGCCGTCCGCGCCGCCCGGAACGCGCTCGACGGCGACGATCTGCCGGCCGCGGTACGCCTGTATCAAGACGCCATGCAGGAAGCCGAACGGTTGTTGGTGGATCGTTGCGAGGATCTGCCGACGCCGCGCATGTACGTGGCGACCTGCCACCACCTGGCCGAGACCTACCACCGCTTGGGCCACTACGAACTGGCCTTGGAAACGCTGCGCAGCGCGCATCGGCGCCTGGTCCACACCATCCGTGATACCTGCCTGCCATTGGAGCTGCGCCAAGGCTGCGTAGAGGAACTTCGTCACGCCCTGCTCCCCTTGCTCGCCGTACTGAAAGGCACTGCCGCCGGCCGCCAGGAAGCCCAGCGCCTGCTCAGCGAGGCATCGCGGCTGGTTTTCTGCTGCGCGCAAAGCCCGATGCCGCGCGAAGCGCGTCCGCATTGACAACGGCCGCGAAGGTGGCGGACGGCTACGAAGTCTTGCCGCCCTTGCGCAGATTCCAACCGGCCACCGCCGCCTCCCGCTTGTCTTTCTCAGGGCCACGCGCCTCGCAGCGCTCGCAGTACACCACCCAGTACGGCGGGTACCCGGGCTGGCCCTTGTCGTGGTAGATGTCGGCGGCACCGCCGCAGAACGGGCATGGCAGCAGCTCTTTCATCATTAACTCCTTAATAACTAAATTAAATTAAAGCAGCTTGCGCTTAGACCTACGTCGGCAGCACGATAGGGGGGCCGGCCACGACACGGCCGTTCTACCACTGACGAGGCTGACTTGCTCCGTCGCCACCTCGATCTGCTGCTCCACTCGATCCGCGGCCGGCTGATACTACTCACCGTAGCGGTGGTCTTCCCGGCGGTACTCGCGGCCGGCCTGCTCATCCACGAAGCGCACCACAACGAGCGCGCCGCGGTCGAGCGGCAATTGAGCGAAACGGCGCGCGCCTTGTCGCTGGTGGTGGACCGCCAGCTCGGTCAGTCGCGCAGTCTACTGCTCGGTCTGGCCACGTCGCCGGACTTGGCGCGAGGGGACATCGCGGCGTTTCGGCGCCAAGCGGAAACCGCGGTGGCCGACATCGAGCGCTGGATCGTGCTCATCGACCGCAACGGCCGCCAGCTCATGAACACGCGCGGTCGCCTCACCCCGCCCTACCCGGCGTTCGAGCCGCATGACGCGATGGCTCGGGCGTTGGCGCACGACAAGGCGTTCGTCTCCAATCTGCATTCCAGCGCCGTCAGCGCCGGCAGCATACTCTCCGTCGCCATTCCGGTGACGGTGGCCGGCCAGGATCATGCGCTGGTCCTGGTGATGCCGTCCTCGGCACTCAGCGACGTGCTGATCGACCAGCAACTGCCGGAAAACTGGGTGGCCGCCATCCTCGATGGCGAGTTCACCGTGGTGGCCCGCAGCCGCCTGCCTGAGCACTTCGTCGGCCGGGAAGCCACGCCCGACGTGCGGACGGCGCTGCAGCGCCAAGATCAAGGCGTACTGGAAAGCACGGGTCTGGAAGACACGCCGATGCTGATCGCGTTCAGCCGCGTCCCCGGCTCGGGCTGGACGGTGGTGGTGGGCGCGCCACGCGACGAGCTGTTGGAGCCGATCCTGCGTCTGGTGGCGATAGCCTTCCTCGCCACCTTCGGCCTGCTCCTGGTCGGTGTGGCGATGTCGATGTGGATAGGCCGGCGCGTGGTCCACGCCATGGACATGCTTTCCGCCGCCGCCGCGACACTCGGTCGCGGTGAAACGCCCGCCGACACCGTCACCGGGATGCACGAAACCGACTCCGTGGCCGAGGCCATGCAGCGCTCGGCGCTGCGGCTGAAGGCGCGCGAGGATGAGCTCAAGCGGCTCAACGAAACCCTGGAGGTGCGGGTCGCCGAGGCCGCCGAGAGCCTGGTGCAGGCCCGCAAGCTGGAAGCCCTGGGCCGCCTCACCGGCGGCGTGGCGCACGATTTCAACAATCTGCTGATGGCGGTGCGGGTCAACCTCGAGCTGCTGGCGCGCCGCGTCGACGACGAGAAACTCCGCCGCATCATCGACAACGCCCACCACGCCACCGAGCGCGGCGTCACCCTTACCGCCCAGTTGCTCGCCTTCGCCCGCAAGCAGCGGCTCAAGCCGGAGCCGGTAGACGTCAACGCCGCGGTAACCGCGATGAGCGACCTGCTGCGCGGAACCCTGGGCGGCGGCGTGCGGGTCGAACCGGCGCTCGCGCCCGATCTGCCGCCGGCCTACGCCGATCGCACCCAGCTGGAACTGATCGTGATGAACCTGGCGATCAACGCCCGCGACGCCATGCAGCCGGGCGGCGTCGTCCGGGTCGAGACCGCCGAGCAGGAGGTCGCGGCGCGGCCGTCGCGGCCGGAGTGGCCGGATCCGGGCCGCTATGTGGTGATGACCGTGGCCGATACCGGCAGCGGCATGGCCCCGGAGGTACTGGAGCGGGTATTCGAGCCGTTCTTCACCACTAAGGGCGCCGGACGCGGTACCGGTCTGGGCCTGCCGCAGGTGCTGGGCGTGGTGAAACAGCTCGGCGGCGGCGTACGGATCGAAAGCCATCCTGGCAAGGGTACGCGAGTGAGCATCTTCCTGCCGCTGGCACCGGCGCACACGGCGGCCGGCGAATCGACGAGCCGCGCCGAGGCGGCGGCGCCGGACCTTGCCGGACTGACGGTGCTACTGGTCGACGACGACGCGCAGGTGCGCCGCGCCTTGACCGGGTTGCTGCGCGAACTGGGCTGCGAGGTGATCGCCGCCGACGGCGGCGAGGCCGCGCTGCGGCTGCTGGAGGACGGTGCCGAGCCGCAGGTGGCGCTGCTGGACTACGCCATGCCGGGCATGAACGGCGTGGAACTGGCGCAGCATCTGCGCCGGCGCCGGCCACGCTTGCCGCTGCTGCTGATGAGCGGTCACGTCGCCAGCGCCGAGCTGCCCGACGGCTGGTTCGAAACGGTACTGAAGAAACCGTTCAGCAAGAAGGAATTGGCAGGCGCGCTAGCCGCCGCCGCGCACGCGGCGCCGCCGCGGCCTATGCCAGATCGATCCTGAACCGCCGCCCCTTGATCCGCCCCCGGCGCAACCCGGACAACGCCGCCTTGGCCAGCTCGGCCGGCACCGCTACGTAGCTTGAGCGATCGGCCACCTCGATCCGCCCCACCTGGTCCGCGCTCAGACCGGCCGCGCCGGTCAGCGCACCGAGAATGTCGCCCGGCCGCAGCTTGTCCTTGCGGCCGGCGCCGATGCACAGGGTCCGCAGCCGCGGCGCCGGCTCGGCAACGGTGTCCGCGACCGGCTGCCACGGCGCGATCGGCGCGCCGGTGTAGGCCTCGATCGCGGCGATACGGAAGGCTTCCTCCGCGGTGTACAGGGTCACCGCCAGCCCCTGCTCGCCGGCACGGCCAGTGCGGCCGATGCGGTGCACGTAGACTTCGGGCTGGGCCGGCGGCTCGTAGTTGATCACCGCCGCCAGCCCGCTGATGTCCAGCCCGCGCGCGGCCACGTCGGTCGCCACCAGCACCCGGGTGGTGCCGTTGCGCAGCTTGGCCAGCGCCAGATCGCGCTCGCGCTGCTCCAGCCCGCCGTGCAGGCGGTCGGCGGGCTGTCCGGCGCGCTGCAGCAGTTCGGTGACCTCGTCCACCGCCTGCTTGGTGTTGCAGAACACCACCGCCGACGCGAGCGCCTGGCCGCGCAGCACGCTCAGCAAAGCCTCGCCGCGCTGCTCGTCGCTCACCCGGAGCGCGCGCTGCGCGATCGCGGGCGGCGCGTCGACCACCTCCACCCGCTGCGGCGACCGCTGGTAGCGTTCGCTCAGCGCCAGCACCGCCTCGTCGAACGTGGCCGAGAACAGCGCCGTCTGCCGCTGCGCCGGAAGGTGCGCCAGGATCGCTGCCATGTCGTCGTGAAAACCCATGTCGAGCATGCGGTCGGCCTCGTCCAGCACCAGCAGCCGCACCGTCCGCAGCGACACCTGACCGCGTTCGAGGTGATCGAGCAAGCGCCCGGGCGTGGCCACCACCACAGGCACGCCGCGCTCCAGCGCCTGCGCCTGCGGCTTGAGCGGTTGGCCGCCGGAGACGATCAGCACCTGCAGATTGGGCTGGTAGCGGCCGAGCTTGCGAATCTCGCCGGCCACCTGGGTGCAGAGATCGCGGGTGGGGCACAGCACCAGCGCCTGCGGCACGCGCTCGCCGCTGCGCACCCGCTCCAGCAGCGGAATGGCGAAGGCGGCGGTCTTGCCGCTGCCGGTCTTGGACTGGCCGATCAGATCGCGCCCGGCCAGCAGCGGCGGAATCGCCAGCCGCTGGATGGCCGTGGGCGCGGCGTAGCCCAGCTCGGCCAACACGGCCAGCAGCGCGGGGGACAGGCCCAGGTCGCCGAAACCCGCTTCGGATGAGGAGTTGTCGTTGATTTCCACAGCGCGATCACACGGAGCGGTCGAGGCCGCGGAGTCTAGCAGGCGTGGGGAGCAGTGTAAGGCCTCGCATGACGGTGCCGCACCTCGAAGCCCACGCAAGGGATAACCCGCGCGCCGGCGGCAGCGCGCGCTATCGCCCGGCGCGGGCGGAGCGGCGTATGCTCGGACGTCCGCGGCCGTCGTTCTCCGTGTCCAACAACAATCGAAGCAGGCGCGCCATGTGTTATTCGGCAACGGCAAGTTTCACCGGCGGAGCGATGATCGCGGCGGTGGGCGTGGCCTGTCTGGTCAAGGTGCGGCGCCGCCGGCAGTGGCCGCTCGCGCTGCTGCCGCTGCTGTTCGGCCTGCACCAGCTCACCGAGGGCCTGGTCTGGCTCGGCTTGGACGGACAGCTGACCCGCGCTGTCTTCACCCAGGCGGTTACCGCCTATCTGATCTACTCCCAGGTGTTTCTCCCCAGCTGGGTACCGCTGGCGGTGCTGATCCAAGAAAGCGAAGCCCGGCGCCGCCGGCTGCTCGGCGCATTGCTGCTGATCGGTGCCGGGGTGAGCCTGCAGGCCGCCTGGGGGCTGTGGGAGTATCGCTCCATGGTGACGGTCGCCGGCCACAGCCTGATCTACTACAACCCCGCCATCTGGAGCTACGAGTTCGCCACCGCCTACGTCGTCGCCACCTGCGGCAGCCTGGTGCTGGCCAGCGACCGGCGGCTGCTGGCGTTCGGCCTGCTCAACCTCGCCGCGATCGCCGCCGTGGTGCTGTGGAAGGAGCAGACCCTGACCTCGGTTTGGTGCGCCTACGCGGCACTGATGAGCGTGCTGCTCTACCGCATCCTCGATACCGCCGAGCCCGCCGCCACCGCCGCCTGATACCCCCTGGGCAGGAAACGAGGCCGGCGATTACACTTCGTGCGCCGCATCGACGCGGTACCGCGCCAAGGGAACTGCCGCGTGACCTCGCCTTCCTCGCTGATCGTCGACAACGTCCGCAAGCTCCGCTATCGCGGCCGGCTGCGCCGGCGCCTGGCATTCGAGCTGAGCGCCGACTTCACGCTCGAGGGCCCGGGCATCGTCGCCCTGCTCGGCCCCAACGGCGCCGGCAAGACCACGCTGTTCGATCTCATCGCCGGCGCCGAGGCCCCCACCAGCGGCCGGATACTGTGCGGCGGCCTCAGCATCCATAGCGTGCGCCACGAGCACCGCGCCCGCCTGGTCGGCCACCGGCAGCAGCGCTACTGCCTGAAAACGCCGCAATACCTTGCCTGGAGCAAGCCGGCGCGGCGCCTGTACCAGTTACTGCGCGCGCAGCGGCCGGTCGACACCCTGTCGCCGGCCATCCACTTGTTCGACGAGCCGGACATGAAGGACGGCTTCATGGCGCTGCGGGCGCTGTTCTTCCGCGAGCTGCGCGCCAAGGGACACCTAGTGCTGATCTCGATCCACCCGCACGACACGCGCGACCTGGCGTTGATCCGCGACCTGTGCGACGGCTACCTGTTCCTGCAGCAGGGCCGCTTGCGCCGGTTCGAGCGGTTCGCGGATTTCGTGGCCGACGCCGACGTTCGGCACTACCTGGGCGACTTGGCGCCGCCGTCAGAAATAGCCGATCGACCGCCCCAGCAGCAGCGCCAGCAGCCATGCGGCCAGCGATAGCGCCGCCGCCAGCCGCAGGCGCGTGGAGTTCATGGCCGGCGGCGCCACTCGCAACGCCAGCGCGTTGCCCACGCCGACCGCCACCACCAGCATCTTCAGCCGGAACACGGGCGACGCGGCGTACTCGCCGGCGCGGGTGACGAACAGCAGCGCGCCGGCCGCCATCGCCAACACCAGGCCCAACGCGGCGCTGCGGGTGAGCACCCGCCACAGCGGTTCCAGCGCCACGCGCCGCCACACGCCCAGCAGACGCAGATCGAGCGGCACCATCGCCCCGACCAGCAGCGCCACTCCCAGCAGATGGGCGGCGTTGACCAGCGGATAGACCCACACCGAATTGCGCAGCGCGGTCACGGCCGCACTGGCCTCCAGCACCGCCAGCCATTCGCCGATCACGCCCGCCCGGCCTCGCCGCTCAGGAATCGCGGTCCGGGTACAGCACGTAGTCCTTGCCGTCGATGACCACGCGCTCGGCCTTGACCAAGCGCTGCTCGGGCCGCGCCGAGCGATGGCCGTGCGCGGTCATCCGCGTACCCTCGCGCAGCAACTCGTCGCTGAGCCCGGCGCGCTGGTTGCGCCACGGCTGCCCCACCTCCACCACCCAGGACTGGCCGTCGACGTCCAAGGTCACTTCGCCGTGCGGGTTGCCGAGCCGCACCTTGGTGATGGTGCCGGTGATCTCGAACTCCTCGTCCGAGGCCCAGCCCCAGCCGTGGTGCGCCAACGCCGCCGGCGCCAGGGAAGCGCCGATCAGGAGCGCGCAGGCGGCGCCGCGGATTCGTGCGGACATTGGATGCATAGCCGGTTACTCTCCCTGTCCATGGCCATGACCTGAAACTGTAGACCGGGCGTGGCGCCGCCAAGTGCGGCGATGTCCGCCGCGTCCGATCGCCCTCATAACCGACAGCGAGCGATAGGGAGTACAGCATGCCCAGCAATGGAAGAATGATCACCATGACCATGAGCGACGGCGCCAGCATCGGCGTCTACCACGTCGAGCCGCAGGGCGAGCGCCGCGGCGGCCTGGTGTTGGTGCAGGAGATCTTCGGCGTCACCGACCACATCAAGGAGCAGTGCGACAGCTACGCCGCCGAGGGCTACGAGGTGCTGGCGCCGGCGCTGTTCGACCGCGAGGCGCCCGGACTGCAAGCCAGCTACAGCCCGGAGGACATTCAGAAGGCGATCAGGATCGCGCGCCAGCAGCATCCGTTCGACCGCTCCATCGCCGATGTGCAGGCCTGCATCGACCGGCTGAAGAGCGCCGGGCCGGTGTTCATCACCGGCTACTGCTACGGCGGCTCGGTCAGTTGGGCGGCGGCGTGCCGCTGCGAGGGCCTGGCCGCGGCTTCCGGCTTCTACGGCAGCCTGATCCCGCAGCTGGCCGAGGAGACGCCGCGCTGCCCGACCATCCTGCACTTCGGCCGGCACGATCAGAGCATCCCCATGGAGGGCGTCGAGAAGGTGCGCGCGCTGCATCCGGAGGTCGAGGTCTACGTCTACGACGCCGGCCACGGCTTCAACTCCGACCGGCGCAGCGACTACCACGCCGAGAGCGCGCGCCTGGCGCGCGAGCGCACCCTGGCGCTGTTCCGCGCCAACGGCGGCTAAACCGCCACGCGGCGATGGGTCAGTCGGCGGCGACCGGCAGCGTGAAGTAGAAGCGGCTGCCGGCGCCGGGTTCGCTCTCCACCCAGATGCGGCCGCCGTGCGCCTCGACGATGCCGCGGGCGATGTACAAGCCGAGCCCCGCGCCCTTGCGCGCGGCATGCGGCGCCTGCCAGTAGCGCTCGAATAGATGCGGCTGCTGCTCCGGGTCGATGCCCGGACCGGTGTCGCGCACCATGAACTCGGCGAAATCACCGCGGCGGCGCCCGGTCACGGTGATGCGGCCGTGCTCGGGCGTGAACTTCAGCGCGTTGCCGATCAGGTTGGAGAACACCTGGAAGGCACGTTCGCCGTCGGCTTGCACCCTGAGGCCGTGGTCGCAGGACCAGTCGATGTCGATATCGGTGTTCTGCGCGATCGGCACGAACAGGTTGACCGCCTCCTCGATCATCCCGGCCGCCTCCTCCGGCCGCGGCGCCACCTGGAATCGCCCGGCCTCGATCTTGGACAGGTCGAGCAGATCCTCCAACAGCGCGCCCATGCGACGCGCGGCGCTATGAATGCGGTCGACCGCGGCGCGCATGCGCCGCGGCGCCTCGCCCGGCTCATCGGCCAGAGCCTTGTGCAGCAGCGCCGCCTGCATGCGGATCACGCTCATCGGGTTGCGCAAGTCGTGCGACACCACCGCCACCAGGTCGTCGCGGGCGCGCACCGCCGCCTGCTCGCGCCGCACCTGCCGCCCCAGGTCGATCTCGATGGCGGAGCGGCGCAAGTCCCGCGCCGCCTCCAGGTCGCCGTCGAGCCACAGCCTGGCCTCGGCGCGAACCTCCTCCCGCCACAGCTCGAAGGAGCGGCGCGGATGCAGGCGCAAGCGGCCGCCACCCGCCTCCGGCTCCACCGGCTTGGCCGGATTACCGCCCCAGTCGACGATCTGCCGCGCTTCCGGCCGGAACCACAGCACCAGCTCACGATCCGGTTTAGGCAGCGCGATCGCGAGCACGCCGCTGGCGATCGCGGCATATGCCGCCGCCGACGGGTATTCCCTGGCAAGACGGCGCGTGGCGAACACACCGTCGGCCAGCCGCGGCTGGAGCCAGGCCAGCAGCGCCTCGATCGCCGCCGGCTCCGGGCAGTTGCCGACCCGGCGCCTGTCGTCGCCGGTCACGATGACCGCGCCGGCGGCATCGACCAGCCGCAGCAGCGCGTCCGGCCGTTCGGCCAGCCCCTGCAGCACTCCGCCGTCACCGTCGCGCATGGCCTGCGCCAGCGCGGTCGCCAGCGGCCGCCTGGCCTCGCGCAGCCGGGCCGCCTCGATCTCGGCCAGCGCCGCGATCTGCAGCGACAGCAGCCGGCCGATGGTTTCGCAGGCCCGGCGCACCGGCGCCGTCACCATGCGCGGCGTACGGTGGCCGCAGCTGATTAGCCCCCATAGCTGTTGCTCGCGCAGCAGCGACACGCTCATCGACGCCCGCACGCCCATGTTGCGCAGATACTCGCGGTGCACCGGCGAGACGCTGCGCAGCAGCGCGAAGCTGAGATCGAGCGGCGTTCCATTGTCCGGCCGCAGCGCCGGCAGCAACGGAACCGGCGTGTAGGCGGCGTCGGGAATGAGCCGCAGCCAGTTGAGCCGGTACAGCTCGCGGGCCTGGCGCGGGATGTCCGAGGCCGGGAAATGCAGGCCGAGGAACGGTTCCATGGCCGGATCGCGCGCTTCGGCGATCACCTGGCCGTGCGCGTCGGCATCGAAGCGGTAGGCGACTACCCGATCGAAGCCGGTCAGGGCGCGCACCTCCTCCACCGCGATCGCGCACAGCTGCTCCAGGCCGTTGGCGGCCTGCAGCCGGCGCAGCGCGCGCGACAGAATGCCGGCCTCGCCGGCCACGGCCTCGGCGACGGCCTCCAGTTCGAGGATGGCCATGCCCTGGTGGCGGTGGACGCCCGCCTCGAAGCGCGTTCCCTCGACCGTGAGTTCGAACGGCACGGTGTCGGTACCGCCGCAAGCGCCGAGCGCGGCCTCGACCCGATCGGTCTGCGCCCGGCCCAGCACCTCGCGCAGCGGTCGGTTCAGCAACCGCGCCGGGGCGAGCCCGAGCAGCGACTCGCTATTGGCGCTGACCTGGCTGATGACGAGCCCGGGCTCGGCGAGCGCCAGCAGCACGCCGTGCGGCTGAATCGCCCCTGGGATGTGGATCGGTTCGTCGGCGCAGCGGGATAGTTCTTCCTCGGACGCGATCGGCGTGAAATCGGTCAACTCAGCACTCCTTGCGTCTCGAGCCAACGTTCCAATGTGCCGAAGGTAGCTTCGGCGCTCGCGATCATTGCCGGCCGGCAGTCGGGCCGGGCACGGTCGAACCGCTCCACGGCGGCGAGGAAAAGCTGCCACATCGCGCCATTGGTGGCGCCGTATCCGGCCAGATAGGCGCCGCCGCGCTCAGGATCGATACCGAGGCGGCCGCCGAGCACACGGCTGATGATCTGCCCGCCCAGGGTCGAGCCCTCGACCACATACAGACACCCCAACGCGGCGGCCGGACCGTCGATGCACGGCAGCGCGTCGCAGCGGGGCAAGGCGCGGATCGACGCCCGATCCATTCCCAACGCCAGCAGATCGCGACGCAACCGCCGCGCCCGGCGACGCGCCGGCCACTGCAATTGGTCGATGCCCGCGGCGTGCGGCGCCAACGCGGCGTCGAGCGGAGCGAAGTAGCCGTGATACGCCTGGAGAATCCGCAGGTAATCGGCCAGTCCCACATCAGGACGGACCAGCGGTAGGCGCCGCTCCAAGCGCCGATGCGCGTCGGCGGTGGCCGCGCGCAAAGCCCGCAGGAAGCCTGGAACGGCGTCCTCCCCAACCACGGCGGACGACTCGGTGGCGGAACGCCGAACGATCACGTTGCTGCCGCCTTTCCGAATTGTGAGTTAGTGGCCACGATGCCAGCTCCTTGTCGCGGACACAAGCTAACGTCAAAAACCTTGCGAGTCGCCACAATACCGTTGCGTCACCCATTTGAGACGATGTAGCGTAGCGTTTCACCAACAACAAATCTTGGCATTGCGCCTGCGCCGCGCGCCTGAACGCAAAGCCGAGTCAAATCCGCTGGAGGAGTTCCGTGAAAAAGAGCAATAACAAGTTTCCCGCTGCGGCCAAGGTGCTGCCGGCCCTGTTCCTCGCGGCCGCGCTGACCGGCTGCGGCTCGGACTCCAACGACAACGACGACCGCACCCCTCCCCCTCCTCCGCCGCCGGTCAAGCAGACCGCGCAGGGCCCGGTGCAGGGCGTCGAAACCGGGAACGTGCTTTCCTTCAAGGGTATTCCGTACGCCGCGGCACCGGTGGGCGATCTGCGCTTCGCGCCGCCCGCGCCCGCGCCGGTGCGCACCGCCACGCTGGTCGCCGACAAGTTCGGCAATGCCTGCCCGCAGGGCGCCGGCACCTTCGCGCCGGAGAACGAAACCCTCAGCGAGGACTGCCTCTACCTCAACGTCTACGCGCCCAAGAGCGAGGGCCCGCACCCGGTGATGGTGTGGATCCACGGCGGCGCCTTCATCTTCGGCTCCGGTGGCGGCACCTACGATCCGTCGCGCCTGGTCGAGAAGGGCTTGGTGGTGGTGACGCTGAACTACCGTCTCGGCGCGCTCGGCTTCCTGCCGCACGCCAGCCTGGAGACCTCGCCGCTGGATGGCTCGGGCAACTACGGTCTGCTCGATCAGCAGGCGGCGCTCCGTTGGGTGCAGCAGAACATCGCCAATTTCGGCGGCGACCCCAACAACGTCACCCTCTTCGGCGAGTCCGCCGGCGGTCATAGCGTGCTGTCGCACATCGTTTCGCCCGATGCGCGCAACCTGTTCCACAAGGCCATCGTTCAGAGCGGTTCGTACAACCCGACCCAGATCCCGCTCAAGGGAGCTTTCGGCGGGGAAACGGTGTTCGGCGCGCCGTTCGTGCAGGCTATCGGCTGCGCCGAAGTCGAGGACGTCGCCGCTTGTCTGCGCGGCAAGTCGGTGGACGAGATCCTCGCGGCCCAGGGCGCGTCGGTGTACTTGCCGGTGACCGGCGCCGGCATCCTGCCCAAGTCGATCTTCCAAGCGCTGGCGGACGGCGACTTCAACCGCGTGCCGGTGCTGGAAGGCACCAACCTGCACGAAGGCCGCCTGTTCGTGGCGCTGGACGAACTCGCCCGGTTCCAAGCCGCGCTGGCCGAGGGCAAGAGCCCGGTCGAAGCCGCCGCGGCCATGCCGCTGACCGGCGACGAAGCCTACATCGCCGCGGTGACGACGCTGCTGGCGGAGAACCCGCTGCTGGACGCCGGCCGTATCGCCACCGACTACCTGGCGCGGCAGGATGCGGAGGACCCGCGCCGCTGGAGCCTGGCCCTGGCCGACATCCAGACCGACTGGCGCTTCGCCTGCAACGGGCTGGTGCAGATCAACCAGTTCGCGGCGCAGGGCGTGCCCACCTACGCCTACCACTTCACCGACGTGAACGCCCCGGGCATCTTCGGCGCCCTGCCGCTGAGCATCCCCATGGGTGCCACCCATTCGTACGAGATCCAGTACGTGCTCAACACGGAAGAGAGCATGCGCGCGCGAGGCGCCGGCGATCCGCAGCTCGCCCTGTCCAACGCCATGCTCGACTACTGGGCGCAGTTCGCGAAGTACGGCAACCCGAACGCCTCGGACGGCGCGGCGACGCCGAACTGGCCGGCCTACAGCGTCGGCGGCACGCTGCTGCGGTTGGACGCGCCGACGATCGGCAACCGTTCGTCGGCGGAGTTCCACGAAATCCACAACTGCACCTACTGGGCGAATCCGCCCATGCGGCTGCTGCCCGCGTCGTTCTAAGGCGGGATGTAGCCACGGATTCCGCTCGGCGCGGAATCCGTGGCGAACCTCGTCGCGGCATACACGCCGGCTCGATAGAGCCGGCGTTTTGTTTTCCGCCGCGCCACGTCGGACTCAGCCGAGCTCCCGCCACAGTTTGTCGAACCGGGCCGAGAACGCCGCCACCAGCCGCGGCTCGTTGCTCAGCACCAGGTTTTCCTCGTTGTGGTAGCAAGCGCTGCGGGTCCAGTTGTAGCTGCCGTTGAGCAGCCACCGCCCATCGAACAGCGCGAACTTGTGATGCATGTGCGCGCCGCCGCGGTCCACCGCCACGGCGACACCGGCCCGGCGCAGCGCGTCGATATCGCTGCCGTCGTCGTATTCCTTGTCGTTGTCGGTGATCACCCGCACGGCCACGCCGCGCCGGTGCGCCGCCAGGATCTCGGCGCTGATGCGGTCGTCGGATATGGTGAACACGCAGATGTCGACCTGCCGCTGGGCGGCGCACAGCCGCTGCTGGATCGCGCGCAGACAGTCCTCACCGGGGCTGAAGAAAGCCTCGCTGTGGATGATCGCAACCGGCGTCCGCGCCGAGTCCAGCGCCTTGGCCACCCCATCCAGCCACGCCAGCAGCGCCGCGACGTCGTCGGTGCTCAGCCGTTCCCGCACCATGGCGAAGGCGCGGTTGCGGACCCGACGCAATCCCTCCTCGGGGGTGCCGCCGTCGCGGAGCATGGCGACCAATTCGCGCCGCTCCTCATCGCTCAGGCGCAGGTCGGCGATGCTGGCTTCAAGGTGCGAAAGGACGGCGCGTATCGATTGTTCGGCGCTCATGAAAGCTCTCGGTGTTCACGAACACGAATCGCGACCGGCCGTCTGACGGCGACCAGCATGTACACTGTCGCCCGCCCGCGGCCGGCGCCGGTCGCGCGAAGCATAAGAAACAACGCTAAGAGAGCAGCTTCCATGTCCGACGATTTCCGTTACTACCTCCGGGTGCGCTACGGCGAGTGCGACGCCCAGAAGATCGTGTTCAATGCCCGCTACGGCGACTACGTCGATCTCGCCGCCACCGAGTTCCTGCGCGCGCTCGGCGTCGCCGGCACCGAGACGTTCGACTACAAGGTGGTCAAGCTCGCCATCGAGTGGAAGGCGTCGGCGCGTTATCGCGACGTCCTCGAGCTGTCGGTGCGGACCAGCCACGTGGGCAACACCTCGTTCACCTTCGAGGTCAGCTTCCGCCTGGCGGGCGAGGACGACGTCATCGCCCGCGCCGAACTGGTCGGCGTCGCGGTCGACCCGCACACGCTGGAGAAGATGCCGATCCCGCCGGCACTGCGCGACGTGATGATCCGCGGCGCGCCCGGCGTCCGCGTCGATCACGCCGACTACCTGCCGCGTCTGCCGTAACGCATAGCGGCCAGCCCGGCCCCCCGGTCCGACGCGAACTCCCGCCACGTTGGGCGCGCCGTGCGCGCCGACGTGGCCGGGCCGCTCGCCGCCTAGCTCTTGATCCGGTAGCCAGTCCTGAAGATCCAGGCGATCACCGCCAGGCACACGGCCAGGAACGTGCCGATCATCGCCAGGCTCGCGCCGAGGCTGACATCGGCGATGCCGTAGAAGCTCCAGCGGAAGCCGCTGATCAGGTACACCACCGGGTTGAACAGAGTCAGCTTCTGCCACAGCGGCGGCAGCATGTCGATGGAATAGAACGTGCCGCCGAGGAAGGTCAGCGGCGTGATGATCAGCAGCGGCACCAGTTGCAGCCGCTCGAAGCCGTCGGCCCAGACGCCGATGATGAAGCCGAGCAGGCTGAAACTCAGCGCCGTCAACACCAGGAACAGGATCATCCACAGCGGATGGACGATCTGCAGCGGCACGAACAGGCTGGCGGTGGCGAGGATCAACAGACCGAGGATGATCGACTTCGATGCCGCCGCGCCGACGAAGCCGATCACGATCTCGACATAGGACACCGGCGCCGACAGCAGCTCGTAGATGGTGCCGGTGAACTTGGGCAGGTAGATGCCGAACGACGCGTTGGACACGCTTTCGGTGAGCAGCATCAGCATGATCAAGCCGGGCACGATGAAGGCGCCATAACTCACGCCCTCGACCTCGGTGATGCGCGAGCCGATGGCGGCGCCGAACACCACGAAATACAGCGAGGTGGAGATCACCGGCGAGACGATGCTCTGCAGCAGCGTGCGCCAGGTGCGCGCCATCTCGAACAGGTAGATCGCGCGGATGGCGTGGAAATTCATCGGCTGTCCCTCAACAGGCTGACGAAGATCTCCTCCAGCGAGCTCTGCCGCGTCTGCAGGTCGGTGAAGGCGATGCCGGCGGCATCGAGATCGGCGAGCAGGTCGGCGATGCCGCTGTGCTCGCTGTGCGCGTCGTAGCTGTAGACGAGTTCGTTGCCGTCGGCGGCCAGCTCCAGCCGATGGCGCGCCAGCGCCGCCGGCAGCGACCGCAGCGGGCTCGGCAGCTGCAGGATGAGCTGCTTGCGGCCGAGCTTGCGGATCAGCTCGGCTTTTTCCTCGACCAGGATCAGCTCGCCGCGGTTGATCACACCGATGCGGTCGGCCATCTCCTCGGCTTCCTGGATGTAGTGGGTGGTGAGGATGATGGTCACCCCGCTCGCCCGCAACCCGCGCACCAGCTCCCACATCTCGCGGCGCAGTTCCACGTCGACGCCGGCGGTGGGCTCGTCGAGGAAGAGAATGCGCGGCTCGTGCGCCAACGCCTTGGCGATCAGCACCCGGCGTTTCATGCCGCCGGAGAGCGTCATGATCTTGTTGCGACGCTTGTCCCACAGCGACAGATCGCGTAGCACCTTCTCGATGTAGCCGTGGTCGCGCGGCTTGCCGAACAGGCCGCGGCTGAAGTTCACCGTGTCCCACACGGTCTCGAAGGCGTCGGTGGTCAGTTCCTGCGGCACCAGGCCGATCTTGGCGCGCGCCGCGCGATAGTCGGTGACGATGTCGTGGCCGTCGGCCAGCACGGTGCCGCGGCTGGGGTTGACGATGCCGCAGATGATGCTGATCAGGGTGGTCTTGCCGGCGCCATTGGGGCCGAGCAAGGCGAAGATCTCGCCGCGGCGGATGGTGAGATCGATGTTGTTCAGCGCCTGCAAGCCCGAGCCGTAGGTCTTGCCGAGCCCGCGCACCGATATGATCGGCTCCGCCGCGCTGTCGCGCCCTTCGCTCACCGTCCGCGCCCGCCGCTCGCGCGCCGCGGCGTCAGTGTTGCTGTCCATGTCGATCCTCCACTGCGGAAGGCCATGCTACCGTGCCCGGTCATCGCGGTGGAAATCGGCATGCCGCCGGCGCCGATCATCGCGTTGCGTGCCGGCTTCTCCAGGTAGGCGCGCCATCGATGCGACGGACGACGGATAAACGATGGCGACGTCGCGCGGCGCATCCGACTCATGGAGGCGGCGTGTGGCCCGGCCAATTCCGGCGGAAAACACGAAAAGCAACCCAACCATTTGATCGTTGCTTTCCAATATTCCAATTTACAGTCATCAACACGCCCTCCATATCGCACGCTTGTCCCACCCGCCTTCCCTATGTTTTCCTGAAAACCGCTTCAGGAATATCAGGCTTTGAGAGAGCCGCCGCATTTCCCGCGGCAGGGGCGCGCCTACAATCGAACCGCTCGGAGCATCCGCCACGGCGTTCATCGCCGCGTCACCCAAGGGAATATACAAATATTAGAAGGGAACACTAATGCTAGTCGTACCGAGGGATATCACGGTCAACGAGCACACCAAAGCGGTCACCATCGGGTCCAGCAATCTCATCAAGTACTACCAATCCAGTACCGGCGTCGCCAACGAAGTCTTACTGGAAAAGAACCTGATCATCTTCGTCCGCGCCGGTACCAAGCAGATCAGCGCCTGGAACCGCTCCATCCGCATCGAGGCCGGACAAGGCGTGCTGGTGCGCAAGGGCGCTTACGTGATGACCGAGATCCTGTGCCAGAACCAGGGACAGTTCTCGTCGGTACTGATCCTGCTCGACGACGAGTTCATCGTCGACTTCGCCGCCAAGTACCGCGGCCCGCTGGCGCCGCGGCCGGCGCGGCAACCGCCCGACCCGTTCTGCCAGTTCGACCTGACGCCGCACATCAACGCCGCCCTGGAAAGCGTCGCGCCGTACTGGGCGATGGCCGACGCGCTGCCCAAGGCGCTGTTCGACATCAAGATCCACGAAATCCTTACCAGCATCCTGCTGTGCAGCGGCAACGTCCGCGCTCAGCACTGGATATCCGACATCGGCAACGGCTCGGCAGGCTTGCTGAAGCTCTTCATGGAAAAGAATGCCGGCCGGGACTGGTCGATCGACCGCTTCGCCAAGGAGTACGGCCTCAGCCTGAGCGCGTTCAAACGCGAGTTCCATCAGGTGTACGGCACCTCGCCGCGCGCCTGGCTCAACTCCCGACGCCTGACCATCGCGCTATCGATGTTGCGCGCCACCCAGCGCAGCGTTACCGAAATCGGCATGGCCCTCGGCTACGCCGACGCCGCCCACTTCAGCGCCTCGTTCAAGAAGCATTTCGGCTTCTCACCGAGCCAGGCGCGCAAGGCCAATCCGCGCTCGCAATCGCCGGACGGCGGATCCCTAGCTCCCGATCCGCGCCGCGAACTCGCCTCCTAGCACCGCATGCAACCGCTCAAGCGGAACCGCCGCTTCTCCGGCCGACACAGCCGATCGGAAGCGAAGTCATTCGTGGCACGGCCGTTTTTCCCGGGACGCCCGATCTGCCGCGGAGGCGGACGCGCCGCGCCTATCCTTCCCGCTCATCCGGCCAGCGCGAGCCGAACCAAGCGGATCATTTGTCCAGATTGAGCCAAATGGACAAAAAACTGAGCCAAATACAAATGCTCCCCTTGGGACGCCGCCGGTAGCATCACGTCCCCAGTGCGCATCACCATAAGGACATGAAGCTATGAACAGGAAAGTACCTGGCGGCCGGTTGCTGCTGGCGGGGCTGGCGTTGGCCCTCGTTCAGGGCACGGCCAGCGCGGCGGAGCCCAACGAGATCGACGGCTTCGCGTCGCCCGAGGCGGTGGTCAGCGACGGCAAGCACATCTACGTGTCCAACGTCGGCGAGAAACTCGACCCCACCGCCAAGGACGGCGACGGCTTCATCAGCAAGCTGGCGCTGGACGGCTCGGTCGTGGAGCGGCGCTTCCTGCCCGCCAAGGGCGCGGCGCTCGACGCTCCCAAGGGCATGGCCATCAACGACGGCGTGCTCTACGTCGCCGACATCGACCGCATCGTCGGCTTCGAGCTGGCCAGCGGCAAGCAGGTATACAGCGCCGACCTTTCCGCCAACGCCACCGTCTTCCTCAACGACCTGACCTTCGGCGAGGGCAACACCCTGTACGTGTCGGCCACCGACCTGGGCCGGATCTTCGCCCTCGACGTCACCGACAAGAGCGGCAAGGCCCGCGCCCTCGACCTGCCGCCGCTGCCCGGCCCCAACGGCCTGAAGTACGACAAGGCCGGCAAGCGCCTGCTGGTGGCCGGCTTCGGCACCGACAACAAGCCCACCGGCGAGATCGGCGTCATTACCGAGCTGGAGACCAAGCCGGTCTACAAGAAGTTGACCGAGGCCAAGGGCTATTTCGACGGCATCGCGCTGATCGGCCCGGACCGCTTGCTCACCTCCGACTGGGTGGCGTTCGAGAAGAAGGGCGTGCTCAAGACCGTCGACATGCGTACCGGCCAGGTGGCGGAGCATCTCGCCGACACACCGATCGGCGGTCCCGCCGCGTTCATGGTCGACACCAGCGCCGGCCGGGTCTGGCTACCGGCGATGATGGAAGGAAAGGTCAAGGTACTGCCGCTGCCGAGCAGCAACTGAATCTCCACTCGCGCCGCAAGGGAAAATGCAGGAGCAACCATGAAAACCGGAACTGTCGCCCAGGAAAGCGTCGCCGACCGCATCGGAATTTCCACCAACCTCTATCTCAACGAAGAAGACAGCGTCGGGCTGATCCGTCGCCTGGCCAGCGAGTTTCGCTACGTCGAGGTCGAACTCGAGGGCGAGATCCGCAAGCAGACCAAGGAGGTAACCGATTTCTCGCTCGCCAAGGAGATCAAGAAGATCGCCGAGGAAACCGGTTCGGTCATCAACATTCACGCCCCCTACATCCGCGTCGACTACCTGTTCGGCGATCAGCGCCACGAAGCGCGCGAGATACTGCTGCGCTCGGTGCGGTTCGCGGTCACGGCCGGTTCGCGGACGATGACCTTCCATCCCGGCTTCCGCTTCCCGCTCAGCGCCAGCAGCGAGACGCGTGCCCAGGCCCTGGAGACCATCCAGGAACTGGTCTACGACATGCTGCACGAGACCAAGCACCTCGGTGCCGACCTCGAGTTCTGCCTGGAGAACTCCGGCGCCGAACGCCCGTTCCTGACGCTGACCCATGAGGAGAACGACGTGCTGTTCTCCACCGCGCCCATGGCGCTGACGCTGGATATCGCCCACGCCGTTTCCTACACCACCACCCAGACTCAGGCGATGGACGAGCTCAAGCGTTTCGCCAAGTACGCCAAGAACGTCCACCTCGCCGACGTCAACTTCCCCAAGCACCGGCACCTGCCGCTGGGCGAGGGCGACTTCGACGTGCTCGGCGCGATCGAGGCCATCGAATCCACCGGCTACCGCGGGCCGTACATCGTCGAGGAGATCGGCGGCGGTTATGCCGGCGACCAGTATTTCGACGCCGCCGTCCGCTACCGCGACAAGCTGCGCGCCGCGCAAGCCGCTCCCGCGGCCGCCCTGGCCTGATCCAGCACACACCCGCGCCGAGGTATCACATGACGAACGTAAAGAAGGTCAGCCCGGAAGTGATCCGTGAGGCCGCCGAGATCCTGCATCGCGGCGGCACCGTGGTGGTCCCCACCGACACCAACTACAACGTGGTCACCAGCCCCTACTCACGGGCCGGGGTCGAGCGCATCTTCGACATGAAGAAGCGCGAGAACCTAAGCCCGCTGACCCTGTTCCTGGGCGACAGCATGGAGCTGCCGCAGTACGCCTACACCACGCCGCAGACCGAATTCCTGGCTAAACGGCTGTGGCCCGAGAAGGTGAGCTTCATTCTGTGGCAGCGGCCGACGGTACCGTGGTACGTGACCCGCGGCTTCGGCACGGTAGCTCTGACCCTGCACCGCAACCCCATCCATCGCGAGATCGCGCACCTGCTGGGCACGCCGCTGGCCGGCACCTCCGCCAACCTGAGCGGCACCGGCAACGTCCCGCTGGTGCAGAAAGCCATCGAGCACCTTGGCGACAACGTCGATCTGATCATCGACGCCGGCGCCTCGCAGGTCGACGGCGCCAACACCATCATCGACTTCACTTTCGGCCAGCCGCTGCTGGCGCGCGACGGCGCCTATCCGGTCAAGGACCTGCTGCCGCTTATCCCGGATCTGGTCACCTCCATCGACAACAAGGACTACAAGCAGCTGGCCAAGGAGCGCGCGCTGCGACAACAGGCCGCTGAAGCCCAGCCCGCGTGACGGCGCGCGGGCATCCGCCCGCCGCTTCGATAGCTAAACAGGACGGGAAGGACCCATGTCCAGACAATTCCTATTGGTCGTCGCCCTGACGGTGGCCGTGAACACCGGCATGGGCATCATCATTCCGGTGCTGCCGACGTTCCTGAAGGACTACGGCTTCTCCACCGCCGGGCTGTCGCTGCCCTTCTTCTGCCTAATCGTCGGGCGCATGGTGTCCAAGTCGTTCTCCGGGCAGATCATCAACTGGCTCAGCAACAAGGGCACCCTGATCGGCTGCTTCGCGCTCTACACGCTGGTGTTCGTGGCGTATCCCTATGTCAGCGACGGGCGGATGTTCCTGGCGCTGCGCTTCCTGGAGGGGGTGGTCGAGGGCGTATCGGTGGTATGCCTCACCGACCTGGCGATCGCGCTATCGACCGAGAACCGCGGCAAGCTGATGGGCTACTTCGGTTCCGCGTTCGGACTGGGTTTCATCATCGGCCCCATGATCGGCGGCGTGGTGTTCGAGCTGATGGGCACCACGGCGATGTTCTTCTCCGGTGCCGTGATCGGCGCGCTCGGCCTGCTCGGCTCGTTGCTGGTACCGGCCACGCAGGCCAAGCCGGCTGCCAAGGCGGGCTGGGTGCGAACGGTGCTGTCGTCGCTGAACTACCTGCCGCTGTACGGCCCGAGCCTGATGCGGCGGGTGCTGTTCTTCTCCTTCATGATGGTGCTGCCGCTGTACGTCACCGCCGAGCTCGGACTGAATGCCGCCAAGGTGGCACTGTTCTTCTCCGGCTCGGCGGTGATTTCCACCGCGCTGATGCCCTTCACCGGCCGGCTGGCCGACAAGATGCCGGCGGCGCGCATCGTGCTGGTCTCGCTCGCGCTCATGGGCCTGCTCATCGCCGGATTCGGGCTGACCAGGAACGTGGCGCTGTTCGTCGTCCTGTTCGCGGCGGAAACCCTGGCCTTCGCCTTCATGCTGCCGGCCGGTACCAAGGTGTTCGCCGACGCCGTCGACCGCCATCCCGAGCGCGGTTCGGTGATCGGCGCGTTCGGCGCGCTGACCGAGTTCGTCACCCTGGTGCTGGCGGTGATCGTACCGCCGCTGTATGCGCTGAGCGCCACCACCACCTGGGCCGCGCTCGGCGCGCTGTGCCTGCTGGCGGCGCTGCCGTTCCTGCAACCGCAGCCGGCCGCGGCGGCGCTGCCGACCGGCAAGTAGGTAGCCGTCGATGCAGCGCGCCAACTGGTCATCGCAAGCGCTGATGGCGGCGATCGAGGCACATCGCCCGCTTGCCCTCTCCGAGGCGGCGTCGGACGCGGCGGTGTTGGTGCTGCTGCTGGAAACGCCAGTTGGCGTGCCGCGGCTGGTTCTGTTCAAGCGCCGCGACCAAGGCCGCTACGCTGGCGATCTCTGCTTCGCCGGCGGCCGACGCGAGCCGGGCGACGCCGACCTCACCGCCACGCTGCGCCGCGAGGTCGAGGAGGAACTAGGGTTGAGCGCGGACGACTACCGCCTGCTCGGCAGGCTCGATGACTTCCGCGACGGCCGCGGCCGCCTGGTACGGCCGTTCGTGGCGATCGCCTCCGAGTGGCGCTTTCACCAGCGGCTGCGTCTGAACCCCACGGAACTGACGCGCGCGGTCTATCTGCCGCTGCCCCGCCTCGACGAACTGCGGCAGGGCCAGCCGCCCGGTCGAACCTCGCGGCGCCAACCCAGCTACTACCTGCCGCTGGATGGCGAGCTGATCTGGGGGCTGAGCGCCAGCATCCTCGCGCACTTCCTCAATGTCGTCGGCGCCAGGGGGTTGGCGGTCGACACGGGCGCCAGCGTGCCGCCGGATACGCCGCGCGATATCGGCGATGACGTCATACGCGGCAGCCCGACGCCCGTACGGGCTTGAACGAGGAATTCCACCACCGTCCCGCGGGCGCCTTGCCCTCCGAACCGTCGACAGCCGCGGTGCCTTCCGCATCGCCGGCGATGACAGCGGATGGATGTCGCGACGACGACAGCGGGCCCGATAGTGCCGATTTGCATGGAAGCGGCGGAAACGATGGACACGATCAGGAACACGATAGAGGTCTACGACACGACGCTGCGCGACGGCGCCCAGACCGAGGGCGTGCAGTACACGGTTCGCGACAAGCTCCATCTGCTCGAGGTCTTCGACGACTTCGGCATCGACATCGTCGAAGGCGGCTGGGTCGGCGCCAACGTCACCGACCACGAGTTCTTTGCCCGGGCGCGCCGGCTGCCGCTGAAGCGCACCCGCCTCGCCGCCTTCTGCGCCTGCTACCGGCCGAAGCTGGATTTGCATCAGGACGAACTGTTCCTGAAAAGCGCCGAAGTGGACGTGCCAGTGGCGACGATCTTCGGCAAGGCCTGGGACTTCCATGTCATCTACGGACTCGACGTCCCGTTGCAGAAGAACATCGAGATCATCGAGCGCTCGATACGCTATCTGAAGGAGCGCTTCGACCTGGTGGTGTTCGACGCGGAGCACTTCTTCGACGGCTTCCGCCACAACCCAAGCTACGCCATCACCGTGCTCGAGGCCGCCTACCAGGCCGGCGCCGACCGTCTAGTGCTGTGCGACACCAACGGCGGTGCGGTGCTGTCGCAGATCAACACCGCGGTGAACATGGTCCGGCTGCGCCTGCCGCAGGCCAAGCTCGGCATCCACTGCCACAACGACGGCGACATGGCGGTGGCCAACACGCTGTGCGCGGTCGAGCAAGGCGTGAGCCACGTGCAAGGCACGATCAACGGCATCGGCGAGCGCTGCGGCAACGCCAACCTCTGCTCGCTGCTGCCGAATCTGCTGCTCAAGCACGGCTACGCCACCCGCCACATCACCGCCGCCAGCCTCAGCGGCCTCGCCCAGCTCTCGGCCACGGTCGCCGCGGTCACGCGCACGCCGGTGCAGGCGAACCAGCCTTACGTCGGCACGTCGGCGTTCGCCCACAAGGCCGGCATCCACATCTCGGCGGTGATCAAGAATCCCAGCTGCTACGAGCACATCCGACCGGAAGTGGTCGGCAACCAACGCAAGCTGGTGGTATCCGAACAGGCCGGCCGCGCCGCGCTGCGGCAGAAGCTGCAGCGCATGGGCTATAACGACCTGCCCGAACAGCACCTCGACCACCTGCTGCGCCTGATCAAGGAGAAGAGCAGCCACGGCTATCTGTTCGACCGCGCCGAGGCTAGTCTCGAACTGCTGCTGCGCGACGTGCTCTCCCCCAAGGCGGTCGAGCTGACGGTGAACGGCCTGGAGGTATGCCGGGTCGACAACGGCGCGGGCGAGCATGTGACGGTCGAGCTCGATTTCACCGTCATGGGCAAGCGGCTTCGCAACTCGGCGCGCGCCGAGGAAGTGCCCTCGGCCGTCCGTAACGCGCTGGTGCCCATCCTCAACGGCGTGTTCGGCCGGCGCGAGTGGCCCGAGCTGGTCGAGGTGAGCTGCGCCGAGCGCGGCACGGCCGGCGACGACAGCCATGCGGTGGTGCTCGCCAAGATCCGCGACGCCGACGGCACGCATACCACGGTCGGGGTGGGGCCGGACCAGCACCACGCGCTGGCCGCCGCCATCGTCGACGCCTACCGCCATCATCTGCTGCGCGCGGGCGAGGCGACCCAGGCGGCCGCCCCCCTGTACGACGGCCTGGCGTTCGCCTGATGAGCCCGTCGACCATGAACTCGGTACCGTCCTCCGGCCGCCGCCGCGGCGCGGCGGCCCTGCTGCTGACGCTGGTCGCCCTGCTCGGCCATGGCATCGCCCAGGCGGCCGATCCGGTCACCATCGCCCGCCTGCAGCTGCGCTACGGCGGCGACGGCGAGGACGACATCCTCGGCGCCACGGCCTCGCTGTACCACAAGCTGAGCAACGAGCTGTACTTCCTCGGCATCTACGACCGCGAGGGCGATCCCGACCTGTCCTCGGCGCAGGAGCGCACCGAACTCTACGTCGGCCGGCCGTTCACCTGGTCGCCCGAGGCGGCGCGCTTCGGCTGGGTGCTGCGGCTACAGAACTTCTCCAGCGACGAACTCATCCCGGCGGCGGGCCTGCAGATCAATCTCAACGATTTCGACACGCTCGCCGCTCCGCTCAAGCGGCTCGGCCTCTACACCTTCCTGCAGGCTTTCGTGAAGAAGGACGAGCCCGGCTGGGGCGAAGGCGAACTGCTGCACTACTACGCCTTCTCGCTGGCGAACAAGCGCGTCCAGGTGCGCGGCTACAACGTGTTCTATCTGACCGGAGGCGATCCGGTCACCCTGCACGCCTGGTCGGATTTCATCCATCCCCTGCATCGCCACTGGGACGTCTACGTCCGGCTCAACTACCTCAGCCGCAAGCACCACTGGCTGGGCGAGAACGAGCTCACCGGCTTCCTCGGCACCCGCTACAACTTCTAGGTCAAGGAGACGCCATGCGAGCCTTAATCATCTGGGCACTGCTGATCGTGGCCCTGCCGGCGCAGGCCGAACCGATCAAGCAGGAGCTGGTGCTGGGCTTCGTGCCCAGCCGCAACGTGCACGAGATCCAGGTCTCCTCGGAGAAGATCGCCGACTACCTCTCGACCAAGACCGGCTACAAGATCCGCTCGATCACCCTGTCGAACTACGCCGCGGTGGCCGTGGCCATGAAGTCGCAGCGCGTCGACCTGGCCTTCGTCGGGCCCCTGAGCTATCTGGTGATCCGCGAGCACACCGGCGCCTACCCGATCACCGCCGCCGTGCGCCAAGGCAAGAAGGGCTACGAGGGTCTGATCATCACCGCCGCCGACAGCGGCGTCGACTCGCTCGCCGACCTGCGCGGCAAGACCATGGCCTTCGCCGACGCCCTGTCGGCCTCCGGCAACCTCTACCCCAAGAGCATGCTGCTCGACGCCGGCATCGACCCCGGCAGCGAACTGCGCAGCATCATCGTCAGCAGCCAGAGCGCCATCGTCATGTCGGTGCTCAAGGGCAAGGTTCAAGCCGGCGCCGTATACGACGACGCCCGCCTCAACCCCGAGGTGGTGCGCTACTTCCCCGACGTGCTCGACAAGACCAAGGTGATCGCCCGTACCCGGCTGATCCCGGCCGATCCGCAGATCGTCCACCCGCAGTTGGCGCCGGCCCAGGTGCAGAAGCTCAAGGACGCGCTGCTGCAGATGGCCGCCGATCCCAAGGCGAAAGTCTGGCTCAAGGAGCTGTACGGCATCGAAGGGCTGGACGCCGCCAGCCACGAGGAATACGCCGAGCTGCACGATGTGGTGCGCAAGGTCAACCCCGCCCTGCTCAAGGGCGACGGCGCGCAGCTGTGAGGAGAGCGTCGACCATGCGCCAAGCCGATCACGTCAGTAGTCCCGCCCCGGGCAACGGCAGCCCGGACCATCACGCCTCCGCCGGCATCGCGGCGGTGGCCGTTCGCGACTTGACCCTGCGTTATCCCGGCGCCGATGCCCCGGCGCTGAAGAACGTGAGCCTGGAGATCGCCGCCGGCAGCGCGGTGGCGGTGATCGGCTCGTCCGGCGCCGGCAAGTCCACCTTCCTGCGCTGCCTCAACCGCCTCAACACGCCCAGCGCCGGACGGGTGTACATCTACGGCCGCGACCACCGCCACATGCCGCTGCGCGAACTGCGCGGCATGGTGTCGATGGTGTTCCAGCGCTTCCATTTGATTCCACGCATGGACGCGGTGACCAACGTCATGATCGGCCTGCTGGCCGGCAAGCGCGGCCTGCAGCGGCTGTTCACCCGCTTCGATGCCGAGGACCGCGACGCCGCGTTTCACGCCCTGGAGAAGGTCGGCATGCTCGCCTTCGCCTACAAGGACGCGCGCGACCTCTCCGGCGGCCAGCAGCAGCGGGTCGCCATCGCCCGCTGCCTGATCCAGAAGCCGCGCATCATCCTCGCCGACGAGCCGGTGGCCAGCCTGGACCCGGTCAACGCGCGCAAGGTGATCGAGCTGCTGCTGCGGCTCAACCGCGAGCAGGGCATCGCCGTGATCGCGAACCTGCACCAGGTGGAAATCGCCGAATCCCACTTCGACCGCATCGTCGCGCTCAAAGCCGGCGAGCTGGTGTTCGACAGCGCCGCGGCCGGCGCACCGGGCAAAGCCGCTTACAAGACGATCTACGGACAGAGCCTATGAACAGCATGCATGCCTATTCGCTGCTGCCGCTGCTACGCCTGCTGCGTGGCGGCCGTTACCTCCACGCCGGCCTGCACGCCGCGGTGATCGCCGCCCTACTGCTGCTGGTCTGGCACTTCTGGGGTGCGACCGGGCTAATCTGGGCGCTGCCGCCGTTGCTAGCCAGCCTGGCCTACCGCGAGCTGCACGCGGCGCACGCGCAGCGCCTGGCGCACGAACTGGAAAGCGGCGCTCCGACGGCGCACGCAGAGCCCGAACGAGGCCGGCGCTTCGAGCGCTACGTACGCCGCCCCTGGTGGTCGGTACCGGTGCTGAACTGGCCGTGGCTGGAACTCTGCGCCGGCGCGCTCCTGCTGGCGCTGCTGGTGGAGCAGACCGAGGTGTCGCTGCTGGCGTTCCTGCACGGCATGCCCAGCATCAAGGACTTCGTGCACGGCCTACTCCACCCGCGCTGGGAGCTGCTGGCCGAGGCGGTGGGTGTGTACGCGCGGCAGACGGTGGAGATCGCGCTGCTCGGCACGGCGCTGGGCACGGTGATCGCGTTGCCGGTGAGCGTGATCTGTGCGCGCAATCTCACCTCGCACCACCCGGCGATGAAGGCGCTGTACCTGGTGAGCCGCTCGATCATGGTGGTGGTGCGGGCCGTGCCGACCTTCCTGCTCGGGCTGATCTTCGTCGCCCTGGTCGGGCTGGGGCCGTTCCCTGGCGTGCTGGCGATCACCGTGTTCTCGGTGGGTGTCATGGTCAAGCTGTTCTCGGAGTCGATCGAGGCCATCGATCCGGGGCCGCTGGAGGCGGTGCGCGCCTGCGGCGGCAATTGGGGCAACGTGGTGCGTTTCGGCGTGCTGCCGCAGGCCGCGCCGGCGCTGATCGCGCAGTTGCTGTACTGCGCCGAGATCAACGTCCACAGCGCCACGGTGCTCGGCCTGATCGGCGCAGAGGGCATCGGCCTGCCGATTCACGAGTACCTGTCGGCGCTGGCCTACGACAGCGCGGCCGTGTTCATCCTGGTCACCATCCTCATGACCATCGTCATCGACTACGGCAGCGCCTATCTGCGCGCCCGGATCATGTAACGGCCGCGAACACGGGAGAACCATCGCGTGAAGTACTTGAATCTCCGGGTGAGTGAGCGAGTTCAGGAAACCGACGACGCGGTGTCGTTGGTGCTCGATACGGCGCAGGCCTCGCGCGAGGCGCTGCGCTACCGCGCCGGGCAGTTCCTCACCGTGCGCGTGGGCCAGGAGCACCGCTGCTATTCGCTGTCGAGCGCGCCGTCGGTAGACCCGCACTGGAAGATCACCATCAAGCGCGTCGCCAACGGTAAGGCATCACCCTGGCTGGTGGAGTCGGTGAACGCCGGCGACTGGCTGTCGGTACTACCGCCGCAGGGCAACTTCGTGCTGCGCGCCGGCGCGCCGCGCGTCGACTGCTACGGCGCAGGCAGCGGCATCACGCCGATCATGTCCATCATCAAGGAATACCTGGCGACCGGCGACGGCGACTGCCGGCTGTTCTATGCCAACCGCGACCGGCGCGGCATCATCTTCGGGCGCGAACTGAGCGCGCTGGCGCAACGCTACGGTTCGCGCCTGCAGGTGCGGTATTGGCTGGACGAGGAGCACGGTCCGCTGTGCCCGCGCCAACTCAGCGAATGGGCCGGACCGGCCGATGCGACGCCGCGCTACGTCTGCGGCCCCGCCGGGTTCATGGATACGGTGCGGGATGCGCTGCTCGGCATCGGCGTGTCGGGCAGCGCTATCCACATCGAGCGCTTCACGGTCGACGCCGACACGACTCCGTCACCGCCGGCGGGGGTAGCCTCGCTGGCGCGTATCAGCATCGGCGGGCGCGTTCACGAGGTCCCGGTCGGGGCCGACGAAACCATCCTGCAGGCGGCGCTGCGGCAGGGCCTGGACCTGCCCTACTCCTGCACCCACGGCATCTGCGGCACCTGCATGGCCTACCTGCGCCGGGGCCGGGTGAACATGCGCGACAGCCTGTTCCTGACCGCGGAGGAACTGGCCGCCGGCGCCGTGCTCACCTGCCAGGCGGTAACGGAAACGCCGGTCTGCGAACTGGAGTTCGCCAGCGGGTAAGCAGGCCGGCGCCGCCCCAGAACCTACCAGCGCGTCTACCGAACGACGCGCAACTCGGCGGCACCGTACGACGCACTCCGGCTTGCTGCCGGATTCGCGTACCGCTCCGCTCCCAGCCAACAAGGCTCCCGCCTTGTCGGAGCGGCGCGGCAAGCGAATGCCTTCGTTCTCTATGCCACCTTTAGAGCCTCTAACACCCGCCGGCACACTCGCGTCGCCTGGGTGGCGACCCGGTGGGCAAGGCCCTGGAAGCCGCCTGGCGTTGTTGCGCGCTCCTTATGTGGAGCGACATGTGCAGCGACCACACCGCCTCGCGCGCGCGTTGCCCCGCGGCTTCCAGAGCCTCGCGCGGGCGAGCCACGGCTTCATTAGAGACTCTCAATCGACACGCCGCGGCACCCGCCGGAGCCTAGCCTGCGGAGCGCGGCAGCACTCAGCACTTGAACGCCCGCACCTTGGCGCGCAGATGGACGATCCGCCCGGTCAGGCGCTCGGTGGCGGCGTTGGCCTGATCGGCCATGGCGCTGGCGCGCGTGCCTTCGGCGGACAGATCCCGCAAGCCCTTGTGCACGCGCTCGATGGCGCCCTGCTGGGTGACCGTACCGCGGGCGATGCTGCCGTTCATCTCGAACACGGCGAGGAAGCGGCTGCTCATCGCGCGCAAATCGTCGCGGGTACGGGTCAGGCTCGCGAGTCCGGTGCGGCTGCTTTCGGCGCTGACCCGCATCTGCTCGGCCACCTGCGAGCTGGCGTCGCGCAGCTTGTCGATCATGCCCTGGATGTCGGCGGTGGAGCTTTGAGTGCGCTGCGCCAGTTGCCGTACTTCATCGGCCACCACCGCGAAGCCGCGCCCGTTCTCGCCGGCGCGGGCCGCTTCGATCGCCGCGTTCAGCGCCAGCAGGTTGGTCTGCTCGGAGATGCCGCGGATCACGTCCAGCACCTGCAGGATGTCGTCGCTCTGCTTGAGCAAGGCGTCCATGCGGGTGCGCGCCGTCAGCATCTCGTTCTCGAGCCGGCCGATCGCGCGGTAGCTCTCCTCCAGCTGCGATTCGGCCGCGGACAGCACCGCGCCGCCCTGCTCCGACTGCTTGCCGGCTTCGAGCGCGTTGCCGGCGATCTCGGCGACGTTGCCGGCAATGCCGTCCATCACCGCCGATACCTCCGCCAACGCCGTCTGCTGCTGGCGGAAAGCCAGAGTGGTTTCCTTGGCACCGCCGCTCATCTGGGCGGCGATCAGTTCGGCGTCGGCGCTGACCGCGCTCACTTCGCCCAAGGTGTCGCGCAGGCGCTCGAGCAGGAAGTTCAGCTGTTCGCACAACTCGCCGATCTCGGCGCGGTCGGCGGTCACGAACGGGCTGCGCATGTCCAGCGACTCCGCCTTGGCCCGCACCTGCGCGCGCAGCGCGGCCAACGGCGCGATCAGCGCGCCGGTCACCGGATAGAACAGCAACAGGCCGAGCACCAGCAGCGCACCCGCCGCCGCCAAGGTCACCGCCAGATTGGTCATGATCTGCGCCTCGATCTCGCTGGTGGGAACCTCGGCCACCAGGAAGCGCTGCAGGCCGGGAATCCAGATCGACGCGACGAAAGACTCACGCTCGTCCCAGACCGCCTTGTACACCGCCACCTTGCCGCTGGTGTTGGCAAGCAACCGCTCCGCTTGCGCCCAGCCGGCGATATTGAGCTTGCCGGCCATAGCCGGGTCCGGATGCACGTCGACGCGGCCCGACGGCTGCACCAGCATCGCCTGGCCGCTACCGCCGATGCGGTACTCGCGGATCATGTCGGCGAGCTGCGAGATGTTCATGGCGCCGCCGGCGATGTTGAGCGGCCGCCCGGCGGCATCGACCTCGTCGCTGCTGTAATTGACGAACAACAGCAACTGTTCCTTGCTGAACGCATTGGTATCGAGGTTGAGCTCGTACGGCTTGCCGCTCTTGAGATAGTCGAAGTACCACCGGTCGTCCGGGTTGCCCGCGGACATCGTTCGCCACTTCAGTTCGACGCCCTCGAAATGGTGGTAGCGCACCTCGTCACCCACCCGCGTGGCCATGAACACCGCCGAAGCCCGCAGCGACTCCCGCTGCTTGGCCATCGCCGCCTTGATGCGCGGCAGCTCGGCTTCGGGCGCGCCGTCGCGGATCCAGTCGAGCACGAAGGTGTTCTTGGCCAGCGCCTCGGAGCCGGTGATGACGATATTGAGCTTGCTCTGGATTGCCGCGGCCATGCCCTGCATCGCGACCGGCAGCTCTTCGCTCTGCAAGCGAACCAGCCGGTCGCGGCTGGACAGGGAAGCCTGGAGCGCTGCGGTCAGCGCCAGGAGGATGGCGAGGATCAAGGCCATCGCCGAAAACAGACGGGTTCTCAACGCTAAACGGTTCCAACCAAACACCGTACTCTCCCCGCCCTGCGAAGGGTGTTACGCCGCGCGGCCCGGACCGGCCGCAACAGGCATCAATAGCGGCGCAACGCGGCGGAACTTAAACGGCGGAGCCACCGAGCGAGCGCATCGCGATTAGTTGACATACAAATAGGAATTATTATCATTCGCCCTAGAAATAACGAAACTCCCAGGAGTCCTTCCATGCCGTCCAAGGCCGCCCTTCCCCTCCCCTATCCGCGCCGCCCTTATCTGCCGGTTTCCGCGCTGTCGCTGTTGCTAACCTTGCCGGGCGTGAGTGCCGCACAGCAGGCAACCGGCAGCTCGGCCACGCTCGCGCCGGTGGTGGTCAGCGCCTCGGGCTTCGAGCAGGACATCAAGGAAGCCCCGGCCAGCATCTCGGTGATCACTCACGAGGAGTTGCAGCAGAAGCGGGTTTCCAGCCTGGCCGACGCGCTGCGCGACGTGGAAGGCGTGGACGTGGGCGCCGCGGCGGGCAAGACCGGCGGCCTCAACATCAGCATGCGCGGCATGCCCAGCGAGTACACGCTGGTGCTGATCGACGGCCGCCGCCAGAACAACGCCGGCGACATCACCCCGAACGGCTTCGGCGAGACCCAGACCAGCTTCATTCCGCCGATCGCCGCCATCGAGCGCATCGAGATCATCCGCGGTCCCATGTCCACCCTGTACGGCTCGGACGCGATGGGCGGCGTGATCAACATCATCACCCGCAAGGTCAGCCGCGAGTGGACCGGCAGCGTCACCGTCGAGACCACGCTGCAGCAGGAAGACGATTTCGGCGATAGCCGCGGCGGCAACTTCTACCTCAGCGGCCCGCTGGTGCAGGACAAGCTCGGCCTGACCCTGCGGGGTAGCATCTTCGACCGCGACGAGTCCGACATCAGCTACGACCAGATCGACGGCAGCGAGACCGCGCCGCGCATGGGCGCCAACCCGGTGGAAGCGCGCATCCACACCATCGGCGGCCGGCTGACCTTCACGCCGAACCGCGATCACGACATCTGGCTCGACATCGAATCGGCCCGTCAGCGCTACGACAACTCCGAAGCGCAGCTCGGCAACCTCGGCACCGGCGGCTACGCCGACGAGCAGCGCTACAACCGCGACCAGTACACGCTGGCCCACACCGCGCGACTGGGCTTCGGCCAGCTTGATTCCAGCCTGATGCGCAACACCACCGAGACCGTCGGCCGCCTGATTCCGCCTGGCACGCCGGGCAAGGAGCCGCTGAGTCCGCGCACCCTGGAAGCCACCAACACTGTGCTCGACACCAAGCTGGTCGTTCCGACCGAGTCGCACGTGGTCACCCTGGGCGGCCAGTGGTGGGAAGGCGAGATGGAGGACGGCGTGGCGCCGGAGAAGTTCGAGCAGACCCAGTGGGCCCTGTTCGCCGAGGACGAGTGGTTCGTCTTCGATCGCGTTGCGCTCACCGTCGGCGGCCGCTACGACCACCACGACACCTTCGGCAGCCACTTCAGCCCGCGCGCCTACTTGGTCTGGAACACCACCGACCACTGGACCGTGAAGGGCGGTGTCAGCCGCGGCTACAAGACGCCGGGCTTGGATCAGCTGGTCGACGGTATCCGCGGCTTCGGCCGCCA
>Ga0182741_1000489_pt1 | contig 59293 bp, 56 predicted proteins | sample eDN5th37CBELigOP_FD_128874 | JGI IMG/M metagenome (GOLD analysis project Ga0182741, IMG submission 128874) | Enriched Organic Plus compost microbial communities from Emeryville, California, USA - eDNA 5th pass 37_C BE-Lig OP (version 2) (version 2) ...
ACCACGGCCGAGCCGCCCGGAGACGACCCCGCAGCCCGTGACGAGCCCTGGCCGGTGCTGGCCGGCGCGGCCGCGGCGGTGGCCGCCGGTGCGGGCGCGGCGGTCGCCCTCCGGCGCCGTCGCCGCGCCTGAGGCGGGCGGGCGCCGGCCGTGCCAGCATGCTGGCGATGTCCGACGGGCCCGCTCCCGACACGACGATCCGGCTGCGCGTCCCCGCCGAAGAGGACTTCGTGTCGCTCCTGCGGGCGACGGTCCGCGTCGTCGCCGGGCGCCTCGGCTGCAGCGACGACGCTCGCAGCCGCCTCCAGGCCGCCACCGGCCGGGCGTTCTTCGCGCTGCTCGAGGACGCGACCACGATCGGCGGGACGGTGTCGCTCACCGTCACCTGGGACGACGAGCGGGTGGCCGCCGAGGTGCGCTGCGACCCGCCGCCGTCCTCGCCGGTGCTGGCGACGGTCGACGCCCACCACGACCTGGCCGACGGCCACGAGCTCCTCGACGACGGCCGGGCCCTGCGCCTCTGGGTGCGGCGCGCCGACGACGAGCCCTGAACCGCCGGGGGCCCGGTCGCCTCGCTAGCGGCGGCCGGTGTGGCCGAAGCCGCCGCCCCGCTCCGAGGGCGGGAGCTCCTCGACCGGTTCCCAGTCGACCTCGCCGACCGCCTTCACGACGAGCTGGGCGATGCGGTCGCCCCGGCTTACCTCGAACGGCTCGGTGGGGTCGAGGTTGACGAGGAGCACCTTCAGCTCGTCCCGGTAGCCGCAGTCGATGAGCCCGGGGCTGTTCAGCACGGTGACGCCGTGGTGCAGCGCGAGCCCGCTGCGGGGCTGCACGAAGCCGGCGTAGCCGTGGGGCAGCGCGAAGGCGATGCCGGTGGGGATGAGGGCGCGCCCCCCGGCGGGGGCGAGCACCGCGCCCTCGCGGGCGAAGAGGTCGACGCCGGCGTCGCCGGGTCGGGCGTGCGAGGGCAGGGGCAGGTCGGGGTCGAGGCGACGGACGGGGATCTGCACGCGGTGGCTCACGGACGACGACGTTAGGACCCGGACCGGCCGGGGCGGCGCGGGTCTGAGCCTGTCGGAGCCCGCCGGTAGGGTGCGGCGATGCTCGTGTGGATGGACCTGGAGATGACCGGCCTCGACCCGTCGAAGCACGTCATCGTCGAGATCGCCACGATCGTCACCGACGACCACCTCGAGATCGTGGCCGAGGGGCCCGACCTCGTCGTCCACCAGCCCCCCGAGGCCCTGGCCGCCATGGACGACGTGGTCCGCGAGATGCACACCGCGAGCGGCCTGCTCCCCGCCATCCAGGCCTCCACCACCACCCTCGAGGAGGCCGGGGAGGCCACGCTGGCGTTCATCCGAGCGCACGTCCCCGAGCCCCGCACGGTGCCGCTGTGCGGCAACTCGATCGGGACGGACCGCCGCTTCCTCGCCGCCTACCTGCCGGCCATCGAGGAGCACCTCCACTACCGCTCGGTCGACGTGTCCACGATCAAGGAGCTGGTCCGACGCTGGTACCCGGGCGCCTTCGAGGCGGTCCCGCGCAAGGCCACCGCCCACCGGGCGCTCGACGACGTCCGGGAGTCGATCGAGGAGCTGCGCTGGTACCGGGATCACGTCTTCCGACCCGTCGGGGAGCCGCTCCCCCACCAGGCGCCCGCCGCGCCGGCCGCCGACGGTTCCCCTTGACCGCGCGGTCAAGGTAGGTTCGACCTCGCATGGAGGAGACGGCCGAGCGACCCATCCGGCAGGAGAAGGAGCCTGCCACCACCGAGGTGACCGAGGTGGCGCCCAACGTCCTGCGGACGCAGCTGCCGATCCGCCTGCCGGGCCTCGGCCACGTGAACTGCTACCTCCTCGAGGACTCCCGAGGCGTCGCCGTCGTCGATCCCGGGCTGCCCGGGCCCAGCTCGTGGCGGGCGCTCGTGGACCGGCTCCGCCGGGCCGGCGTCAAGCCGCGCCACGTCCACACGGTCGTCGTGACCCACTCCCACCCGGACCACTTCGGTGGCGCCGGGATCCTCCGCGACCGCTACGGCGCCGAGGTGATCGGGCACCGGCGGTTCCGCACCTGGTTCGACCCGAGCGAGGACGACACCGAGGTCGACGAGGACGGCGAGCCGATCGGCGGCGGGGCCTCCGGTTGGGGCCGGCCCGCCCCCTGGCGCGACGACGCGCAGACGGGGCCGCCCCGGGTCCACCGGCTGCGCTACCGGGTGGCGGGCACGCTCATGCGCCGCTTCGTCCGCACGCCCCGTCCCACCCGACGGGTGGAGGACGCCGAGGTCGTGACCCTCGCCGGGCGCGAGTGGGTGGCGCTGCACACGCCGGGCCACACCGAGGACCACCTGTGCCTCTACGACCCGGTCGAGGGCGTCGTCCTGTCCGGGGACCACGTGCTGCCGACGATCACGCCGCACATCAGCGGCCTCGCCGCCGGCGCCGACCCGCTCAGCCAGTTCTTCGCCTCGCTCGACAAGGTGGCCGCCCTCGAGGGGGTGCGCCAGGTGCTGCCCGCCCACGGCCACCCCTTCACCGACCTGGCCGGCCGAGCCGCCGCCATCCGGGCCCACCACGAGACCCGGCTGCAGGAGCTGCGCGACCACACCGCCGAGCTGGGCTCGGCCACCGTCGAGGAGCTGTCCCGGCGCCTCTTCCGCCGTCGCTCGTGGGGCCCGATGGCCGAGAGCGAGACCTACGCCCACCTCGAGCACCTGCGCCTGAACGGCGAGGCCGAGGCCCGCAAGGAGGGCGGCGCCCTCCGCTACCGGCTCACCTGAGCGGGCGGACGCGCGCGGCGGCCGCGGGGGCGCCGTCGACGACGAGCCACACGGAGAGCGCGCCGTCGCGCTCGCGCCGGCTCCAGCGCTCGACCTGGTCGCCTCGCTCCACCGCCCGCCGGTGCTCGAGCTCGGCCCGCAGCGGGGCCCGGAGGTCGCGGTGGTCGGCGAGCGTCTCCTCCACCGCCTCCCAGTAGGCGGCGTTGTTGACGTGGTCGAGCACGTCGACGTCGGTGAACCGCAGCGGCCAGGGGGCGCGGTCCACCCCGGCGCCGTCGGCGGGCGGGTCGGGGAGGGTGAGGCGGGCCTTGATGCGCCGCCCGGCCGCGGCGTCGCCGTAGCAGTCGTGGAAGCGCTCCGGCACCCGTCGGGGCCGCCCGGAGCCCGTGTCGACGTGCACCCACGTGGTGGCCGCCTCGATCGCGCCGCCCCGCTCGCCGGAGATGGAGATCCGCCGCTCGGCGTAGTGGCTGCCGATCCCCGAGCACCACGTGGCCAGCCGCAGGAGCTCGAGGTACCGGGGGAAGGTCGCCACCTCGATCACCGTGCGGCGCACCACCCAGGCCTCGGCGTCGGCCAGCGCGGCGTCGGCGGTGTCGTCGGCGGAGACGTCCTGGAGGTAGCGGGTGGCGGCGTCGAGCCGCAGCCGGCCGGCCGGGCTGACGTCGGCCAGCCGCACCCGCCGGGCAGCCTCGAAGACCCGGCCCACGCCGGGACGGGGCACGAGCGCGCCGGGTGACGGATCGGGGGCATCGGCCATGTCCGCAACGTAACCGCGCCACGTTCGCAACAAATTCCGTTGACGTCATCCCGGTCGTCGTGGTCCGATGCCAGGGCTCGAGCCACGGGACTCGACGACCGACGACCCACCCGAGGAGCCACCCGACGATGGAGATGACGCTCACCATGGCAGGCCAGCAGGCCGTCGCCGGTGCAGCGCGCCTCCGCGTCGCCGCACCGGGCCACCACGTCGCCGCCTGCTCGATCCACGGTTCGCTCGTGGCCGCGCCGGCCGTGTCCGCTGACCACGAGTCGACCACCTGGATCGAGGGCGTGTTCGCGAAGCCGGCCACCGTCATGGTCCGCGACCGCGAGAACCGCCCGTCCCGGCTCCCTTCGGAGCGCTCGCCCTAGGCACCCGCCAGCGAAGCGCAAGGACTCCGAGAGGCCGCCGGGATCACCCGGCGGCCTCTTCCTTTTCCGCTCCTCACCTCACTCCGCCGCCACCTGGAGCGATGACCGACCAGCACCGCAGACGTCCAACGACCGAACGACGAACCGAGAGACACCGAAGACAGGGGGCAGGGCGATGTTGCCCGAGCGCTACGAGCAAGACGGAGACCTACCCGGCGGGCTGATGCCCGCCGAGGACCGGGACTGGTGGAGCCAGGCCCGGTGCAACGACCTGGCCGGGACGATGACCGGGCTGTTCTTCAGCGACGAGCTGCAGGACATCGCCAAGGCCAAGCAGATCTGCGCCCGCTGCCCGGTGGTGGCCGAGTGCCTCGAGGGCGCCCTGGAGCGGCGCGAGCCGTGGGGCGTCTGGGGCGGGCAGCTGCTCCTCAACGGCAAGGTGCTGCAGAGCAAGCGGCGCCGGGGCCGGCCGCCCAAGGTGCCCCGCCCCGAGGATCAGCTGCCGGAGGTCCCGGTGCCGGTCCACCTGCGGTCCCGGGTCGTCTACAAGAGCACGGCCTAGGGCGCACGAGATCACGCCCGGGGCGGCCCCGCCGCCCCGGGCCGAGGCCACCGCACCGTGCCCGTCGACCGGGCACCCGGCGGGCCGGGGTGACGGCCGCACGGGTCGCGCGATCCCCCCGACGCGCGACCCTGGCGACGACCGAGCCCCGGCCTGCCCGCGGTCCAACCCGTCCGTCGGGGTGCGCCCCACGTCACGCACCCCGACTGTGGCTCGCCTCAGCCTCGGCGGTACGGTCATCGGCGTGCCGGCGATCCCCCGCGTCCCCCTGCGCACCTTCGTCGTGGCCACCGTGCTGGCCCTCATCGCCGCCGCCGCCACCTACGTGGTGCTGAGCGGCGACGGCGACGACGACGCCAGCGCCACCCCCGACACGCTGGTGCTCGACCCCGAAGCGGTCCCCGACCCCGACGAGGTCACGTTCACCACCTTCGACGACGAGGTCGTCCCGCTCGCTTCGCTGCGGGGCAAGCCGCTCCTCGTCAACTTCTTCGCGTCGTACTGCACGCCGTGCATCGAGGAGATGCCGGCGCTCGAGTCCGCCTACCAGGCCCTCGGCGACCAGGTGCAGTTCCTCGGGCTCGCCATGCAGGACCGACCCCAGGCCGCCCTCGACCTCGTCGAGCGCACCGGCGTCACCTACCCGGTGGCGCAGGACCCCGACTCGTCGGTGATCACCGCGCTCGGCGGGATCGTGCTGCCCACCACGGTGCTGCTCGACGCCGACGGCGAGATCGTGGCCAGCCACGCTGGCGAGCTGACGGAGGCCGAGATCCTCGAGCTCATCGACGAGTCCCTCGGCGTGACGCCGTAGCGAGGCGGACGGGCCGGTGATCGACGCTCCCCTCGCCATCGCCTTCGGGGCGGGGATGCTCGCCACCGTGAACCCCTGCGGGTTCGCGATGCTGCCCGCCTACCTCGGCTACTTCCTCGGCCAGGACCACGGCCGCCAGGACGTGCGGGCCACCGTCGGCCGCTCCCTCGCCGTCGGCCTCTCGGTGTCGGGCGGCTTCCTCGTCGTGTTCAGCCTGGCCGGGCTGGCGATCTACCACCTGTCGGCGTCGATCGACCGGTGGACGCCGTGGGCCACGATGGTGATCGGCGCGGGCCTCGTCGTGCTCGGCCTCGCCATGCTCCGGGGCTTCGAGCCGGTCATCCCGCTCCCCAAGCTCGAGCGCGGCGGCAACGGGCGCACCGGCCCGTCGATGCTCCTCTTCGGGATCAGCTACGCGATCGCGTCGATCTCCTGCGCGCTGCCGGTGTTCACGAGCGCCGTGGCCGGCACGTTCCGGCGGGAGAACCTCGTGTCGAGCCTGGCCGTGTTCTTCGCCTACGCGCTCGGCATGACCCTCGTGCTGCTCGTGCTCACGGTGAGCCTGGGCATGGCCCGCCAGGGACTCGTCCGGTGGCTGCGACGAGCCCTCCCGCACGTCACCCGGGCGTCGGGCCTCCTGCTCGTCGTGGCCGGCGGGTACCTCGCCCACTACGGCTGGTACGAGGTGCGCCTGCGCGACGGCAAGGGCCGCGGCTCGAGCGCCGTGGACACGGTGACCGGCTGGTCCGACTCGATCGCCCGCTGGGTGTCCGACGTCGGGCCCACCCGCGTCGGGCTCCTCCTCGCGCTGGCCCTCGCCGCCGTCCTGACCGTCACCTTCGCCACCCGCTCCGCCACCCGGCGCTGACGGGCTCGGCCGCCTCGGCGCCCGTGGCGCCGGCGGGTCGATGCCGCTGCGGGACCGGGCGGGCCGCTCGGGACCGGGTCGGCGAGCGATCAGGGGCTGAGGCGGACGACCTCCCAGGCGTCGGGGCGGTCGGCGGGGCGCTGGTAGCGGAGCCGGTCGTGCATCCGGTTGGCCCGGCCCTGCCACAGCTCGACGGCGTCGGGCACGAGCCGGTAGCCGCCCCAGTGCGGGGGCCGGGGGACGGCCCCGCCGGCGAAGCGGGCCTCCACCTCGGCGTAGCGGGCCTCGAGCGCGGTCCGGTCGGGCAGCGGCGCCGACTGCTCGGACGCCCAGGCTGCCAGCTGGCTCCCCCGGGGTCGGGTGGCCCAGTAGGCGTCGCTCTCTGCCGGGTCGACCCGCTCCACCCGGCCGGTCACCTGGATCTGGCGGAGCACCGGGACCCACGAGAACAGCACGGTGGCCTGCGGGTTGACCGCCAGGTCCTGGGCCTTCTTGCTGCGATAGCTCGTGAAGAACACGAGGCCCCGGTCGTCGATGCGGCGCAGCAGCACGTTGCGGGCCGAGGGCCGGCCCCGCGCATCGGCGGTGACGAGGACCATGGCGCTCGGCTCGTGGGGGGTGCTGCCCACCCACTCCCGCAGCCAGCGCTCGATCTGGGTGATCGGGTCGGGAGCGACGTCGGCGACGTCGAGCGGGTGCGACTCGTACTCCCGGCGCAGCTCGTCGAGGTCCACGGCCGGATCCTCCCACGCCGCCGGATCGTCGGACGCCGCGTCGCCGTCAGGCGGGGCGATCGACGGCGACGACGGCGTCGATCGCCTGCTCGAGCGCCTCGATGCCCTCCACCTTCTCGAGGTAGCGAGCGCCGAGCTCGACGACCTGCTGCTCGACGAGCGGGTCGAACAGGCTGGAGACGACGAGCACGGGCAGCCTCGGGTGGCGCGACCTCAGGGCCCGCAGCGTCTCGATGCCGTCGGCGCCGCCCATGACGAGGTCGAGGACGAGCACGTCGGGCCGGGTGGCGTCGATCGCCGGCCCCACCTCGCCCGCCTCGGCGGCCTCGGCCACGACGCGGTAGCCGTCGTCCTCGAGCACGCTGCGCACGAGCCCGCGGAAGCGATCGTCGTCGTCGGCGAGCACCACCGAGATCGCCGTGGGAAGCGCCATCGGTTCACCGTAGGGGGTTCGACTCGAGATCCGCCGGCGTCGGACAGCCCGCCGCATCCCATCCGACCCGATCGCACCCCCTGCGGTCAACCGTCCCCGGTGCGGACCCCGTGGGGGGCGGCGGGATCGACGACCGCGCCGGCGGGCACCGGGTCCCCGGCGCCGGGGCCCCAGCGCTCGTCGTGGACCCAGCCGCGCCGGTCGGCCCACACCATGATCGGCGGGAGCACGACGAGGGCGGACAGGAGCGCGACGGCGACGTTGGTGGCGGTGACGAGGCCGAAGTCCCGCAGCAGCGGCAGCGGCGACACCACGAGCACGCCGACGCCGGCGATCGTGGTGAGCGCCGACGTGGCGAAGGCCCGGCCGGTGCGGGCGGCCGCCATGTCGGACGCGTCCTGCGGGCTGAGCCCCCGGCGGCGCTCCTCCAGGTGCCGGGTGAGGATGAGCGACGTGAACTCGGTGCAGGCCGCGATCACGAGCGGGCCGCCGATGGCGGTGAGCGGGCTCAGCTTGAACCCGGCCGCGTAGGCGACGAGCGAGGTGGCGCCGACGCCCATGAGCACCGGGATCATGCACAGCAGCGCCCGGATCGGGCTGCGCAGCCGCAGCAGGAGGAACGCGAACACCGCGCCGAGGGCGATGTAGGTGAGCTGGCTGCGGTTGGCGCTCAGGTTCTCGAGGAGGCCGACGCCGACGACGGCGAGGCCCGACGGGGTGGCGGTGACGCCGGCCGGCGGGTCGATGGAGTCCCGGATGGCGTTGACCACCACCGCCCGGTCCTCCAGCGGGCCGGCCCCGGTGCGGAAGATCAGGTTCAGGGCCCGACCCCCGTCCGCGGCGACCGACTCCTTGATGCCGTCGGGCGCGAGGGCGTAGGCGTTGGCCACGTCCTGGCCGGTCGGGGGCAGCACGGTGGTGCCGGGGATCTCGATCAGGAAGCTGACCGTGGTGACGATGCTCGAGGCGGTGAGCAGCAGGTCGTGCTCCTCGAGGGCCTCGGTGGCGAAGTCGTGGATGAACTCGACGGCCTCGTCGCTGAAGGGCTCGTCGGTCTCGATGAAGATGCCGAGCTCGCTGGAGGACTTCACCTCCCGCTTCAGCGTGTCGATGTCCGCGATGACCTGGCTGTCCTGGTCGACCCACTCCTCCGGGTCGGTCTGCAGCTGCAGCTTGGGGTCGACGATCGCGCCGCCGATGAACACCGCCAGGGACGCGAGCGCGAGGACCGGCACGGCCGCCTTCGGCGCGGAGCCGAGCTTCACGACGGCCCGGCCGACGGCGTCGGTGGTGTAGTCGCGGCTGGGGGTGGGCCGGCGGTACTCCCGGGCGCCGAGCACGGCGGTGGGCAGGACGACGTCGGCGACGAGCACGACCACGATGCCGATGGCGAGGAGCACGCCGAAGGCCCGGATCATCGGGACCTCGGCCAGGAGCAGCACCAGGAACGACACGGCCGCGGCCAGCGTGGCGATGATGAGCGGCGGGACGAGGTTGGTGGTGGTCTCCTGGATCGGGTGGGCGGCCCGGTCCAGCTGCACCTCCTCCTCCACCCGGCTGTGCATCTGCACGGCGAAGTCGATGCCGATGCCGAGCAGGATCGGCAGGCCCGAGATCGTGACCACCGACAGCGGGATGCCGAGGTACCCGGCCAGGCCGAACGCCCAGACGATGCCGAGCAGCACGACCCCGAGCGGCAGCAGCCGCCAGCGCACGTTGAAGGTGAGCAGCAGGATGAGCAGCATCAGCGCTGCCGCGACGCCGCCCAGGGTCAGGAAGCCGCCCTTCAGGTAGTCGTTCAGGTCCTTGAGGAGGACCGACGCGCCGGTGGTGACGACCTCGGCGTTCTCGAAGTCGTGCTCGGCCACCGCGTCCATCACGGCGACGCTGGCCTCGCCCTCGCCCTCGATGTCGGCGTTGCCGACGAGGCGGGTGACGAGCTGGGCGTGGCGCTCGTCGGGGAAGAACGGCCGCAGCGCCTTGCGGATCTCACCTCGGTTGTCGGTGAGGAGGAACTCGATCCACGCTGGGTTGTCCATGACCCGCTCCTCGGGCGGCACCTCGTTGAGCCGCTCGAGGGTGGTGAACGAGTCCTCGAGGCGCAGCGCCTTGGACGCCTCGTCGGGGTCGCGCTCGCGCGCGCCGAGGAGGGCCATGCCGGCCACGCTCTGCGTGGGGTCGTCGGTGAGCTCGCCCTCGGGGGTCATCGTGACCATCCGCTGGGTGAACTCGAGCGCGGTGCGCGGCGTGACCACCGACAGCACGCCCTCGTGGGCGAGGACCTCCTCCTCGATCGCCTCCCACGCGGCCAGGTTGGCCGGGGTGAACAGGTCGACGATCGTCTTGCCCTCCTCCATCGTGAAGAGGGTGACCATCGCCTGCCCCCCGAACAGGTCCTGGTACTCGACGTTGTCCTTGTAGATCTGCTGGTCCTTGTTCAGGTAGCTGTCCTGGCCGGTGGCGAACTCGAGCCTGGTCAGCCCGACGCCGAGGACGGCGGTGACGACGAAGACGACGACGCCGACGAGCGCGGCGCGCTTGCCGAGGGAGACGGCCATGGCGGCCCAGAGCTTCTGCACGGGTGCTCCTCTGCGTGGGGGGAGGGCGGTGCCAGCGGGCGTGGCGGCGCAACGACGTTAGGTGGTCGCCGCCAGATGTTCACGTGCCGCGAAGGGGACGAACCGGACAGGCCCCTCCAGGCTCGTCGGCAACGGGCGCGGTCAGCGCCGCCCGAAGCTCGTGACCCCGCCCAGATAGGGCTGCAGCGCGGGGACCACGGCGATGGTCCCGTCGGGCTGGCGATGGGTCTCGAGGTACGCGGCGACCGTGCGGGGCCAGCCCATGGCGGAGCCGTTCACGGTGTGGCACACCTCGGTGCCCTTGCCGTCGGCCCGCCGGTAGCGGATGCGGGCACGGCGGGCCTGGTAGTCCGAGAACCACGACACCGACGACACCTCGAGCCACAGGTCGCAGCCGGGGGCGTAGGCCTCGAGGTCCCAGGTGCGCGCCGCGGAGGCGCCGAGGTCGCCGGTGCAGAGGTCGACGACCCGGTAGGCCAGGCCCAGCTCGCGCAGGAGCGCCTCGCTGCGGGCGAGCACGTCCTCCTGGCAGGCGATGCCCTGCTCGGCGTCCTTGGCGACGGCCAGCAGCTCGACCTTGTCGAACTCGTGGGCCCGCAGCAGACCCCGGGTGTCGCGCCCGGCGGCGCCGGCCTCGCGCCGGAAGCACGAGGTGTAGGCGGTGTAGCGGAGGGGCAGGTCGGCCTCGTCGAGCACCTCGTCGCGGTGCAGCGACGTGAGCGGCACCTCGGCGGTGGGGATCGCCCAGAGGTCGTCGCGCTCCATGTGGTACGCCTCGTCGGCGAACTTCGGGAGGTGGCCGGTGGAGATCATCGTGTCGGTCCGCACGATGGTGGGCGGACGGATCTCCTCGTAGGCGTCCGAGTTGCGGTCGAGGCTCAGCTGGATCATCGCCCGCAGCAGCCGGGCCCCCCAGCCCCGGTACATGTTGAACATCGCCCCGGAGATCTTCGCCGCCCGCTCGTCGTCGAGGATCCCGAGCTCGGTGCCGATGTCCCAGTGCGGCACCCGTTGGTGCTCGCCGTAGGCAGCCTCGTCGTAGCCCTCGACCCGCAGGACGACGTTGTCCTCCTCCCCGCCGCCGTCGGGGCAGTCGTCCGACGGCGTGTTCGGGGTGCGCAGGAGGAGGTCGCGCACCTCGGCCTCGAGGGCGGCCGCCTCGGCGGCCACGGCCCGCTCCTCGTCGCCGAGGGCCCGGCTCTCGGCCATCTTGGCTTCGGCTGCCGCGGCATCGCCCTGCCCCCGCAGCCGGCCGACCTCCTTGGACAGCGACTTCACCTTGGCCCGCAGCTCGTCGCGCCGGGCGGCGAGGGCTCGCTGGCGCTCGTCGAGCTCGATGATCCGGTCGATGGTGTCGGCGGCGTCGCCGCCCCGCCGGGCCAGCGCGGCGCGCACCGCGTCGGGTTCGTTGCGGATCCGTCGCAGGTCGAGCATGGCGGAGACCGTAGCGGCGCCGGACCGACGGGCCCGCCCCACCAGGGCGGACTCGGTCGCCGGCGGGCGGCCTCGGTAGCGTCGGCGCCGTGGCTGCCGTGGAGGTCGACGAGCTCACCGTGCGCTACGGCGACGTGGTCGCCGTCGACGGCGTGTCGCTCACGGCCGAAGCCGGGCGGATCACTGCGGTGCTCGGCCCCAACGGCGCCGGCAAGACCACCACGGTCGAGACGCTGGAGGGGTACCGGCGCCCCACTGCCGGGCGGGTGCGGGTCCTCGGGCTCGACCCGATCGCCGACCACCGCGCCCTCACCGAGCGGATCGGCGTGATGCTGCAGTCGGGCGGGGTCGGACCCGGGGTGCGGGCCGTCGAGGCGCTGCGCCACGCCGCCGCCCTCTACCCCCAGCCGCTGCCCCCCGGGTCCCTGCTCGAGCAGGTGGGGCTGGCCGGCAAGGAGCGGCGCACCTGGCGCCAGCTCTCCGGCGGCGAGCAGCGGCGCCTGGCGCTGGCGCTGGCCATCGTCGGCCGGCCGCAGGTGGCGTTCCTCGACGAGCCGACCTCGGGCGTCGACCCGCAGGGGCGGCTGGCCATCCGCGAGGTGGTCGCCGGCCTGCGCGACGACGGCGTCACCGTGGTGCTCACCACCCACGACCTCGACGAGGCGGAGCGCCTCGCCGACCACGTCGTCATCCTCGACCGGGGGCACGTGGTCGCCGCCGGAGCGCCCGACGAGCTGATGCGGGCCGGCGCCGCCCCCGAGGTGCGCTTCGCCGCACCGCCCGGGCTGCGGGTGGCGGACCTGGCCGCCCACCTGGGCGCGCCGGTGCGGGAGGAGCGGCCCGGTGAGTACGTCGTCGACGCGGCCGGCACACCCGCGCTCGTCGCCGCCCTCACCGCCTGGCTGGCCGCCGAGGACCTGCCGCTGGCCGACCTGCGAGCCGGCCGCCAGCGCCTGGAGGACGTGTTCCTGCGCCTCGTGGGCGAGCCCGGCCCTGCCGAGGGGAGCGAGGCCGAGCGCGGGCGGCGGCGCCGGAGGCGGTCGTGAGGGCGCTCGTCGCGCAGCTGCGGCTCGAGCTGGCGGTCCTCGCCCGCAACGGCGAGTCCCTCCTGCTCACCCTCGGCATCCCGGTGCTGCTGCTGGCGTTCTTCGCCAACGTCGACGTGCTCCCGATCGACGGGGAGCCGATCGACTTCCTCGCGCCGGGCGTGCTCTCGCTCGCGGTGCTGTCCACCTCGCTCGTCAACCTCGCCATCGCCACCGGCTTCGAGCGGGAGTACGGGGTCCTCAAGCGCCTCGGGTCCACGCCGCTCGGCCGGCCCCGCCTGCTCGCCGCCAAGGTGCTGTCGGTCCTCGTCGTCGAGGCGGTGCAGGTGAGCGTGCTGTGGCTGCTGGCCCTCGCCCTCGGGTGGGAGCCCTCGCCTGACGTCGGCTTCGCGGTGGCCGTCGTGCTCGGCACCGTCGCCTGCGGCGGGCTCGGCCTCGTCCTGGCCGGGACGCTGAAGGCGCTCGTGGTGCTGGCCGCCGCCAACGGCCTGTACCTCGTGCTGCTCCTGCTCTCCGGGATGGTGATCCCGCTGGAGGAGCTCCCCGGCGCGGTGCAGGCCGTCAGCCGGGCGCTGCCCAGCACCGCGCTGGCCGACGCCGTGCGGGGCTCGCTCACCGAGGGCGTCGCGGTCCCCGGGCGGGCCTGGGCGGTGCTGGCGGCGTGGGCGGTGGTCGCCCCGGTGGCCGCGGCCCGCTGGTTCCGCTGGGAGTAGCCGGTGCGGCGGGAGGTGTAGACAGCGGGGATGGTCGATCATCGTCCGGTCCGAGAGCTGCGCACGGAGCGCCTCGTGCTGCGTCGCTGGCGGCCCGAGGACCGCGCGCCGTTCGCGGCGCTGAACGCCGACCCGGTGGTGATGGAGCACCTCCCCGCCGTGCTCACCCGGGAGCAGAGCGACGCCGTCGTCGACGAGATCGAGGCGCAGTTCGACGCGCACGGCTGGGGGCTCTGGGCCACCGAGGTGGCGGCCACCGGCGACTTCGTGGGCTTCGTCGGCCTGTGGCCCGTCCGGTTCGAGGCGCACTTCGCACCCGCCGTGGAGGTGGGCTGGCGCCTGGCCGCCGCCCACTGGGGCCACGGCTACGCCACCGAGGGCGCCCGAGCCGCGCTGGCCGACGGGTTCGAGCGCCTCGGCCTCGACGAGATCGTGTCGATGACCTCGCTGGCCAACGTGCGCTCGCAGCGGGTGATGCAGCGCCTCGGCATGACCCACGACCCCGCCGACGACTTCGACCACCCTCGCCTCCCCGCAGGCCACCGCCTCGAGCGCCACGTCCTCTACCGCCTCCGCCGCACCGACTGGCCGACCGGCCCCTGACGACCGCGCCCGCCCGGGTGGGAGAACGGGAGCGGCCGCCCCGGAGGGCGGCCGCTCACCACGTGCGTGGTCGGTCGGATCAGACGAACGCCGAGGCGAAGATCAGGGCGACGATCGTCATCACCTTGATGAGGATGTTCATCGCCGGACCGGAGGTGTCCTTGAAGGGATCGCCCACCGTGTCGCCGACGACGGCCGCCTTGTGCGGGTCGGAGCCCTTGCCGCCGTGGGCGCCGGCCTCGATGTACTTCTTCGCGTTGTCCCAGGCGCCGCCGGCGTTGGCCATGAAGATGGCCAGCGCGAAGCCGACGACGAGGGCGCCGGCGAGGAAGCCGCCGAGTGCGTCCACGTCGATGAACCCGATGACGAGCGGGATGACCACGGCGAGGCCGCCGGGGATCAGCATCTCCTTGAGGGCGGCGGCGGTGGAGATGTCGACGCACCTGGCGTACTCCGGCTCCACGCCCTCCTTGCCCTCGCGCAGGCCCGGGATCTCGCGGAACTGGCGGCGCACCTCCTCGATCATCTTGTTGGCCGCCCGACCGACGGCGTCGATCGTGAGGGCGGCGAAGACGAACGGGAGCATGGCGCCGAGGAACAGGCCGATGAAGACCTCGACCTCACCGAGGTTCAGGTTCAGGGCCTCGCCGCCGGCGGCGACGATGGCCGCCTCGAAGGCCTTGAAGAGGGCGAGGGCGGTGAGGGCGGCGGAGCCGACGGCGAAGCCCTTGGCCACGGCGGCGGTGGTGTTGCCGAGGCTGTCGAGGCTGTCGGTGACCTCCCGGACCTCCGGGGGCAGGTGCGCCATCTCGGCGATGCCGCCGGCGTTGTCGGCGATCGGGCCGTAGGCGTCGACGGAGACCACCACGCCGGTGGTGGCGAGCATGCCGACGGCGGCCAGGGCGATGCCGTAGATGCCGAGGTCGAGGCCCTCGATGCCGGCCTGCTCGCCGCCCCAGTAGGCGACGCCGATGCCGAGGCAGACGAGGACCACGGACGCGCCGACGGAGATCATGCCGGCGGAGATGCCGCCGAGGATCGTGGTGGCGGGGCCGGTCTCGGACTGAGCGGCGATCTTCTTGACCGGGCTGAAGCTGTCCGAGGTCCAGATCTCGGCCACCTTGCCGATGGCCATGCCGATGAGCAGGCCGCCGACGACGCCGAGCGGGAGCCCCCACCAGCTCTCGATGGCGTCGCTGTCCTCGAGCATGACGTAGCCGAGCCCGAACACGCCGAGGACGGTGAGCACGGCGGCGACGTTCGTGCTGCGGTGCAGGGCCTTGCCGAGGTCGTGGACGTTGGTGGAGCCCGAGGACTTCACCATGAAGGCGCCGACGATCGAGGCGACCATGCCCACGGCGGCGATGGCCAGCGGGAAGAGGAACAGCTCCGGCGCGATGACGCCGCCGAGCTTCTCCTGGAAGTGCTGGTTGACCACGACGGCCGGGAGGAACGCGGCGAGGGCGATCGGGGCGACGATCGAGCCGGTGTAGGACTCGAAGAGGTCCGCGCCCATGCCGGCGACGTCACCCACGTTGTCGCCCACGTTGTCGGCGATCGTGGCCGGGTTGCGGGGGTCGTCCTCGGGGATGCCGGCCTCGACCTTGCCGACGAGGTCGGCGCCCACGTCAGCGGCCTTGGTGTAGATGCCGCCGCCCACGCGGGAGAACAGGGCGATCGACGAGGCGCCGAGCCCGAAGGCGGTGAGGACCGAGAACGGGTCGTCCACCTCGAGCCACTCGACGTAGACGAGGTAGCTGAGGGCGAGCCCGAGGAGCGACAGGCCGGCCACGGTGAAGCCCATGACGGCGCCGCCGCGGAACGCGAGCGGCAAGGCGTCCTTCGAGCCCCCGGTCATGGCGGCCTGGGCGGTGCGGGCGTTGGCCAGCGTGGCGATCGTCATGCCGACGAAGCCGGCCAGGCCCGAGAGGACCGCGCCGGTGATGTAGGCGATCGCACCCCAGGGGCGGCCGTAGTCGAGGAAGGCGAAGATCAGGATCGTCATGATCACGACGAACCCGGCCACCCAGGTGTACTCCCGGCGCAGGAAGGCGCGGGCGCCGGCCTGGATGGCCTCCATGAGCTGGACCATCCGAGCGTTGCCCGGGTCGGCGGCCTTGACCTTCCCGTAGAAGAAGAAGGCGAGGGCGAGGCCGGCGATGGCGCTCAGCCCGGCGAGATAGGGGACGGCGTCCACGTGCGAAGGGGCTCCCTTGGTCGACGGATGGACAGCGAGGAGCGCCGGAGGCGCGCCTCAGCCGGCGGAACCCTAGTGACCGAGTTCGCGGGTCATCAAAGTCACGGTCGCGACCGACCGCGACCGACGTGGACCAGGTGGAGGGTCGTCAGCCCCGGGTCAGGAAGCGGAGGTAGCGGTCGTCGAAGAACTCGAACGCGAAGAACACCACCACGTAGACGACGACGGCCAGGACCAGCCCGAAGACGAAGATCCGCTTGAACAGCGGGTTGTCGTACTTCAGGTGCATGAAGTACCCGACCACGATGGCGAACTTGGCGATCATCATCGGGAAGAGCGACAGCACCAGCGCCGTGGTGCTGGGGTGCGACCCGAAGATGTCCTCCCAGAAGTAGGTGGCCACCTCCACCGCGGTGATGACCGCGAGGATGATCGCGATCTTGACGTAGTCCCGCTCGGTGGGGTGCTTGTGCTCGGTCGGCGCCTCGTGCTGCGCCGACGGAGCCTCGGAGACGCTGGCGGAAGCGGTCATCTCAGTCCTAGGGGATCAGGTAGACGATCGTGAAGATGATGATCCACACGATGTCGACGAAGTGCCAGTAGAGCCCGACGATCTCGACCGTCTCGGCCCGGTCGGGTCCGAGGTTCCCTCGCAGCGACATCACGAGCAGCGTCGTCAGCATGACGATGCCGACGCTCACGTGGAAGCCGTGGAAGCCGGTCAGCGTGTAGAAGGCGGAGCTGAAGGCGTTGGTCGTGTAGCCGAGCCCCTCGCGGTAGAAGCCCGTGAACTCGTAGACCTGGCCGCCGATGAACACGGCACCGAGGAAGGCCGTGGTGCCGAGCCACACCCGGTTGCGGTGGACGTCGCCCCGGGCGATCGCGGCGACGGCGAGGGCCATCGTCAGCGAGGACATGAGCAGCACGAACGAGCTCACCGAGGTGAACGGGATGTCGAAGACGTCGGTGGGCCCGGGCCCCTCCACGCTGCGGTGGCGCATGAGCAGGTAGGTGGAGATCAGACCGCCGAAGAGCAGGCAGTCCGACCCGAGGAACACCCACATCGCCAGCTTCTCGTTCGAGAGCCCGGTGGCCGTGGGATGGCCGTGGGTGGCCTCCGTGGAGGCGGCGGGGGCGTGCAGGGCGGCGTCGGTCACGATGCCGGCACCTCCTCCTCGTCAGGGGTGGCCGCGGGGACCTCGGCCGCCGCGGCGGCGTCGCCGCCGTCGGCCGCCGGGTGGTCGTCGTCGTGGCCGTGGGGCGGCAGGTCAGGGTCGTCGGCCGGCTCGAGCGCCCAGCCGACCAGTCCGGCGACGAGCAGCAGCCCGCCGATGGCGGCGATGGCCAGGTTGAAGATCAGGCCGTAGCCGACGAAGGGCAGGCCGAGGGCGAGCACGAGCGGCCAGTACGACGGCGAGGGCAGGTGGGCCCGCGACCCGTCGCCGACCTGGGCGATCTCCTCGGGCTCGTGGACCTTGCGGAGCCGGCCGCTCTCGTCCTCGGCGTACTTGCGGTGCCACCAGTCGTCGAACTCGGTGATGACCGGGGTGTCGTCGAAGTTGTGGACCGGCACCGGGCTCGGGACGCTCCACTCGAGGCTGCGACCGTCCCACGGGTCGGGACCGGGGGCGGGCTGCAGGTGGCGACGGCGGTACGAGCGCCAGATGTTGAACAGGAGCAGCAGGACCGACAGGGCGATGATGAACGACCCGATCGTGATCCACAGGTTCCAGAAGTCGTAGCCGTAGTCGGCCCGGTACGAGTGGACGCGCCGGCTCATGCCCTGCAGGCCGAGGATGTGCATCGGCCCGAAGGTCAGGTTGAGGCCGACGATCGACAGCCAGAAGTTCACCTTCCCGAGGCGGTCGTCGAGGAAGTAGCCGAACACCTTCGGCCACCAGAAGTAGAAGCCGCCGAGGAAGGCCATCAGGGCGCCGCCGAAGATCACGTAGTGGAAGTGGGCGACGATGTAGTAGGTGTCGGTCTGCTGGGTGTCGGCGGGCGACACGGCGTGGGTGACGCCCGAGAGGCCGCCGATGGTGAACATCGCCACGAGGCCGGCGGAGAAGAGCATCGGCGTCGTGAACGTGAGCTTCCCGCCCCACATCGTGGCCATCCAGTTCAGGATCTTCACGCCGGTGGGCACGGCGATGAACATCGTCGACACCGAGAAGGCGGCCACCGAGATCGGCCCGAGGCCCGAGGCGAACATGTGGTGGGCCCACACGCCCCAGCCCATGAAGCCGATGGCGATGCCCGAGAACACCATGAACGGGTAGCCGAAGATCGGCTTGCGGGCGAACACCGGGATGATCTCGGACACGATGCCGAAGGCCGGGAGGATGAGGATGTAGACCTCCGGGTGGCCGAAGATCCAGAAGAGGTGCTGCCACAGCAGCGGATCGGCGCCGGCGGCGACGTTGAAGAAGTTGGCGTCGAAGAGCCGGTCGAAGGTGAGCAGGAACAGCGCCACCGAGATGACCGGCATGGCGAACACGATGATCACCTGCGTGACGAAGCTCATCCAGGTGAACACCGGCATCTTCATGAGCGTCATGCCCGGGGCCCGCATGTTGAGCACCGTGGTGACGAGGTTGATCCCGCCGACGAGCGTGCCGACGCCGGTGATCTGCAGGCCGATGGCGTAGAAGTCCATGCCGTGGCCCGGCGAGAACACGACGCCCGAGTTCGGCGCGTAGCCGAACCAGCCGCCGTCGGCGCCGCCGCCGAGGAACCACGACGTGTTCAGGAAGATGCCGCCGAAGAGGAACGCCCAGAAGCTGAGGGCGTTGAGGCGGGGCATGGCCACGTCCCGGGCGCCGATCTGCAGGGGCACGAGGTAGTTCATGAACGCGGCGCCCAGCGGCATGATCACGAGGAAGATCATCGTGACGCCGTGCATCGTGAACAGCTGGTTGTAGAGGTCGGCGGAGAAGAGCTCCTGCTCCGGCCGGGCCAGCTGCACGCGGATGGCGAGGGCCTCGATGCCGCCGACGATGAAGAAGAACATCGCCGCGGCGCCGTACATGATGCCGATCCGCTTGTGGTCGACGGTGGTGACCCAGCTCCTCCACCCCGTCGTGGCCTTCGGCCGGCTGAACACGCCGAGCGGCTTGCGCTCGGTCGTGACGACCGGGGGAAGGGTCAGGGCTTCGGTGGGTCGCTCGACGATGGCCATGCGGCTACTCCAGCGTCTCGAGGTAGGCGACGAGCGCATCGACCTGCGCGTCGGTGAGGTTCAGGTTCGGCATGCCGCGCCCGTCGTTGGGGGACATCGGCTTCTGGCTCGGGGCGTCCTTCAGCCACGCCTTGAGGTCGGCGTAGTTCATCTCGCCGCCGATCTCGTCGGCGTCGATCTCGCCGTTGCCGTCGAGATCCCGCCAGAGGTCGAACAGGGCGCCGGCGAACGAGCCGCGGCTGGCGAAGTGGGTGAGGTCGGGGGCGGCGCCGGACACCAGCGCGGCGCCGTTGAACACGTCTTCGTTCCCGCCCTCGCCGCGCACGAGGTGGCAGCCGCTGCAGGTGGTGCGGAACAGCTCCATGCCCTCACGGGCCAGGGACCCGCGGGGGACGGACGCGCCCTCCTGCTGGGCGGCCTCCCACTCGGCGTACTCGGCGGGGTCGAGCGCCACGACCCGCATGCGCATGTAGGCGTGGGACAGGCCGCAGAACTCGGTGCACTGGCCCCGGAACACGCCAGGCTCGTCGGCCTGGAGGAGCAGCGGGTGGCTGCGGCCCGGCACCGCGTCGCGCTTGCCGTTGAGGCGCGGGATCCAGAACGAGTGGACGACGTCGCGTGACTCGATCGACAGCGACACCGGCTCGCCGGCCGGGATGACGAGGTCGTTGGCGGTCACGATCTCGGCCTCGCCGTCGCCGTCGAGGTCGTAGCGGTACTCCCACCACCACTGGTTGCCGATGACGGTGACCTCGAGCGCGCCGTCCGGGTGGTCCTCGAGGTCGAGGATCGTGAGAACGGTGGCGACCGCCACGCCCGCGAGGATGAGCGCCGGCAGGATCGTCCAGCCGATCTCCAGCTTGAAGTTGCCGTGGGTCTGGGTGGGCAGCTCGTCGTCGCCGGCCCGCCGGCGGAAGTGCCAGGCGATGGCGAGGGTGCCGATCTGGACGCCGAAGAAGACGATGCCCGCGATGATGAAGACCGGGTCGACGAGGTTGTCGATCATCCGGGCGTAGGGCCCGGCCGGCTTCAGCGAGTCGAGGGGGGCGTCCTCGGCGCAGGCACCGAGCAGGAGGAGGGCCGGCGCAGCGAGGGCGTAGCGGAGGCGACGGGGCATTCGGGCTCCTCGAGCGGGGCGAGGGATGCGGGCCATCAGCCCTCCCCCTCGGCGGTCGTGGTGGTGGTGGCACGGTTCGTGCCCGCCGGCGTGTACGGCGACAGGTCGCGCTCGTGCTCGTGCGGGTGGAACTCGCGCTCGCCGAGCGAGGCGGTGACCACGCCAGCGGCGAGGACGGCCACCGCGGCCAGGGCCAGGACCCCGGCGACGACGTTGCGGGAGACGCGGGGCTTCGTGGCGAGCGCCCAGCCGAGGGCGAGGATGACGACGCCGATGACCGTCGCTGCCCACACCGCGCCGAGCTTGGAGGCGGCGAGGAAGACCCGGGAGAACGCCCACACGCCGCCGCCGACGGCGAGGGCGCCGACGAGGGGCACCTCCAGCGGGCCGGTGATCCGACGGCGGATGAGCCGGTTGGTCTCCGGGTCGCCGGTGGCCCGGTCGCTCCAGGCGAGCACCATCCACTCGACGAGCACGGCGGCCAGCACGATGAAGCCGGCCACGAACATGACGTTCGAGATCACGAGGCCGAGGACGACGAGCGCCGCCCCGAGGGCCCCCACGACCGGCCAGTAGGTGGGGTGGGCGGGCGGGGTGACCGGCGGGGGCTGCTCGGTGCCGAGCAGCTGCGCCTGGGCCCGGGGCGAGGCGTCCCGGGTGGCCACCGACACGAAGCCGAGGAGGATCGACCCGGCGGCCGTGGCGAGCAGGAGGCCGTAGCCGAGGTGGTCCCCGACGCCGCCCTTGTAGCCGGCGGTCAGCGGCCCGAGGCCGTTGCCCCCGGTGGTCCAGCCGTAGGCGACAGCGAGCACGAGGCTCAGGAGCCCGAGGCCGAAGAACCACTTTGATCCGGTGGTGAACATCGAGAGGTGCCTCGCTACTTCGTGACGTAGATCCCGTACCAGACGGGGAGGTAGACGGCGACGGTGACGTACCAGTAGAGGGCGGCGGCCGACATCGACTCGGCGTCGCGCCCGGTGAGCTGCCCGCCGAGGGCGTGGAAGCCCATGACGGCCAGGAAGACGAGCCCCACGAAGGTCATGACGAGGTGCGCCCCGGTGACCGCGTAGATGAGGCCCGAGGTGCCGGTCATCGTGAAGGGCATCGACAGCTGCTGGTACAGGTACGCGGTGGCGTTGATGAAGGCGACGCCGAGGAGCAGCGACACGCCGAGCGCCAGGTAGGCGTGGGTGCGGTCCTCGTTGCGCAGCGAGTAGCAGAGCCAGGCCACGGTGACCACGGACATGGCCAGCGTGACGAGCCCCATGTTCCCGGGGGTGAGCGGCAGCGTGACGTCCTCGGGCAGGGCGGGGACGCCGTCGGCCAGGCGCTCGCCGCGCACCTGCAGGTACACGCCGAGCATCGTCAGCACGACGAGCCCCGAGGCGACGCCGCCGAAGGCGGCGGCGACGGTGAGGACCCGGGGGCGCCGGGGCGGGGCCGGCGGCGCGGTGAGGATCGGGCTGGGGGTGGTGGTGGCGACCGCGGACATCAGGCCGAGCCCTCCTCGGAGCGGTGGCGGGCGTCGTAGAGCGGAGCCTCCGAGGTGACCTCCGGGAGGCTGGCGAAGTTGCCGTACGGCGGCGGCGAGCTGGTGGCCCACTCAAGCGTGTGGCCGGACCACGGGTCGTCGCCGGGGAGCTCGTCGCGGCGGGCGGCGACGGCGAACAGGGCGACGAGCCCGGCCACCCCGAGGGCGAGGACGACCCCACCGACGAGCGTGGCGACGTTGAGGCCCTCGATGGCGGCGTCGTTCTCGGTCACGCCGACCAGCGGCAGCGCCGGCTGGCCGAGGAGGCCGGCGACGAGCTCGGGGAAGGCCCAGAGCACGGTGCCCGCCAGCAGCACGACCGCCAGCACCTTGGCGGGGGCCTCGTCGAAGGTGCGGCCGACGAGCTTGGGGGCCCAGTACACGACGCCGCCGAGCAGGGCGATCATCGCGGCGAGCCCGACGTAGCCGGCGATCGCCGCCGACCAGGAGGTGCTGAAGAGCGGGGTGGCGCCCTCGTCGACGAGGGTCTCGATCGGCTCGATGGCCTGCACCGCCCCGGCGAGGAGGCCGACGAGGAGCATCAGCACGGCGGCGAGGCCGAAGACCAGGGGGCTCGACAGCTCGAGCCGGCCCTGCACGAGCGTGGCCACCCAGAGGCCGATCAGCCCGAGGAGCGGGATCAGCACCGCGAAGGAGACGACGACCCAGGGGCCCTCGTAGAGCCACGGGTACGGGTCGGACCCGTAGCCGGTGACGGTCCAGACGCCCACCGACAGCGCCCCGAAGGCGGCGATGAGGCCCTGGGCGAGGCGGTGGCGCTGGTGGCGGGTCCGGGCGAAGACCGGGACGACCGAGCCGATGACGCCGAGGGCCGGGATGGCGAAGGCGTACACCGACGGCGTGCCGAACACCCAGGAGATCCGGGTGTAGAGCGTCTGCTCGCCGCCGCCGAAGAACCCGCCGGCGCCGCCGTAGCGGATGTCGAGGTAGGCGAGGACGGTGATCGCGGCGAGCACCGGGAGGGTGATCAGCCACACCGTGGCGGCCACGAGGCTCGACCAGGCGAAGAGCGGCACCCGGCGCATCGTCATGCCCGGCACCCGCAGGGACAGGACGGTGGTGGCGATGCACACCCAGGCGACGGCCTGGGCGACGAGCACGAGGGCGAAGGACACGACGAAGAGGCGCACGCCCTCGACGTCGGTGCCGTAGGGGCCGCCCTCGATGAGCACCGACCCGACGAGGAGGCCCCCGCCGAGCAGGTAGGTCCAGGCCGCCGCGGTGGCGGCCCGGGGGAACGCCAGCGTGGAGGCCCCGACCTGCAGGGGGACGATGGCGGTGGCGAGGCCGATCGTCAGCGGGAGCAGGAAGAGGAACGCGGCGGCGATCGAGCGGTACGCGTAGAGCGGCCCGAGCCAGTCCTCGAGCACGTCGGCCCCGGACAGGTCGATCTTCTCGGCGGCCACGGCCAGGGCGGCGGCGCCCGCGAGCAGCAGGTGGAAGAGGGAGGCGACGATCCACAGGCGGCCGACGACCTTGTGGTCGCCGGAGCCGAGGATGGCGGCCAGGCCGGTGCTCGCCGGGGTTGAGGCCGGCGGCTCGGAGGCCGCGCTGACAGCGGCCGGAGCGTCTTCGGTGACGGTCATCGAGGCACCTGTGGGAGCGGACGGGGTCGGTTCGGGAATCTAGTCACGTGGATCCTCGGGCTTCGAACCTGGGCCTCCGGCACGCTGGTCACCAACCGGTCCGCAGGAGCTGGTCGAGGGCCATCGCACCGAAGAGCAGCGTGATGTAGGTGATGGACCAGGTGAAGAGCCGCATCGCCGTGGCTCGGACCTCGCCCTCGGCCGCGGCGGTCGCGGCCCCTCCGGACACCCGCACGTCGGGGCCCTGGAGGCGGACGAGGCGCAGCGCGTACCAGGTGAACACGGCACCGAGCACGATCGCCGAGCCGAGGTAGAGGTGGCCCATCCCGGCGACGGGCGAGAAGACGACGGTGAGGGCCCACAGCAGCAGCGTGTAGCCGAGGATCCGCATGCTCGTGCGGCGCATGCTCTCCACCACCGGCAGCATCGGGACGTCGACGGCCGCGTAGTCCTCCCGGTAGCGGATGGCGAGGGCCCAGAAGTGCGGGGGCGTCCAGTAGAAGATGACGGCGAAGAGGATGACCGGCGCCCAGTCCAGCGAGTTCGTCACCGAGCTCCAGCCGATGAGGACCGGCACGGCGCCGGCCGCCCCGCCGATCACGATGTTGCGGCTCGAGGTGCGCTTGAGCCACAGCGTGTACACGAACACGTAGAAGAGGCAGGCGGCGACGGCCAGCACCGCGCTCAGCAGGTTGACGGTCGTCCACAGGAAGGCGAAGGCGACCACCTCGAGGGCGATGGCGAAGACGAGCGCGGCACGGGGCGTGACCGCACCGGTCACGAGCGGGCGGCCCTTGGTCCGCTCCATGACCCGGTCGATGTCGCGGTCCACGTACATGTTGATGGCGTTGGCGCCACCGGCCGCCATCGTCCCCCCGAGCACCGTGCACACCACGAGCCAGAGCGACGGGAGCCCGCGCTCGGCCACGATCATCGTGGGCACGGTGGTGACGAGGAGGAGCTCGATGATGCGCGGCTTGGTGAGGGCGACGTAGGCCCCGATCCGTGCGCGCGTCGAGAGCCGGGCGGCGGACACGAGGCCAGGGTAGGTCGGGGGCTCCGGCGGCGGCGAACCCACCCGATCCGGCGCGCCGCCGCCTCCGGACCGGCTGGAGGACGGCCGCGACGGGTCCGTAGCCTGGGTGTCGTGCGCGGCCTCCTCGATCGCCTGCGAGCCCCGATCTCCCCCCAGGCGTACCGCCGGATCACCTTCGTCGCCCTCTTCGCGCTCGGGGCGATCATCGTCACCGGCGCCGCGGTGCGCCTGACCGGGTCCGGGATGGGCTGCCCCACCTGGCCGACCTGCGAGGCCGGGTCGCTCGTGCCCCGCGGGGCCACCGGCCACCACGGCTGGATCGAGTTCCTGAACCGCCTGGTCACCGGGGTGGTGTCGGCGGCCGTCGCGCTGGCCGTGCTCGGCGCCCACCGCCGCACGCCCTACCGGGCGGACCTCACCCGCTGGGCGTGGGGCCTCGTCGCCGGGGTGGTCGCGCAGGCGCTCCTCGGCGCCGTCGTCGTCTGGCTGCACGTCGCCCCGGTGGCGGTGGCCGGCCACTACCTCCTCTCCGCGGTGCTCATGTGGAACGCGGTGGTCCTGCACGACCGCGCCGGCCGTCCCGAGGGGGAGGCGCCCCGGGGGGTGCCGGCCGAGCTGCGGGTGCGGTCCCGGGCGATGGTCGCCCTCGCCGGGCTCGTCCTCGTCACCGGCACGCTCGTCACGGGGGCCGGGCCCCACGGCGGCGACGAGGCCGCCGACCGGCTCGACCTGGCCGTCATCACCGCGGTCCGGATCCACAGCGTGGTCGTGTGGACGTTCCTGGCCGTGGCGCTCACCGTGCTCGTCGCCGCCGAGCGGCGGCCGGTCCCCGCGCCCGCCCGGGGCACGGGACGGGTCCTGCTCGGGCTCATCGTGGCCCAGGGTGGGCTCGGCTACCTCCAGCACGTCACCGGCGTGCCGGAGATCCTCGTCGGCGGCCACGTCCTCGGGTCGGTCCTCGTGTGGGTGACCGCCCTCCGCCTGCACCTCTCGCTGAGCGGCCCCGGCCCCGCCGTGGCCCCTCGGGCGGCCAGCGCGCCCGGGTCGCCGGCGCCGGTGGCCCCGGTCGCGCCATGAGCGGCGCACCCTCGGTCGCCGGCCCCACCGCGCCGGCCGAGGTGGACCAGCCGGTCGAGGACACGACGGTCGACCCGGACCGCCCGTGGGTCGTCATCGTCTGGAACGACCCGATCAACCTCATGTCCTACGTGACCTACGTGCTGCAGAAGCTCTTCGGCTACCCGAAGGCGAAGGCCGAGAAGCTGATGTGGCAGGTCCACACCGAGGGCCGGGCCGCGGTGGCCAGCGGCCCCCGTGAGACCTGCGAGATGCACGTGTTCCGCCTCCACGAGCACGGGCTCTGGGCCACGATGCAGCAGGACGACTGATGGGCCTGTTCGACCGCCGCCGGGTCCGGCGCCGGGGCCCGGGGCGCTACGAGCTGCGCCTGCCGCCCACCGAGCGGGCCGTCCTCGCCGACCTCGTCGCCCAGCTCCGGGAGCTGCTCGTCGCCACCACCGACGACCCGATGGTGCGCCGCCTCTTCCCCACCGCCTACCACGTGGACCCGGACCGGGACCGCGAGTACCAGCAGCTCGTCCGAGACGAGCTGCTGGAGCGACGCCTCGCCGCCCTGGACACCGTCGAGGCGACGCTCGAGCGCGACGAGCTCGACGAGGCGCAGCTCACCGGCTGGATGACGGCCATCAACGACGTGCGCCTCGTGCTCGGCACCCGGCTCGACGTCAGCGAGGAGCCGGTGGAGATCGACATCGACGACCCCGACGCCCCCACCTACGCCGTCTACGACTACCTGGGGTACCTGCTCACCGAGGTGGTCGACGCCCTCGACGCCGACCTCCCCGAGCCCGACGAGGACGCCGTCTAGGCCCCGGCTCGGGCGGCGCGGCCTTCGATTTGTCCGCGTCGGCAGCGCTCCTAGTAGTGTCACCGCCCTACCCTCAACGGGGAGCAAACCCGGGTCGCCAGCAGGTGCCCGAGCCCCCATCGTCTAGCGGCCTAGGACACCGGCCTTTCACGCCGGCAGCACGGGTTCGAATCCCGTTGGGGGTGCGGAAAACCGAATCAGCCACCGAGGTCCCGTGGTGCAGTTTGGAGTGCACGCCGGCCTGTCACGCCGGAGGTCGCGGGTTCAAATCCCGTCGGGACCGCCACACCGCCGAGTCGCCTGCGGCTCGTCGGTCGGGGTCGGGTAGCTCAGTTGGCAGAGCGTCCGCCTGAAAAGCGGAAGGTCACCGGATCGACGCCGGTCCCGACCACCACCGAGGCCAGGCCAGAGCCCATCGCTCTGGCCTGGTGCGCGCCCGGGCTCAGCGCGACGCCGGCTGCGGGCCGCGGATCAGCCGGCCCGGGAGCTCGCCGGTGTGCTCGTCGTCGGCGACGGTCTGCACGCCGGCCACGAAGGTGGCGTGGTAGCCGCGGCCGCGCTGCACGAGCCGCCGGCCGCCGGCGGGCAGGTCGAAGGCCATGCGGGGCACCTCGAAGCCGAGCTCGTCGAGGTCGACGACGTTGAGGTCGGCCCGCAGGCCGGGGACCACGGCGCCGCGGTCGAGGAGGCCGTAGAGCTCGGCGGTCTGCCGGGTCTGGCGGTGGACGACGAGCTCGAGGGGCAGGCGCGGCCCGCGGGTGCGGTCCCGGACCCAGTGGGTGAGCATGAACGTCGGGGTGCCGCCGTCGCAGATCGCCCCGCAGTGGGCGCCGGCGTCGGAGAGGCCCATCCGGGTGTGCGGGTGGCGGGTGACCTCGTAGGTCATCGACAGGTCCCCGTAGGCGTAGTTGAAGAACGGGGCGTAGACCATGCCGTGGCCCTCGGCCGAGGTGAGCTGGTCGACGAGCAGCGCCATCGGCCGCACCCCCCGGCGGGCCGCCTCGGCCGCCACCGACGCCTCGGGGGCGGGCTCGTAGTCGATGTCGGGGCCCTCGACGAGCCACATCCGGTCGAGCTTGGAGAGGACCACCTTCTCGAAGAGGCCGCCGTCGTCCGGCACCTCCTCGACGAGTCGGCGCCGGCGCTCGGGGTCGGCCAGCGCGGCGAGCCGCTCGGGCATCGGGAGGTGGGCCACCTCGGCGTACGCCGGGTGGAACAGCAGCGGGTGCACGCTGCCGTGGAGGCAGTAGAGGATGCCGATCGACCGGCCGGCCACCTGGGCGACGATCGGCAGGCCATCGCGGTGCGCCTCCTCGAGCAGCTCGAGGACGGTGCGCCACACGTCAGGGTCGCTGTCGGGCTGGTTGAGGTTGACGCTGACGGTGCGACCGGTGCGGGCGGCCAGCTCGCGCATCCACGGCCACTCGTCGATGGGGAGGCGGGCGTGATCCGGGGCGAACTGGAACACGCCGTGGCCGACGGCCGCCATGGCGTCGGCGATGGCGAGCAGCTCGGCGGCGTCGGCGGTGGTGCCGGGGACGAGCTCGCCCTGCTTCGACCGGTGGATCGGGGTGCGGCTGGTGGAGAACCCGAGCGCCCCGGCGGCGAGCGCCTCGCGCACGAGGGCCGCCATCGCCGTGCGGTCCTCGTCGGTGGCGGGCTCGTTGGCGGCGCCGCGCTCGCCCATCACGAAGGCCCGCAGCGGGCCGTGGGCGATCTGGGTGCCCACGTCGAGCACCCGGGGCCGGCGCTCGAGCGCGTCGAGGTACTCAGGGAACGTGACCCACTCCCACTCGATCCCCTCGGCCAGCGCCGAGCCGGGGATGTCCTCGACCCCCTCCATCAGGTCGATCAGCCACTTGTGGCGGTCGGGGGCGGCCGGGGCGAAGCCGACCCCGCAGTTGCCCATGACCACGGTGGTGACGCCGTGCCACGAGCTCGGGGTGACGTAGGGGTCCCAGGTCACCTGCGCGTCGTAGTGGGTGTGCACGTCGACGAAGCCCGGGGTGACGAGCCGGCCGTCGGCGGCGAGGGCGCGGCGGGCCGCGGGCCGGTCGCGGCCGGGCGGCTCCACGCCGACGATGCGACCGCCGTCGACGTGGACGTCGGCCGGACGGGGCGGCGCTCCCGTGCCGTCGACGAGGAGGGCGTCGTCGATGCGCAGGTCGATCACCGGCCCAGTCTGGCGCGCCGTCCGGGCGGGTGGGCGCGGCGCGCGAGGCTCGGGGACCACGATGACGACGCGACGCGAGGAGGCGATGCAGCGATGACGACGGCGCGGGGCACGGCGGTGGTGACGGGGGCGTCCTCGGGGATCGGCGCGGCGACCGCCGCCCGGCTCGCCCGCGCGGGCTGGGACGTCGTGATCGGCGCCCGTCGCCTCGAGCGCCTCGAGGAGGTGGCCGCCGCCACCGGAGCCCGAGCGCTGCCCCTCGACGTCACCGACCAGGGCTCGGTCGACGCGTTCGCTGCGGCGATCGAGGGCTGCCGGCTGCTCGTGAACAACGCCGGTGGGGCGATCGGGCTCGAGCCGGTGACCGAGGCCGACCTGGCCGACTGGCAGGCGATGTACGACACGAACGTGCTGGGCGTGGCCCGGGTGACCAAGGCGCTGCTCCCCCAGCTCGTGGCCAGCGGCGCCGGCCACATCGTGACGATCGGCTCGATCGCCGGGCTCGAGCCCTACCCCGGCGGGGCCGGGTACAACGCGGCGAAGCACGCCGTGCGGGCGGTGATGGAGGTGCTGCGGATGGAGCTCCTCGGCCAGCCGGTGCGCGTGACCGAGATCGACCCGGGGATGGTCGAGACCGAGTTCTCCGTCGTGCGCTTCCGGGGCGACGAGGCCCGCGCCGCGAAGGTGTACGAGGGCGTGGAGGCGCTCACCGCCGAGGACGTCGCCGAGTGCGTGGGCTGGGCGGCGGAGCTGCCCGACCGGGTGAACGTGGATCGCATCGTCGTGAAGCCCCGCGACCAGGCCACCGCGCAGATGGTGCACCGGCGCCCGGCGTGAGCCCCCGCCTCGAAACCCGATCGAACTGGTCAGGTTTGCGGGGGTCCGCCTAGCATCGCCGCCGACCGCCGCAGCGACACGCGAGGAGCGACCGCCATGACCAACCCCGAGTGGGGATTCGAGACCCGTCAGATCCACGCCGGGCAGGAGCCCGACCCGGCCACCGCCTCCCGCGCGGTGCCGATCTACCAGACCACCAGCTACACGTTCCGAGACTCGGAGCACGCGGCGAACCTCTTCGGGCTGGCCGAGGTCGGCAACATCTACACCCGGATCATGAACCCCACCCAGGCGGTGCTCGAGGCCCGGGTGGCAGCGCTCGAGGGGGCGCCCGACACGGCGCTCGGCATCCCCGGCGCGCTCGCCGTCTCGTCCGGTCAGGCCGCGGAGACGCTGGCGATCATGAACCTGGCCGGTGCGGGGGACCACATCGTGGCGTCGGCGTCGCTCTACGGCGGCACCTACAACCTGCTGCACCACACGCTGCCGAAGTACGGGATCGACGTCACGTTCGTGAACGACCCCGACGACCTCGACGAGTGGCGCCGGGCCATCCAGCCGAGCACCAAGGCGCTCTTCGGCGAGACGATCGGCAACCCGCGCAACGACGTCCTCGACATCGAGGGCATCTCGGCGCTCGCCCACGAGCACCAGGTGCCGCTCATCGTCGACAACACCGTCGCCTCGCCGTACCTGATCCGCCCGCTCGAGTGGGGCGCCGACATCGTCGTGCACTCGGCCACGAAGTTCCTCGGCGGCCACGGCACCTCGATCGGCGGCGTCATCGTCGACGGCGGCACCTTCGACTTCGGCGCCTCCGGCAAGCACCCCGGCTTCACCGAGCCCGATCCGAGCTACCACGGCCTCAGGTACTGGGAGGCGCTCGGGCCGGGCGCGTTCATCCTGAAGGCCCGCGTCCAGCTGCTGCGCGACATCGGCGCCGCGATCAGCCCCTTCAACGCGTTCCTGCTCCTGCAGGGCATCGAGACCCTCAGCCTCCGCATGGAGCGCCACGTCTCCAACGCCGCCAAGGTGGTGGAGCTCCTCGACGGGCACCCGCAGGTCGAGCGGGTCCAGTGGGCGGGCCTGCCCAGCAGCCCCTGGCACGAGCGGGCCGAGCGGTACACGGGTGGCCGGGGCTTCGGCTCGGTGCCCGCGTTCGTCATCAAGGGGGGACGTGACGCCGGCCAGCGCTTCGTCGAGGCGCTGGAGCTGCACAGCCACGTGGCCAACATCGGCGACGTACGCAGCCTCGCCATCCACCCGGCCAGCACCACCCACAGCCAGCTGACCGAGGAGGAGCAGCGCTCGGCCGGGGTGGAGCCGGGCCTCGTGCGCCTGTCGGTGGGCCTCGAGTCGATCGACGACATCCTCGCCGACCTCGAGCGGGGGTTCGCCGCCGCCGCCGGGTGACGCCCGCCACGTGACTAGCCCGCGTCCCGGGCGGGAAATGGCCCTCCGGGGTCGTTGCCGCCCGGGGCGCGACCCACCACACTTCACTTACCGCGGTGGATCGACCACCGGGAGTGATCAAAGGCGGATCCCATGGATCGTACGGCGACGTGGCGCGCGGGCCGGCGGCGGCCTGGCGTGTCCTGGGGCAAGCGGACGGTGCTGGCGACGGTCGTGGCGGTCACCGTCGGCCTCCTGTCGGGGGTGGCACCGGCCACGGCGAGCGAGCCGGCTGAGGACACCGTCTCGGTGATCCTGCGCCGGGTCCCCGGCTCGGCGATCGACCTCGAGGCGCTCGTCGAAGCCACCGGGGGCGAGGTCCGCCAGCCGCTCGAGATCATCGAGGGCGTCGCGGCCGAGGTCCCGGCCGCCGCGGTCGACGCCCTCGAGGCCGTCCCGGACGTGGTCGAGGTCACGCCGGACGCCGCCCTCACGATCGAGCGAGCGCCGGAGCGCACCACCGGCTGGGCGCGGCGGAGCACGGCGCTCGACTTCGTCGAGGAGGACTTCGGCCGCCGCCACGGGGGCGCCTCCTTCGCCGACCTGACCACCGAGCACCTGGCCCGCGTGACCGGCGCCGACCGGGCCTGGCGGCTGGCCACCGGCAGGGGGATCGACGTGGCCCTCATCGACTCGGGCGTCGTGCCGGTGCCCGGGATGGGCGAGGTCGTCAACGGTCCCGACCTCTCCTTCGACTCGCAGAACCCGGACCTGCTCCACCTCGACGCCTACGGCCACGGCACCCACCTGGCCGGGCTGATCAACGGCGACGGCCAGGGCGTGCAGGGCCTCGCCCCCGACGCTCGGATCCTGAACGTGAAGGTGGGGGCGGCCAACGGGGCGGTTGACGTCTCCCAGGTGATCGCGGCCATCGACTGGGTCGTCCAGCACAAGGACGACCCGGGGCTGAACGTCCGGGTGCTGGCCCTCGCGTTCGGCACCGACGGCGTGCAGGACCACCAGCTCGACCCGCTCTCCTACGCGGTCGAGGTGGCCTGGCACCACGGGATCGTCGTGGTGGTCGCCGGCGGCAACCGCGGCCAGTCGGTGCCCGTGCTCAACAACCCCGCCACCAACCCGTACGTGATCGCCGTCGGCGCGAGCGAGCCGCACGGCACCTACACCACCGGCGACGACACGGTCGCCGAGTTCTCCAACCGGGGCAGCGACGAGCGCGGGGTCGACCTCGTGGCGCCCGGCCGCTCGCTGATCAGCCTCCGGGCCCCCGGCTCCTTCGTGGACGAGCTCCACCCCGAGGGGCGCTTCGACGACGGCCGGTTCCGCGGCAGCGGCACCTCGCAGGCCGCGGCGGTGGTGGCGGCGGCGGCCGCCCTCGTGCTCGAGGAGCACCCCGAGTACACGCCCGACGACGTGAAGTGGGTGCTCACCCGGACGGCCAAGCGACTGCCGCTGGCCGACCGCCACGCCCAGGGCGCCGGCGCCCTCGACGTCCACCGGGCGGTGGCGACGCGGGTCCCGTCCGGGGTCGACACGACCCAGCGCTGGCCGCGAGCCACGGGGACCGGCTCGCTCGACGGTGCCCGAGGCACCTATCGGGTGGAGCACGACGGCGTGGTCCTCGACGGCGAGCGCGACATCTTCGGCACGCCGTGGGACGGCGTCTCCTGGTCCGACGCGGCGTGGAACGGCGTGTCGTGGTCGGGCGGGACCTGGAACGGCGTGTCCTGGTCGGGGGTCTCGTGGTCGGGCGTGTCCTGGTCCGGGGTCTCCTGGTCGGGCGTGTCCTGGTCCGGGGTCTCCTGGTCGGGCGTCTCCTGGTCCGGTGTGTCATGGTCGGGGGTGTCATGGTCCGGTGTGTCGTGGTCGGGGGTCTCGTGGTCGGGCGTGTCGTGGTCCACAGCGGCGGTGACCTGAGCTGAGCGGCACCCGCGCCCGCCCGAGCGGACCCCGCTCGGTCCTCACGGTGGCGGCCCTCGTGGCTGCCACCGCTGCCGCGCTCTACGGCACCCTCCTGCACGGCGAGCCCGCGCTCGAGCCCGGCGCCCGGGGGGTCGTGCTCGCCCTCCCCGTCCTCTACGCGCTGGCCGAGATGTCGGTCATCCACGTCTACGTCCGCGCCGAGGCGTCGTCGTTCTCCCTCAGCGAGGTGGCCCTCGTGCTGGGGCTCGTCTACGCCACCCCCGGCGAGCTCGTGCTCGCCCGCCTGCTCGGCGGGCTCGTCGCCCTCGTCGTCCACCGCCGGCAGCGGTGGCTCAAGGTCGTCTTCAACCTCGCCAGCTTCGCCCTCGATGCCTGCGTGGCGATCCTCGTCCACCGGGCCGTCCTCGGCGACGCCGGGCTCCTGTCCCTGCGAGGCTGGATCGCCGTGCTCGCCGCGGCGCTGGCCACCCTCGCCGTCGGGTCGATCACGGTCTCCTTCGCCATCGCCGCCAGCGAGGGCCGACCCCCCACCCAGCTCCTCCGAGGCTTCCTCGGCATCGGCCTGGCCACGAGCGCGGCCGGGGCCACCCTGGGCCTGGTCGGCGTGGCCGCCCTCCAGGCCGGTGGGGCGGTGGGCTGGCTGCTCGCGCTCGTCGCCGCCGGCGGGTTCGCCGCCTACCGGGCCCACGCCCGGCTCCGCCAGGAGCACCGGAGCCTCGAGCTGATCCACGACTTCACGAGCGCTCTCGGCCAGGCCGCCCACACCGCCGCGCTGAACCCCGTCCTGCTGCGCGAGCTCAGCGAGCGCCTGCGGGCCGACGTCGTCGAGCTCGTCCGCCACACCCCCGAGGGCGGCCTCGAGGCCGTCAGCTGGCGAGACGGGGAGATCACGGTGCGGGAGGGCGCCGATGCCGAGGAGGTCCTCGCCACCCACGGCCGGCTCCTCGCCGGCGCGCCGAGCGCGCTCGTCCCTCGCGGCCGCGGCGCGGAGGTCCTGCCCGACGGGCTGCGGGACGCCGTCCTGTCCGAGCTGCGGGGCGAGGACGGCCAGCCCGTCGGCTCGCTCCTCGCCGCCGACCGCTGGGGGGACGTCGAGACCTTCACCGCCGCCGACGAGCGCCTGGTGGCGACGCTGGCCAGCCACGCCACGATCGTGCTCAGCAACGCCGACCTCGTCGCCCGCCTCCGGCGGGAGGCCACCGAACGAGAGCGCCAGGCCCTGCACGACAGCCTCACCGGGCTGCCCAACCGGGTGCTCCTCGACCGGGAGCTGCAGCGGGCGATCGCCGAGCGCGAGCCCGGCACCCATGTGGCCGTGCTGCTCATCGACCTCGACCGGTTCAAGGAGGTCAACGACACGCTCGGCCACCACCAGGGCGACGTGCTGCTGCAGGAGATCGCCCGGCGCCTCCGTGACGTCGTCGGCGAGGGCGCCACCGCCGTGCGGCTCGGCGGCGACGAGTTCGCCGTGCTCGCCACGGGCCTGCGCAGCCGCGACGAGGTGCTGGCCCTCGCCCGCCAGGTGGACCAGGTGGTCTCCACCCCCTTCGAGCTCGGCGACCTCACCCTCGACGTCGGCGGGAGCATCGGCGTGGTGATGGCGCCCGAGCACGGGGACGACCCGACCACGCTGCTACAGCGGGCCGACGTGGCGATGTACGCGGCCAAGGACCGGTCGACCTCCGTCGAGGTGTACGACCCCTCCGTCGACCACCACAGCCCCTACCGGCTCGCGCTGGCCTCCGAGCTGCGCCGCACCGTCGAGCGGCGCGAGCTGCTCGTGGAGTACCAGCCCAAGGCCGACCTGGCCACCGGGGCGATCGTCGGTGCCGAGGCGCTGGCTCGCTGGCACCACCCGCGGGACGGGTTCGTGAGCCCCGACGTGTTCGTGGCCGTGGCGGAGCACACCGGGCTCATCCGGGCGCTGACCGAGCACGTCCTCGACGTCGCCATCGCCCAGTGCCGGGCGTGGCACGACCAGGGCCACGGCCACCTCCGGGTGGCGGTGAACCTCTCCACCCGCAACCTGCTCGACGACCAGCTCCCCGAGATCGTGGCCGAGCTCCTGCGCCGCCACCACCTCCCCGCGTCGGCGCTCACGCTCGAGCTCACCGAGGGCACGATCATGGCCGACACCGCCCGCACCGTCGGCATCCTCAACCGGCTGGCCAGCATGGGCGTGAGCCTGTCGGTCGACGACTTCGGCACCGGCTACTCGTCGCTCGCCTACCTGAAGCGCCTGCCCGTCGACGAGCTGAAGATCGACCGCTCGTTCGTCCGGTCGATGACCCGCGACGAGAGCGACGAGGCGATCGTGCGCAGCACGATCGACCTGGCCCGGAGCCTGGGGCTGGCCGTGGTGGCCGAGGGCGTGGAGGACGAGCAGACCTGGCGGCTGCTGCGCTCGCTCGGGTGCGACCGGGCCCAGGGGTACTTCCTGGGCCGGCCGATGACCGCGTCCCGCTTCTCGGCCTGGCTCGACGAGCGGGCCGAAGAGGCCGAGAGCCTCCACGCGCTGCTCGAGGAGCCCCCCGCGAGCCGCCCCCGCGACGCCGACCGGTAGGGACCAAGGTCCCTTGACCACTCGGTCAAGTTCTGTGCTCTACTGGGCGCCATGTTCGAGGGGGACCTGGCACACGCGACCGACGACGAGCTCCGGGCGGCGGTCGAGGCAGCCGACCTGTTCTCGCTGCTGCCGGCGGTGGCCCACCTGACCGGCGACCTCAGCGTGCTCGTGCCCGAGTGCCGGGTGGACCCGGCGATGCTCATCCAGCCCGACCTGGGCCTCACGGAGGAGCAGATGGAGGTCGGCCGACGCGCCGCGCTCGACGCGCTGCGCCGCCACCGCGACGCCGGTGCGCCCCCGGCGCCGACGCCGTCGCCCGAGGCGCTCCGGGCGATGATCGAGTACATCGTCGGCGAGCCGATCGACGAGTGGTACCCGGTGCTGCGCGAGGAGCTGGCCCTCGGCGGCGAGGACCTCCGGGCACCGCGCTGGCGCCGCGAGGAGGTGGCGCCGGACCGGCAGCTGCGGGTGGCGATCGTCGGCGCCGGCATGTCCGGCCTGCTCGCCGCCCACCGCCTCGGCCAGGTGGGCTGCGAGGTGACGATCCTCGAGAAGGACGACGACCTCGGCGGCACCTGGTACGAGAACACCTACCCGGGCTGCCGGGTGGACGTGCCGAACCACTTCTACAGCTACGCCTGCTTCCAGGACCACGACTGGCCGCAGTACTTCTCCACCCAGCCCGAGCTGCTCGCGTACTTCCGGTCCTTCGCCGACCACGCCGGGCTGCGCGACCGGATCCGGTTCAGCACCGAGGTCACCGAGATCCGCTGGGACGACGAGGCCCAGCACTGGGCCGTCGCCACCCGCCGAGACGGCGAGGACCAGCCCGTCGAGCACGTCGACCTCGTCGTGTCGGCGGTCGGGCAGCTCAACCGACCGAAGTACCCCGACGTGCCCGGCGTCGGCACGTTCGAGGGGCCGGCGTTCCACTCGGCGCGCTGGGACCACTCGGTCGACCTGGCCGGCAAGCGGGTGGGCGTGATCGGCACCGGCGCCAGCGCCGCGCAGTTCATCCCCGAGATCGCGCCGGTCGTCGGCGAGCTGCGGGTGTTCCAGCGCACCCCACCGTGGCTGGCCCCCACCGAGAACTACCACGACGACCTCCCGGAGGCCCTGCGCTGGCTGATGCGCCAGATCCCGGACTACCGGCGCTGGGACCGCCTCTGGCAGTTCTGGCGGATGCACGAGGGCCTCCTGCCGGCTGCGGTCGTGGACCCGGAGTGGCCGGACCAGGAGCGCTCGATGAGCATGCTCAACGAGTTCGTGCGCCAGATGCTCACGGCCCACATCGAGGCCGACTTCGCCGCCGACCCCGAGCTGGCCGAGAAGATGGTCCCGCCCTACCCGCCGCTCGCCAAGCGGGTCGTGCGCGACAACGGCTCCTGGGCCCGGGCCCTGCTGCGGGACAACGTCACCGTCGACACCACCGGCATCCAGGAGATCACCCCGCGGGGGATCCGCACCGTCGACGGGACCGAGCACGAGCTCGACGTGATCATCTACGGCACCGGGTTCACCGCGTCGGAGTTCCTCACGCCGATGAAGGTGGTCGGCCGCGGCGGGGTGGACCTCCACGAGCGCTGGGACGGCGACGCCCGGGCCTACCTGGGGCTCACGATCCCGGACTTCCCGAACCTGTTCCTGCTCTACGGGCCGAACACGAACATCGTCATCAACGGCAGCATCATCTACTTCACCGAGTGCGAGGTGCACTACGTCACCGAGGCGGTGCGGGTGCTGCTCGAGACCGGGCACCGGTCGATGGACTGCAAGGCCAAGGTCCACGAGGCGTACAACGAGCGCATCGACGCGGCCAACCGCCAGATGGTGTGGGGCGCCGCCGAGGTCAACAGCTGGTACCGCAACAAGAAGGGGCGGGTGGCCCAGAACTGGCCCTTCAGCCTCCTCGAGTACTGGCACGAGACCCGCACCGTGGATCCCGCCGACTACGTCTGGCGGTAGCGGGCCCTCAGCGCGCCCACATGGCGCGCTCAGCGAGCTCTCAGGTTCGGGCGGCACACTGGCGCGGTGGACGCGCCCCGGCTGCTGCTCGTCGACGACGAGGAGAACCTGCGCTCGATGCTCGAGGCCGCCCTGCGGCACTCGGGCTTCGAGGTGCACCCGGTGGCCACCGGTCGGGCCGCGCTCGACGCCGTGCGGGAGCTGCGCCCGGACCTCATCGTCCTCGACGTCATGCTCCCCGACCTCGACGGCTTCGACGTCATCAAGCGCCTCCGCTCGGCGGGCGACCGCACGCCGGTGCTCTTCCTCACCGCCCGGGACGCCACCGAGGACCGCGTCCGGGGCCTGACCCTCGGCGGCGACGACTACCTCGTCAAGCCGTTCAGCCTGGAGGAGCTCGTGGCCCGCATCACGGCGGTGCTGCGACGGGCGGGGGTGGACACCCGCGGCAGCCGGCTGACCTGCGCCGACCTCGAGATGGACGACGACGCCCACCGGGTCACCCGGGCCGGCGTCGACATCGCCCTGTCCCCCACCGAGTACAACCTGCTCCGCTTCCTGCTCCAGAACCGGGGCCGGGTCGTGTCGAAGGCCCAGATCCTCGACCACGTCTGGAACTACGACTTCGGCGGCGACGGAGGCGTGGTGGAGACCTACATCGGCTACCTGCGCCGCAAGCTCGAGGCCGTCGGGCCCCGCCTCATCCACACGATCCGCGGGGTGGGGTACACGCTGCGGGAGCCGGCCTGACGTGTCGCTGCGAGCCCGTCTGCTGCTGGGGATGGGGGTCGTGGCCGTGGTCCTCGTCGTGTCGGCCCTGGCGATCACCCGCTCGACGCGCGACCACCTGCTCGACCAGGTCGACGACCAGCTGCGGGCCGCGATCCCCCGCGTCGACGACGAGCCGGGTCGGTCGGCGATCGCACCCCGCCTGAGCCGGCTCTACGTGGGACGGGTCACGAGCGACGGCCGCCACGTCGCCGTCCTGCTCCCCGACCTCGACGGCGAGGGCGCGCCGCTCCCCCGGCTCGACGAGGACGACGTCGACCGGCTGGCCGCGGGGGCGATCATCACCGTCCCCAGCGACGGCGACACCCGCTACCGGCTCGCCGGGCAGAGCACGCCGGGCGGGGCGCTGGCGGTGGTGGGCCTCAGCCTCGACGACGTCGACGCCGCCATCCGCCGCCTCGTGGTCGTCGAGTCGGTGGCGCTCCTGTCGGTGCTCGGCGTGCTCGCCGTCGTCACCTGGTGGGCGGTCCGGCTCGGGGTGCGGCCGATCCAGCAGATGACGGCCACCGCCTCGGCGATCGCGGCCGGGGACCTGTCCCTGCGGGTGCCGCCCGCCGAGCCGGGCACCGAGGCCGGGGACCTGTCCAGCGCGCTCAACGGGATGCTCGGCCACATCGAGGCCGCGTTCGAGGAGCGGGCCGCCGCCGACCGGCGCCTGCGTCGCTTCGTGGCCGACGCCTCCCACGAGCTGCGCACCCCGGTCACGACGATCCGCGGCTACGCGGAGCTCTACCGGGCCGGCGCCCTCCCGCCCGGCCCGTCGCTCGACGAGGCGATGCGCCGCACCGAGGCCGAGGCGGTGCGGATGGGCCACCTCGTCGACGACCTCCTGCACCTGGCCCGACTCGACCAGGGGCGGCCGCTCGAGCGTCGGCCCGTCGACCTCGCCGCGCTCGCCGCCGACGCCGTGGCCGACGCGCTCGCCGCCGCCCCGGACCGGGAGGTGTCGCTCGACGCCCCCGACCCCGTCGCCGTGCTCGGCGACGAGCACCGCCTGCGCCAGGTCGTCGGCAACCTCGTCACCAACGCCCTCGTCCACGCCCCCGGCGCCTCGGTGGCGGTGCGGGTGCGCCGCGACGGCGGCGACGCCGTGCTGGAGGTCGTCGACGACGGCCCCGGCATGAGCGCGGCCGACGCGGCGCGGGCCTTCGAGCGCTTCTACCGGGCCGACGCGTCGCGCAGCCGCCACCAGGGCGGCTCGGGGCTCGGCCTGTCGATCGTGGAGGCCACCGTCCACGCCCACGGCGGCACGGTCGGGCTGCGCAGCGCCCCGGGCGCCGGCACCGCGGTCACCGTGCAGCTGCCCGGCGCCGAGCCGGGGCCGGCGCTCAGCGACGCCGCAGACGAGCCCGGAGCTGCTGGACCCGGCGCCTGATCGTCGTCGACACGTCCTCCTCGTCCCGGCCGTGGAGGCGGCCCTGCCGGTCGAGGTAGAGGGCCTTGGCGGCGCCGAGGAGCGGGGTGGCGACGAGCGCACCGGGCACCCCGGCGGCGGCACCACCGACGAGCGCGGCGAGCATCGTGGTCGGCGGCGTGAGGTTCACGGCCCGGCCCACCACGGCCGGGCCGATCACGTTGTTCTCGAACTGCTGGTAGGCGAGGAACAGCGCGGCGGCGATCACCGCCGTGAGCGGGCTCTCGGTGAGCGCGAGCAGCACGAAGAACGAGCCGCCGAGGAACCCACCGATCTGGGGGATCAGGTTGGTGAGGGTGGCCCAGAGCCCGGCCACCGGGGCGAGGGGCACGCCGAGGGCGAGGCCGACGGAGAGGACGACGAGGCCGTTGAGGACGGCCACGAAGAGCGAGCCGGCGAAGTAGCTGCCGAAGGACTCGTAGACGATCCGCCCCACGGCGTCGACGGCGGGCTGGCGCGCCGGCGGCACGATCGCCCGCATCCGGCGGACGATCCGCTCGCCGTCGACGAGGACGCCCACGGCGGTGACGAGCACGACCACGGTCGAGAGCACCCCGCCGAGCAGGCGCTCGCCGAGCTCGGCGAGGGTGCGGTCGTCGATGCGGGCCGGGAGCTCGTCGATCCAGCGCTGCACCTCCACCGCGGCGTCGGCCTCCTCGAGGCGAGGGCCCACGATCGGCCAGCCGTAGAGCTCCTCGATCGTCTCGGGCACCTCGGCGCTGAAGTCCCGGGCCTGCTCCACCGCGGCCGGGCCCACGACCAAGACGACCGCGGCGAACAGCAGCGCCAGTCCGCCGGCCACGACCGTGGCCGCGAGGCCCCGGCTGGCGCCGCGGCGCTGGACCGCGGCGACGAGCGGTGAGAGCGCCACGCCGACGAGCACGCCCACCGCGACCCGGGTGACCTGCTCGGGTGCGATCGTGACGACGGCCCAGGCGGCCGAGGCCAGCGTGGCGACGGCCGCGAAGACGACGCCCGACCACGGGTCGACGTCGACGACGACCGACGGTGGCCGGTCCTGGAGGGCGCTCCCACCGTCCCCGGTCGCTTCGGTCACCGTCGTTACGGTAGGAGCCGGTGGCCACGAACGGAGGGACCCTGGCGCCCCGTCGGGTGCGGCTGTCGTGGAGGGGCGCCGTGGTGATCGTCGCCACGATCGTCGCGCTCGTGGTGGCCCGGCGGGTCTTCGTCGCCGCCCACCGGCCGCTCAGCTGGGCGGTGGCCGCCACCGTGGTCGCGGTGCTCATCGACCCGGTCGTCGACCACCTCGCGGTGCGCATCCGACGGGTCCCCGCGGTGGCCCTCACGTTCCTCGCCATCGGCGCGGTCGGCTTCGGCGGCACCTACCTCGTGTTCGACGAGGTGCAGCGCGCGCTGGAGCGGCTCGAGACCGCGGCGCCCGAGGCGGCGGCCAGCGTGGAGCAGCGCGAGGACCGCCTCGGGGAGATCGCCCGCGACGCCGACCTCGTGGAGCGGGTGAACAGCTTCGTCGCCGTCCTGCAGGAGCGGGTCACCGGCGGCGACGACGTGGTCCGCAGCGCGGCGGGGACCGCCCCCACCTACTTCGTGAGCGCCATCCTCACGATCTTCCTCATGACCTACGGGCCCCAGATCGCGCACGCCGCGCTCGAGCAGGACCCTGACGAGGCGCGCCGGGCCCGGACGGCGCTCATCGTCGGCGCCGCCGTGACCCGCGCCCGACGGGCGATCGTCCACACCGTCGCCGCGTGCATCGCGCTCGGGCTCGCCGCCGCCGCGGTGGCCGCCGCGCTCGACCTGCCCGCCCCCTACGCGGTCGGCGTGGCGGTCGGGGTCACCGCCATCCTCCCCCACGTCGGCGTGCTGGCCGGGTCCGTCCCGATGCTGCTCCTCACCGTCGGGTTCCGCAGCGGCACCGCGGCCCTCGTGCTCGGCGTCGTCGTGGTGGCGGTCCAGGCCTTCGACTCGCTCGTGGTCCGGCCCCACATCGCCCGGCGGTCCGTGGAGGTCGGGCTCGTGGTGCCCTGGGTGGTCGCCCTGCTCGGCTACTCGGTGTACGGCATCGGCGGCGCCGCCTACGGGGTGGTGCTGGCGGTGTTCGCGATCGCCGTGCTCGACCGCCTGGAGGCGGCCAACGTGGCGGCGCAGGCGTCGCCGCCGGCCGCGCCGACGCCCCCCAAGCCGTCGGTCCTCTAGCGACGCCGGCTAGCCGACGAGGTCGACGACGTCGGTCACGATCAGCCAGGCGAGCATGGCGATGATGACCGCGGCCAGCGCGGTGTAGTGCCACCGGTAGCGGTGGTCCGCGGCCCAGAACCGCCGCACCGACGCGACGTTCGCCACGATCGCCACGCTGCCCAGCACGATGCCGATGACCGGCGCCACGCCCATGCCCACGTGGACGAGGGGCAGCACGAACGGCAGGACGATGTAGGTGAGCAGGCACCGCACCGTCGACACGAGCAGGGACGTCTCGGCCAGCTTGCGGGCCGAGGTCTCGCTCACCGTGGGGGCGTCCACCGGGAGGCCGAGGACCCGCCGCATGCACAGGTCGGCGGTGCTCCAGCGCGCGGGGCTGACGACCGGGCCGGGGGCGGGGGCGGGGGCGGTGGCGACGTCGGGGTCCACGACCCCCGACGCTAGCGGTCCCGGTCCGACCCGCCCCAGTCGGGGCCGGTGCGGGGCCCGGGGTCGGGGCGCTGGTGCTGTCCCAACATCAGCACCGGCGCCCCGACGCTTCCGGGTGTCCGCTCCAGGAGCGGGAGTAAGGTCACCCTAACACGACAAGGGAGGCTGGCCAAGCCCCAGCGGGGGTCAGGCGGTGGCGGTGCGGCACACGCCCTCGGCCACGGCGGCCTCGGCCACGTACTCGGCCACGAGCGGCCCCACCCGGGTGTCGAACACCGACGGGATGATGTAGTCGGGCCGGACCTCCTCGCCCACGACCTCGGCGATGGCTCGCGCCGCGGCGAGCTTCATGCCCTCGGTGATCTGGGTGGCAGCCACGTCGAGCGCCCCCCGGAAGATCCCGGGGAAGGCGAGGACGTTGTTGATCTGGTTCGGGTAGTCGCTGCGACCGGTGGCGATGACCGCAGCGAGCCCGTCGGCCTCCTCGGGGCGGATCTCGGGGTCCGGGTTGGCCATCGCGAACACGATCGGGTCCTTCGCCATCCGCCGCAGGTCCGACGGGGTGAGCAGGCCGGGCCCGGACACGCCGACGAACACGTCGGCCCCGTCGATCACCTCGCTGAGCGACCCCTCGCGGCGCTCGGGGTTCGTGTGCTTGGCGAACCACTCCTTGGCCGGGTTGAGGTCGTCGCGGCCCTCCCAGATCGCGCCCTTGCGGTCGACGCCGATGATCTCGGCCACGCCCGCCTCGAGCATGATCTTCGAGCAGGCCACCCCGGCCGCTCCGACGCCGGCGACGACGACGCGCAGCGAGTCCATCGGCTTGTCGACGATGCGCAGCGCGTTCTGCAGCGCGGCGAGCGTGACCACGGCGGTGCCGTGCTGGTCGTCGTGGAACACCGGGATGTCGAGGAGCTCCTTCAGGCGGTCCTCCACCTCGAAGCACGCCGGCGCGGCGATGTCCTCGAGGTTGATGCCCCCGAAGGCGGGCGCGATGCGCACCACGGTCTCGATGATCTCGTCGGGGCTGCTGACGTCGAGGCAGATCGGGAAGGCGTCCACCCCCGCGAAGCCCTTGAACAGCAGCGCCTTGCCCTCCATGACCGGCAGCGCCGCGGCCGGGCCGATGTCGCCGAGGCCGAGCACGGCGGTGCCGTCGGTGACGATGGCGACCGTGTTCTTCTTGATCGTGAGCTCGTGCGCCAGCTCCGGACGCTTCTCGATCGCGGTGCACACGCGAGCCACGCCCGGGGTGTACGCCATCGAGAGGTCGTCGCGGTCGTTGACCGGCATCCGGGACACGACCTCGATCTTCCCGCCCTCGTGCATCTCGAACGTGCGGTCGGCGACCTCGATGACCTCGACGCCGTCGAGGGCGTGCACCGCCGCGGTGATCCGCTCGATGTGCTCCTCGCTCACGCAGTTGACGACGAGGTCCTCGTCGAGGTGCGCGCCCCGTACGTCGAAGCCGCCCAGCGAGGTGATGTTGCCGCCTACGTCGCCGATCGCCGTCGCCAGGCGCCCGAGGGTGCCGGGACGGTTGTCGAGACGGACCCGGAGGCGGATCGAGTAGGCGGCAGTGGGCGTAGCCATCGGTAGCACCGTTCTCGCTGGTGGTTCGGGACACGGACCGCGAGGTCCGGGGTCAAGGACGGTACCTCCGGCCCTGGAACCTGCGAAAACGGGACGAGGCGCCCGCTCGGCGGGCGCCTCGTCGTCGGTCCGGGGGCCAGCGGCCTCAGGAGGGCTCGTTCGACATCTCCTCGAGGCAGCGTCGGATCTCGGACGCCTTGAACCGACGGTGCCCGCCGAGCGTCCGGATCGCGGTGAGCTTCCCGGCCCGGGCCCAACGGGTGACCGTCTTGGGGTTCACCCGAAACAGCGCCGCCACCTCGCTCGGAGTGAGCAGGGCCTCGGGTGCGTCGATGTCGTCGTGCTGCGCCATGGTGTTCCTTGTGGTGTGATTCCGGCGACCACGCTCGGTCGTGGTGGCATGTCCGTTTCGACCACAACGTACGGGTCCTGCCGGCTTTCGCCCATGGCCCGAGCGGGTCATTTCCGACATGCGCGAGGACTAGTCCACCACGGCCGGGCGCGCGCGAGCGAGCCGGGGGGTCAGCCCTCGTAGTCGAAGCCCAGGTCCGGGGCGGTGACGAGCGCCCGGACCGGGAGGCCCTCGGCCTCGGCCAGCGCGGCGACGGTGCCGCCCCGGTCGACGAGGGGCAGGAGCAGGATCGGCTCGGCCCCGGCCTCGCGCACGGCCCGGACGGCCTCCAGCATCGACACGCCCCGCGTGACGGCGTCCTCGGTGATCACGACCCGGTCGCCGGGCTCGAGCGCACCGGCGATGCGGCCGCCGGCGCCGTGGTCCTTCTCCTCCTTGCGGACGCTGAAGCTGCGCAGCATCCGCCCCCGGGTGGCGGCCACCGCGGCCACCCCGAAGGCCATGGCGTCGGCGCCCATCGTGAGGCCCCCGATGGCGGTGGCGTCGTCGGGGATGACCTCCAGCGCGGCCTCGGCGACGAGCAGCATCCCCTCCGGGCGGCACGTCGTCTGCTTGGCGTCGATGAACCACGACGAGCGTCGGCCGCTCTTCAGCGTGAACTCGCCTCGCTTCACGCTGTGGGCGAGCAGGTGCTCGACGAGGGCGGCCTTCACTGCGGACATGGGTGGCTCCTTGGCTCAGGTGGTGCGGACACGGTGGGGGGTGCGGGCGGCGGCCTGCACGGCCACGACGACGGCGACGAGCGCGGCGAGGGTGCCGAGGGCGTTGCGAGCGAGCCGTCGGTCCCGTCTCGGGTCGGCTCGGTGCTCGCGCAGGGCCCGCACGGCGGCGTCGTCGAGGAGCTGGCCCTCGCCGCCCGCGGCCCGGTCGTCGAGGAAGACCGGGAGGCCGTCGTCGAGCGAGATCCACAGCGAGACCCGCCCGCCGCCGACGTCGGCCAGGACCTTCCAGACCTCGACGGCCTCGCCGTCTGAGGTGGTGTAGGTGCCTCGGGCCGGGGCCGGGTCGACCCGGGCGTCCACCCCGGCGGCGGCGAGCGCCTCGGCGACGACCTCGACCGCCTCGTGGGCCTCGAGGTCGGGCCTGGGTGCCAGCCACGCCCACGCCACCGCGACCACCGCCACCGCCACCACCGCGACGGCCACCGCCGCGCGGACCCGGATCAGGCGCTCCCTCGGAGCTCGGCGATCCGGCGCAGGCGCCGGGCCCGGAGCTCGGCCGGCGTGGTGCGCAGCAGGTCGTCGACGAGACCGATCACGCCGCCCAGCTCGAAGGGCTTGGCGATGGCGTCGACCGCCCCCAGCTCGAGGTACTGCAGGTGGTGCTCCGGGCGCTTGGCGGTGAGCACCACGACCGGGGGCTCGGGGTCCGGGCCGAGGCGGCGCAGGACGTCCTCGCCGCTGACCCGGGGCATCATGATGTCGAGCAGGACGAGGTCGACCGGCTGGCGCCTGAGGAGGTCGAGGGCCTCCTGCCCGTCGCCGGCCTGGAGGACCTGGTGGTCCGTGAAGGACAGCTCCACCTCGAACAGGAGCCGGATGTCCGGGTCGTCGTCGACGACGAGGACGGTGCTCACCGGAACCGCACCTGTCCCGACCCGGGCACGACCTCACCGATCTCGACGGCCCGGTGCCCCTCGGTGCGGAGCACGTCGAGCGTGCGGTGCGCCTCGTCGGGGGCGACGACGACCACCATGCCGATGCCGAGGTTGAAGACCCGCCGCATCTCGTCGTCGGAGACCTGGCCGAGGCGCTGGATCTCCCCGAAGATGCGAGGCGGCTCCCAGGCCGAGGTGTCGACGACGGCGTCGGTGCCCTCGGGCAGCACCCGCACCAGGTTGCCGGGCAGCCCACCGCCGGTGATGTGGGCGATCGAGCGGACGTCGACCACCCGCAGCAGCGCGGCGATGGCCGGTGCGTAGACCACCGAGGGGGTGAGCAGCTCGTCGGCCAGGGTGTGGGCCGAGCCCTCGTAGGCCGGACCGTCGAGCGGAAGCCCGGCGTCCTCGAGGAGGACCTTGCGGGCCAGCGAGTAGCCGTTCGAGCGCAGGCCGGGCGAGGGCAGCCCGATGAGGACGTCGCCGGCCGCCACGTGCTCGCCGGTGATGAGCCGGTCCCGCTCGACGACGCCGACCGCGAAGCCCACGAGGTCGAACTCGCCCGGCTCCATGGCCCCCGGGTGCTCGGCCATCTCCCCGCCGATGAGCGCGCACCCGGCCTGGCGGCAGCCGTGGGCGACGCCCTCGACGAGCTGCTCGATGTGGTCCGGGTCGAGCTTGCCGACGGCGATGTAGTCGAGGAAGAACAGCGGCTCCGCGCCCTGGCAGACGATGTCGTCGACGCACATGGCGACGAGGTCCACCCCGATCGTGTCGAAGCGGCCGGTGGCCTGGGCGACCAGCGCCTTGGTGCCCACGCCGTCGGTGGAGGACACGAGGACGGGGTGGGTGTAGCGGTGCTGGGCGAACGCGAAGAGCCCGCCGAAGCCGCCGATGTCGCCGATCACCTCGGGCCGGAACGTGGAGCGGACCTTCTCCTTGATCCGCTCGACCGCCTCCTCGCCAGCGGAGATGCTGACCCCGGCGTCCTCGTAGCTGGTGCCCAACTCGCTCCTCGATCCTCGATCCGGCGTCAGTCGATGATGGCGGTCTGCACCGGGGCGGCGGGGGATGGCTCGGCGGGCTGCTCGAGCACGTGCTTGCGCAGCGTCATCGGCACCGCGACGGGGTACTCGCCGGTGAAGCAGGCGTCGCAGAAGCCCGCCCCCGGGGCACCGGTGGCGGCGACGAGGCGGTCGAGCTGGATGTAGGCCAGCGTGTCGACGTCGAGGTACTGGCGGATCTCCTCGATCGTGAGCGACGCGGCCAGCAGCTCGCTGCGCTCGCCGGTGTCGATCCCGTAGAAGCAGGACCACTTGACCGGCGGCGAGGTGATCCGCAGGTGGACCTCGGTGGCGCCGGCGGCCCGCAGCATCTTCGTGAGCTGGCGCTGCGTGGTGCCCCGCACGATCGAGTCGTCCACGACGACGACCCGCTTGCCGGCCAGGTTCTCGCGCAGGGGGTTCAGCTTCATGTGCACGGCACGGGCCCGCATCTCCTGGCTCGGCGCGATGAAGCTGCGCCCGATGTAGCGGTTCTTGACGAGGCCCTGGCCGAAGGGGATGCCGCTGCGGCGGGCGAAGCCCTCGGCGGCGGGCACCCCGGACTCGGGGACGCCCATGACCATGTCGGCCTCGACCGGGGCCTGCTCGGCCAGCTGCTCGCCCATGTGGATCCGGGCCTGGTGGACGCTCTGGTTGTAGAGCCGCGAGTCGGGCCGGGCGAAGTAGACGAACTCGAACAGGCACAGCTTCGGGTCGATGCGCGACACCGGGAACGGACGCTCGGTGCGAGGCCCGTTCTCGTCGACGATCACCATCTCGCCGGGCTCGAGCTCGCGCACGAAGTGGGCGCCGACGATGTCGAGGGCCGGGCTCTCCGAGGCGAGGACCCAGCCGCGGTCGAGACGGCCGAGGCACAGGGGGCGGAAGCCGTTCGGGTCCCGCACGCCGATGACCCGCCGCTCGTCCATCACCACGAGCGAGAACGCCCCCTCGAGCCGGGGCAGGACGGCGGCGAGCGCGCCCTCGAGGTCGTCGTCGGACAGCTCGTCCTCGGGCAGGTGGGCCAGCTCGGCGGCGACCAGCTCGGCGATGAGGTCGGTGTCGCTCGTGACGGTGCCGGGCAGCATCCCGGCCTCGGCGGCGAGGGCCTCGGTGTTGGTGAGGTTCCCGTTGTGGCCGAGGGCGAAGTGCCGCTCGCCGACGGCCCGGTAGGCCGGCTGGGCGTTGCGCCAGGTGGACGAGCCGGTGGTGGAGTACCGGCAGTGCCCGATCGCGAGGTGGCCGTGGAGCCCGGCGAGGGTGCGGTCGTCGAACACGGAGGTGACGAGGCCCTGGTCCTTGACGACGGTCATCGCCGTGCCGTCGCTCACCGCCATCCCGGCGGACTCCTGCCCGCGGTGCTGGAGGGCGAAGAGGCCGAGGTAGGTCAGGTGGGCCACGGGCTGCTCCGGCGCGTACACGCCGAAGACCCCGCAGGCCTCCTTGGGGGTGTCGTCGTCGGGCGACGCGGCGTCGAGCAGCGGCTCGCCAGCGGGCACGGGCCCAGTCTGCCAGGCCGGCGGGTCGCTTCCGCTAGTTCCGGCGGGCCGGGGCGAGGCGCTGGGCTCGCTCGCGCTCGAGCAGGCTGCGGCCCACCACGACGAGGGCGACGCCCATGGCGACGAGGACGCCGACGGCCACGCCGGTGGCGGGCAGCTCGACCGCGCCGACGCCGGGCAGGGGCACCCGGATCGTCCCCCCGCCGGTGAGGGTGCCCGACGGGCGCCGGCGGATCGTGACGCCCTGCACCTGCTCGTCGGCGAGGCCCTCCGAGCCGCACTCGATGGTGAGGTCGAGGGCGACGACCGACACCGGGTAGGTGCCGTCGGGCAGGTCCGGCACGGTGAACGGGACCGTGGCGGGCGGGGCGGGCTCGCCGGGCGCCGCCTCGGGGAGGGTGCCGCGCCCGGCCTCGGTGCCGCCGACGAGGACCCGGACCTCGATCCCGGCGGGCCCGTTCTCGATCCGCACGAGCCCCTCGGCCCCGGGGACGCCGACCTCGAGCTCGACCTCGCAGGTGACCTCGACCTCGGGGGGCGGCTCGGGGGTGCTGGTCGTGCTCGTGGGGCCGTACGGGTCCTCGGCGTCCTGGGCGCCGGCGGGCGCGGCGGCCACGGCCAGGGCGAGGAGCGGCGCGGCGAGGAGGGTGGCGCGCCGGAACCGGCGGGTGCGGAGGGTGGTGGCCGTGCTGCTCGCCGTGGTCATGAGGATCCCCAGCTCCGATCGATCGGGTGCAAGCGTAGCGAATGGGATGTTCCGGGCGCTATCGGCACGCCCCTAGCGGTGGATCGGCGCCGGGACGGGTGCCGGGGCGGCGCCGTCGACGAGCCGCCAGGTCCGGTCGAGGACGACCTCGCCGGCGACGCGCCCCTCGCCGGTGTCGAGGTCGACTCGGGCGGTGGTCGGGCGGACCCGGGGGCTCGGCACGAGCAGCAGCTCGTAGTCGCCGCCCGGGCGGGGCGCGAGGCGCAGGTCGAGGTGGACGCGGCGGGTCTCCCCGGCGGGGACGTCGACGGTGAAGGTGACGTAGGGCCGTCCGGCCTCCGTGCCCGAGGCCACGGGCTCCACGAGGGCGTCGCCGGCCACGTCGGCCACGCTCGCACCGAGCGGCAGGTAGAGGGTCACGAGGCTGCGCAGCGTGCCGGCCGGCTCGGGATCGGCGCCCGGTCCGGGCCCGAACACGTACCGGGGCCGGGTGACGCCCGGCGGTGCGGTGCTCGTGAGGGTGACGGTGGCCGACACCTCGCCGACCCGGTCGGCGGGGCGGGTGCCGGCGAGCTCGAGGTGGGTGTCGAGGTAGTAGTCGAGCTTGTTGCCGGAGAGGTTCTGCGCGGTGAGGGCGACCGCGTCGGGCCCGTCGAGGTCGGGCAGGGCGCCGTCGGCTCCGAAGGCGGCCAGGTGGGCCTGCAGGGTGGGCGACGCGGCGTGGACGAGGAGGTGGCGGGCGTCGACGGCACCGACGAGGGCCTCGGCCAGCGGGCGCAGGCTCGGGAAGTCGCCGTCCACGAGCCGCCGGAACACGGCCTCGGCCACGTCGCCGAGCACCTCGGTGCGCTCCTCGACGTCGGGGAAGCGGACGTACGCCTCGTTGAGGGTGAGCGCCACCACGTTGTCGGCGTCGACCACGCCGAGCCCGGGCACCTCGACCGGGCCGATCCCGGCGAGGACGGCGGCCAGGCCGGACGGGTCGATCTGGATGACCCCGTCGACCGGGAGCCGGGTGGCGGTCCGGTAGAGCTCCTCGAGCACGGGGGCGACGACGGTGAAGTCGGCGGCCACGTTGGCCTGCCGGAACCGCTCGAGGGCGCCGAAGCCGTCCCAGCGGGCGGCGACGTCGTCGGGGACGAGGGAGCGGTCGAGCGGGCCGGGCACGGCGAGGTCGTCGATGTCGCCGAAGGTCGGCAGCTCGAGGGTGCCGTCGCGGCCCTCGAGCACGCCGTAGCTGAGCACCATGCCGCCCGAGCCCCGCATCTCCGCGGTGTTGGCGACGGCGATGAGGTAGCGACGGGGGCCGTCGCCGCCGACCAGGTGCTGGAGGATGCCGAGGCCCCGGTGGAGCACCCGCAGCTGGCGGGTCCGCTCGTCGGCCTCGGCCAGCACGGCGTCGTGGGCGCGCGCGAGCGGCGGGAGGAGGGCCCAGGAGCGCTGGTCGTGGCGCACCTCGCCCAGCTGGGCGAGCAGGTGGGCGATCTCGCGCTGGGCCGCCTCGATCGCGTCGAGGGGGACGGTGCCCGACGAGAGGCTCACCTCGAGGGTGCCGTCGGGCGACTCGAGCGGGCTGGACAGGTCGAGGATGCGGCGGCCGCCGTGGACGACGACGGCGGCGAGGTCGATCGAGGACTCGAGGACCCGAAGGTTGGCCCCCACCCCGGGCACGATCCGCAGGACGGACAGGCCGAGGGAGGTGTGGAGGGCGTCGTTCGAGCGAGCGATGCGGGTCTGGGCGTCGCCGAGGGCCCGCCGGGCGTCGGCCAGGCGCCCGTCGCGCAGGGCCTCGGCCGCGTCGTCGACGAGGCCCTCGACGGTGCGGACGTCGCGCCCGATGCGCACGACGTCCACCACCGTGGCACCGGCCACGACGGCGAGGAGGAGGGCGGCGAGCGCGACGACGAGGGCGCGGGAGCGTCGCCCGGTCACCGCTGCGCTCCCCGCTCGGCGCGGTCTCGAGCGGCGGCGAGCGACAGGCCGCCGCGCAGGAAGCGCAGCCCCACGTAGGTGAAGTAGGCGGCCACCGCGCCGGCGGCGACCTGCACGAGCGCCACGTCGTCGACCAGCGCGGCGAGGAGCGGCACGACGAAGAGGAACCCGTGCTCGACGTCGATGCGGCTGGGGGCGGGCACGAGCCGGTGGGCGGCCATCCAGCGGACGTAGCGACCCGGCATCGCCTCGGACGCCCGCCACATCGTCCCCTCCTGCATCTCGGTGCTGAGCCGCACGGCCATGTGGAGGGCGAAGGCGATGGCGGGCGCGAGGGCGAGCGCGGGGGAGGTGGCGTGCGCCCACGCCAGCCACAGCCCGACCCCGGTGAGGTTGAGCGTGGTCATGACGTAGTCGCCGACGAAGTCGAGGTGGGCGCCCACGGCGGAGGTGGTTCGCCGTCGGCGGGCCAGCTTCCCGTCCATGCAGTCGATGACGAACCGGACCTCGTAGAGCACGGCCGCCCAGACCGGGTGGCCGAGCGCGAAGAGCACGGCGGTGACGAGCCCGAGGAGGTGGGCGGCGACGGTGAGCCGCATCGGCGTCACCCACGTCCACGGGGCGACGAGGCGGACGAGGGGGACGGCCAGCGGGTCCACCGCCAGGACGGTCCACCAGGCGTCGACCGGGTGGAGCTCCTGCTCGGTGCCGCCCTCGCTCATCGCCCGCCTCCGACCGGCGCGCCGGCGTCGACGCCGAGGCCGACGAGGGCGAGGTAGCGGCGGGCCACCTCGGCGTGCGAGTGCGCGCGGGCCGCCTGTCGGGCTCCCTCGCCGAGGGCCCGGGCCTCGGTCGGGTCGTCGAGCAGGGCGCGCACCGCCGCGGCCAGGGCGGCGGCGTCGCCCACCGGGTGGTAGCGGGCGTGGCTCCCGAGCGCCTCCCGGTGGGCGGGGATGTCGGACACGACCATCGGGCGCCCCGCGGCCATCGCCTCGAGGACGACCATCGAGTACGCCTCCCAGACGGAGGGCTGCACGACGACGTCGGCGGCGGCCAGCGCGGCGGGCACGTGCTCGGCGGGGACGTTGCCGAGGAGCGTGACCCGCCCAGCGAGGCCCCGGGCGGCCACGTCGGCCTCGAGCGCGGGGCGCAGCTCCCCCTCGCCCAGCACGAGCAGCTCCACGTCGGGGAGCTGCTCGAGCGCGGCGAGGAGCGTGGCGTGGTCCTTCTGGGGGGCCAGGCGCCCGACGGCGACGACGAGCGGCGCGCCCGGGCAGCGCCGCGGCGGCGCCCAGGGGCCGGCCGGCGCGGGGTCGTCGACGCCGTTGCGGATCACCACCGACCGGCGGCGGGCCGCGGCCCCGTAGCTGTCGAGCGTGGTCTGCGACACGTAGACGTGGTGGTGGACGAGCGGGGTGGCGGCGAGGAGGCGGAGCACGCCCCGGCGGGCGCCGCGCTCGAACGGGGCGAGGACGTGGTGGACCGCCACCCGGCGGGGGACGCGGGCGGCGGTGCCGGCGAGCGCGGCGAGCACGCTGGCGTGGAAGGTGTGGGCGATCACCGCCGCCGGACGATCGGCCCGCCACCGTCGCACGAGCTCGACGAGGAGCCGCAGCGTGCCGATCGGTCCCGGACGCCGCGTCGAGAGGTCGAGGTACGGCTCGTCGTCGTAGGCGTCCGCTCGGCGGTAGAGGAACAGCACCTCGCTCGGCACGCCCTCGGCGACGAAGGCGCGGTGGAGCTGGTGGGCCACCCGCTGGGCGCCGGCCGGCTCCCGCTGGGTGACGACCTGGACGATCCGGCCCGGCGGCCGGTCAGGCATCTCGGCCCTCGGGCCGGGCGCCGGCGCCGTCGAGCACCCGAGCGGCGCGGAGCGTGGCGATGCCGAAGCGCAGCCCCTGGAGGCCGAAGTAGGCGGCGGAGCCGGCGAGCGCCGGCAGGACGACGTCCACGCCGGCCGCGGCGAGCAGGGGGACGACGAACAGCGCGACGTGCTCGACCTCGATCGTGGTGAGCGTCGGGAAGATCCGCCGGCGCCGGAGCCATCCGGCCAGCCCGCCGAGGGACATCGCCACGACCGGCTTGGCGAGCCCCGCCTCGGCGTAGAGGGCGTCGCGCTGGTCGCGCAGCACGAAGTGCAGCGGGTAGGTGGCGGCCACGGCGGCGGCCGCCCACGGCTCCCCGGCGGCGCCGCCGAGCGCGGCGTAGCTGGCCAGCACGACGACCTTGTCCGAGTTGGCGTCCAGCGCGGCCCCGAGCCGCGACGTCTCGCCCCGGAGGCGGGCCAGCTTGCCGTCGAGGCAGTCGACGAAGAAGCGCAGCTCGAAGAGCACGGCGCCCAGCGCGAGCAGGTCGAGGGCGAACGCCGCCGTCGCGACCACGCCGACCAGCTGGGCGGCGACGGTGAGCCGCAGCGGCGTGATCCAGGGGCGGCCCACCATCCACGCCAGCACCCGCACCCCGGGCGGGTCGACGAGGAGCACGGTCCAGGCGCTGTCGAGGGGCTTGAGCGCGGCGGCGCGCTGCGCGCCGGTGAGGCCGCGGCGCGGCCGGGCCGAGGCGGCCGGCGCGGTCACCCCCGCGCCCCCGCCAGGACGGCGGCCCCGGTGGCGGGGGCGGACGGGAGCGGGCGCTCGCGCAGGGCGCGGGCCACCGAGGCGACGAGGAGGAGCACGCCGAGGCCCATCGTCGGCTCGGCCATCGCGTCGGAGGCGAGCCCGTTGATCGACGCCACCGTGAGCAGCCCGACGACGGCGAGCCCGGCGGGACGGCGCAGGATGCGGGCCCGGACGAGCCCGGCCACGGTGGTGCCCACCACGGCGACGAACAGCGCCAGGGCGACGAGCCCGCCGCTCACCAGCCAGGCCAGCGGCGAGCCGTGGGCGTTGCGAGCCCAGGGGCCGAGGTCCAGGAACATCGTGCGGGTGACCCCGTAGCCGTGGCCGAAGGCCCAGTCGAAGGCGGTGTGGAGGGAGTCGAGCCCCATCCCCCACAGCTCGAGGCGGCCGTTGCCGCCGGTGAGCGACGAGGAGTTGCCCTCCCGGGCCAGGTACGACCCGATCCGCTCGCCCCAGAAGACCCATGCGGCCACGCCGGCCATCCCCACGATCGGCGTGCCGGCCCAGCGCAGGACCGGGCGCAGCCGCCCGGCCAGCCCGAACGCGAGGAGCGCACCGGCGACGAGCTCGAGCCAGGACATCCGGGAGTGGTTGGCGTAGAGCGCGGCGACGACGACCGCCAGCGCGGCGGCGCGCACCCCGGGGCGCAGGCGCAGCACGGAGGTGGGGGCGGTGACCGCGACGACGCCGGCCGAGGCGAGGACGAGACCCGACGCGTTCGGGTGGGCGCCCATCCACGTGAACCGCTGCAGGTTGGCGCCGCCGGCGGGCACGAAGATCGGCCCGAGGAGCAGGCCGACGCCGACGAGCAGCACCGCCAGCCGCACGAGCCAGCGGGCGTAGGTGGCCACCGCCTCGACGAGCTGGTCCGGGCGCTCCCGCCCCACGGCGATCGTCGCCCAGGCGAGCACCCCGAGCACGAGCATCTGCAGGCCGCGGGCGACGGCGTAGGGGCTGTAGGGGCCCCACGCCGCGGTGGCCATCGTCCACACCGGCAGGGCGAGGAGCAGGAGCGGCGGGCGGGCGCGCTGCAGGTCGCGCTCGTGCCGGCCGATGAGCAGCACCGCGTACGCGCCGACGGCGAGGAAGTAGGCCAGCTCGAACATCGGCTCGATGCCGAGCTGGGTGACGGCCACGGTGGTGGGGCGGATGACGAAGCTGTGCAGCGGCAGCAGGGTGACGAGCAGCCAGCACGCGCCGAGCGGCCCGCCCACCGGGCCCTCGGCTCGGTCGCGGGATCGGCGGACGACGAGGCTGCGCCGCAGGACGAGGAGGTTGACGACACCGAGCGCGACGAGGGCCACGAGGGCGAGGGCCGCGCCCATCGAGGCGACCCGACCGAGGGCGGCGAGCGAGCAGGCAGCCAGCGCGCCGGCGATCGTCGCGTCGCGGCGCCGCGGCGGACCACCTCGCGCAGGCAGGCGGTCGACCGTCGGCTGTCGAACAGCCTGTCGCCCCCCACCTCCCTCCAGAGCCACGAAAGAGCCTCCCCGTGCTGTCGACCCAGCTCACCCTGCGCGAGTACCTGGACGTCCTTCGCCGGCGGCGCGCGGTGATCCTGCTCGTCACGCTCCTGACGGTCGCCCTCGGCGTGCTGCCGGTGGTGCTGCGGTCGCCCGAGTACGCGTCGACCGCCGCCCTGCAGGTGACCTCCGACGAGGCCACCCCGTTCGACCGTGGCGACGAGAACGTGCAGGGCCAGATGCGCTCGGTGCTCACCGACGTCGAGGCCCTGAAGAGCAGCGGGATGCGGGCGCTCGTCGTGGACCGCCTGGGCCCCGAGGCCGAGCCGTTCGGCGACGTCGAGGCGTCGCTCGTCGGCTTCAGCGAGGTCATCCGGCTGAGCGTCACGGGCCCCTCCCCGGCGGCCGCCGCCGACGCCGCCAACGCCTACGCCGACGTGTTCGTCGAGGAGAAGCGCCGGGAGGCCAACGAGGCCCTCGTGTCGCAGGCCGCCGAGCTGCGCAGCCGCGCCGACGAGGCCCAGCGGGAGATCGCCGAGCTCGACCGGCAGCTGGCCGAGGCCACCGACCCCTCGCTGCGGGACCGGCTCACCCTCGAGCGCACGAGCCTGGCCGCGCAGGCCCAGGACTTCTCCCGCCGGGCCGACCAGCTCGACGTGGAGGCGGCGCTGCGCGAGGGCGGCATCAAGGTGCTGTCCCGGGCCGAGCTCGAGACGGACCCCGTCGGCACCTCGCCGCTGCGGGCGGCGGTGATCGCCGGCGTGCTCGGGCTGCTGGCCGGCCTCGCCGTGGCGGTGGCCCTCGACATCGTGCAGGACCGGCTCTCGCACCGCGACGAGCTCGACGCCGTCGCCCCCGACCTCAGCGTGCTCGCCTCGGTCCCGCACATGGCCGACCCCGCCACGCCCACCGCCGAGGGCGTGGAGGCCTACCGGTACCTGGCCACGACGATCGAGTTCAGCCGGATGCGCTCGCCGTTCCGGTCGGTGGTCGTCACCAGCGCGGTGAGCGAGGAGGGCAAGACGACCACCGCGGCGGGGCTGGCCCGCGCCGTGGCCGAGACCGACAAGCGGGTCGTGCTCGTCGACGCCGACGTGCGCCGCACCGGCGTGCACCGCGAGCTCGGCCTCGACAACCGGGTGGGGCTGACCTCCGTGCTCACCGGCCAGGTCGACGTCGCCGACGCCGTGCGCTTCGTCGAGCCCAACCTGGCCGTGCTCACGGCCGGTCCGCCGTCGGCCGCGGCCAACGAGCTCGTCGGCAGCGACGACTTCGCGGCCCTGCTGCGCGGCCTGTCGGACCAGTGCGACCTGCTCGTGGTCGACGCCCCGCCGGTGCTGCCGGTGGCCGACCCGCTCCTCGTCGCCCGAGCCGTGGACGTGGTGCTGCTCGTGTCCCGCCTCGGCGTCGTCCGCCGGCGGGAGGTGCGGGCCACGCTGCGTCGCCTGCGCGACGCCGCCCTGCCGGTGGTGGGCATCGTCGTGAACGACGCCGAGCCCGAGCGCAGCTACGTCGCCTACCACTCGCCGGTCGTGAGCGCCGGCGAGGCGTCGGCCGCGCCGAGCCCGTCGCGGGCCTGACGACCGGTCCGGCGGTGGCGCGGCCGGCGGGGCGCCCCGGTCGTGCAAGGCTCCTCTCCCGGATCGACACGACGACGCCCCGACGAGGAGGAGAGGTGGCATGACCGACGACGCGCCGGCCACGGGCCGCCAGCGCGCTGACCGGCTGCGGATCGCGGTGCTGGCCGCCGACCCGGCCGAGCTGGGTCAGGCCCTGCGCCGCATGCCGAAGCACCTGACCGAGGCGATCGCCAAGCAGGTCGGGGTGCCGGCACCGGTGCTGCGCCGCGACCCGGCGCCGGCCCGGTTCCTGCGCCGGACCGAGGCCGCACCGGTCTTCGCGACGGTCGCCGACGCGATGGTCGGGCCCTGCCTCGACGCCGCCATCGAGCTCCTCGGCAGCGCCGCCGACCACCCCACCCTCAACCAGCTGCGAGCCGCCGTCGACGCGCTCGTGGACGACTTCCCGCCGAGCACGGTCGCGCTGATGCTGGCCGCCACCGCGGCGAGCGACGCGCCCGCGGCCGACGCGTGCGACCAGATCCTCTCCGACGACGAGCGCTTCGCCCTGCCCACCGAGGTGCCCGAGGAGGCGCTGACGCCGCCGCGCCCGGCCGCGGGCGCCGCGCCCTCGACGGCGAGCGAGCAGCCGGGCGAGGACGCCGCCGCACGGGAGGCGCGACGAGCTCGCCGGGCAGCCCGCAAGGCCGAGGAGCGGGCCCGCCAGCAGCGGGCCCGGGAGGCGGCCGAGCAGCGCCGTCGGCAGCGCAAGAAGGCCAAGGGGTCGGCGACCGGCGACGACGAGCCCGAGCCGGCCCCGGCCTCGGCCGCTGCGCAGGCGGCGAGCGGGCCCGACCGGCGGCCACCGGCGCTGGCACCGCGCGAGGCGGAGGACTTCGACGGCGCGCACCCGCTCGTGGGTCAGGTCGTCGTGGCCGACATCCCCTTCGACGACGTGGATCCCGACCAGCCGGAGCTGGCCAGCAAGCGCCGCCCGGCGGTGGTGATCGGCGTGGCCGAAGACGAGCTGCTCGTCCGGCCCGGCTACTCGGAGGGGGGCCTCAAGGCTCGGACCTGGCAGTCGGTGGAGCTGCGAGACTGGCGGGAGGCGGGCCTGCACGCCCGCACCTGGATCGAGCACGACGCCCGCCGGATCCCCCGCGACGACGCCAGCGCGCCGGTCGGACGGCTGAGCGCCGCCGACTGGAACTCGCTGTGGTGACCGGTCCCGCGCCGGCCCCGTCGCCTCAGGGGAGGGCGCGGCGGCGGGCCACCCGCCACACGAACCGCGGGTTGCCGAGCAGGTAGCGGCGGGCCAGCCGCCGCGGCTCCTGCACCCAGCGCACCACCCACTCGAGCCCGGCCCGACGCACCCACACGGGGGCCCGGCGGCGGGTGCCGGCGAAGTACTCGAAGACCGCCCCGACGCACCACCACACGCGGGGCGGGCCCTGGGCGGACCACCGCATCGCCCGGGCCTCCTGCAGGGGGGCGCCCATGCCGAGGAGGACGAGGTGCGGGTCGGCCTCGGCCAGCCGCTCGAGCAGCGCCGCCTCGGCCGCGTCGTCGAGGTAGCCGGAGGAGGTGAGCACGACCTGCAGGTCGGGGCTGGTTCGGGCCATGGCGGCGGCGAAGCCCTCGGCCTCCCCGGGCCGGCCGCCGACGAGCGCCACCCGCAGGCCCCGGGCCGCCACCTCGGCGGCGACCGACGAAGCGACGTCGGTGATGTTGACCCGCTCGGGCAGCGGCTGGTCGAGGTGGCGGGCCGCCCACACCACGGACTGCCCGTCGGCGACGAGGCACTCCATGGCCCGCAGGTCGGCGAGGAAGGCCCGGTCCCGGGCGGCGAGGTCGACGGTGGCCGCGTTCACGTACCCCACCCGCACCGGTCCCGAGGGGTCCTCGGCGGTGGCGGCCAGCCAGCAGGCGAAGCCGGGCAGGTCGAAGGCGTGGACCGGCAGGCCGAGCACGTCGCGGACCGGGACGGCGACGTCGGTGGCCGTCATGGCAGGAGCCGGCGGGCGGCGGCGAGGTCCGCCTCGTCGTCGATCTCGACCCAGTCGGAGGACGGCACCGGCACGGCCCGGTAGGGGGCGCCGGCGGCGAGGTGCTCGGCGATGCCGTGCTCGTACCAGTGGTCGGCCCGGGCCGGCTGGTCGAGGAAGGCGGCCAGCTCGGCGCGCAGGCCGCGAGCGGCGGCGTGGTCGAACCAGGCCAGCCCGACGTACTCGCCATCGGGCTCGGGCACGCCGACCTTGCCGATGGCGGTGACGAGCCCGTCGTGGCCGACCGCCACCTTCATCGCCTCGTCGGTGCGCCCCCGCTCCGGGTCGACGGCGAGGGCGGCGCCGGCGCCGGCCACGCTGCCGAGCAGCTTCTCGAACCAGGTCGGGGCGGCGTAGAGGTCCGAGTTCACGACGGCGACGTCGTCGTCGGGGGCGGCGGCGGCCAGCCACGCGTCGAGGCCGAGGAGCAGTGAGTACCAGTTGTTGCGGTCGGCGGAGCGGTCGTTGGGCACGACCTCCACGGCGAGGCGGTCGCGCCACGGGGCGAGCCGGTCGAGGATCGGGGCCGGCTGGTCCCCGACCACGACGAGCGTGCGGTCGATCCCGGCCCGGACGAAGGCGGCGAGGTGGGCGTCGGCGGGGCAGGTGTCGCCCACCGGGGTGAGCCACTTGGGGAGCGCCGTCACCGAGGCCAGGCGGCGGCCCAGGCCCGCGGCGAGCACGACGACGTCGGTCATCCGAGCGCCTCCCGGACCAGGGCCCGCAGCTGCGGCTCGTCGAGGCGGACGTCGTCGAGGACGGTGCGGCGGCCGGGACGGGTGGACGGGCCGAGCCGCACGGCCTCCACGAGCACGTCCTCGGGGATGCCCCAGCCCTCGAGCGTGGACGGCATCCCGATCCGGGCGAAGAGCCGCCGGATGGCGTC
>Ga0182741_1000490_pt1 | contig 59202 bp, 55 predicted proteins | sample eDN5th37CBELigOP_FD_128874 | JGI IMG/M metagenome (GOLD analysis project Ga0182741, IMG submission 128874) | Enriched Organic Plus compost microbial communities from Emeryville, California, USA - eDNA 5th pass 37_C BE-Lig OP (version 2) (version 2) ...
ATGATTTCCCTCGGCACGCTCATCGCCGGCAAGACAGCACACATGCAGGAGCGGAAAGCAACGAGCCGCTCCTCATCTCCGACATCCGGGTTCGTCCCCACACGCTAACCCGGCATCTCTCCCCACCCCTGGTCGGCAGGAAGGCGGTCCATTGCGGACCGCCTTCCTGCGTTGCTGTCCCTTTCAGCAATCAGTCGCCAAAGACGATATCAGGCTGCCGGTATAGCCAAGTTATGGCTCCACGGTTAGGCTGCCCTAAACACAGATAATGGGAGTTCGCAGAAAAAGGGAGGGGACTATGCTGGGTTTTCCAAACAAGAATCTCTCATCACCTGGTTGGGATAGACGTCGGCTGTCTCCCACGTTCGCCGAAAAAGGAATGGTGGCAGCAGCCCATCCATTAATCGTGTCTACCGGCGTAGAAATCCTTCGAGCCGGAGGAAATGCCGTGGATGCGGCGGTCGGCGCGGGACTGACGGCGGCGGTAGTCATGCCTGAAATGTGCGGTCTGGGCGGCGACCTCTTTGCCATCGTCCATGCACCGGACGCATCCCGGGCCGAAGGACGGACCGTGTCCATCCAGGGAAGTGGAGTGGCTCCTCGCGGCGCGACCATCGAGCAGCTGCGCGAGGCCGGTAACGGCACCATGCCATCTCGCGGGCCGTTGTCGGTGGCGGTACCAGGCATGGTCGACGCCTACTTCGCTCTCCTGGAGCAGTTTGGCTCCCAGAGCTTTGCCAGAGTCGCTGAACCAGCGATTGGCTATGCCGAAGGATTTCCCATCCATCCACTGGGCGCGGCATGTATCGGGCAGTTTGCCGAACTGCTCTCCGGATACCCAACCTCTCGGTCGGTGTTCTTGCCAGGTGGTGAGGTTCCACAGCCGGGAACGATCTTTCGCCAGCCCGGCCTTGCCAGGACATTACGCTCGATCTCTGCCGGAGGGCCAGACGTCTTTTATCGAGGCGAAATTGCTCAAGAGATCGAACAGTTCATGATCGAGATGAACGGCGCGCTTCGGGCAAGCGACATGGCAACCCACACGACGGATATCACGGACCCGATCGCAACGTCCTACCGCGGTTACACAGTGCATCAGACGTGCCTGCCAAGCCAGGGTCTGATCCTGTTGGAAGCGCTGAACATCGCACAACACGCGAATTTGGCGGAGATGGGCGTGTGTAGTGCCGAAGGCATCCATCTTCTCGCCGAAGCCAAGAAGCTTGCCTTCGCCGACCGCGTTGATTGGTGTATCGACCCGGCGTATGGAACGTCCCCCGTCGAACAGCTTCTCTCCCCGGAGTGGGCCGCGAAGCGGTACGCGGAAATCGATCCACATCGGGCAGCAGAGACATCACCCCATAGTGATCGTCCTGACGGCAACACGACGTACCTGTGTGTAGTCGATAGCGATGGGATGATGGTATCCCTCATCCAGTCCGTTGCAGCCAACTTCGGGAGTGGACTCGTCGCAGGTGACACCGGGATTGTTCTCAACAACCGGGCCAGCGCATTCACGCTTGAGGAAGGTCACCTCAACCAGTTTGAACCAGGTAAGAAGACGATTCACACACTCAATTGCTACCTGATCTCAGACAAAGAGGGACGGCCGGTGCTGGTCGGTGGCACTCCTGGTGGAGATGGGCAGCCACAATGGAACCTTCAATCGATTGCCGGCATGATTGATGAAGGTTGGGATGTGCAACAAGTCGCGGAGCAGCCGCGATGGGCCAGTTGGCCCGGCTCAGCCTCGATCACGGCAAAAAACCCATACTCGCTGCAAGTTGAGAAACGGGCCGGGCAACACGTTATCGAGCAACTCCGTCAGTGGGGACATCAGCTCGATGTTGTCGATGACTGGGGTTGTGGAGGCGCCGTCCAGATCATCGCGCGAGACCCGGACACCAAGGTACTGGCAGGTGGCAGCGATCCACGCGTCGAGGGCCTTGCACTCGGTATCTAGGACAGAGTTTCGGAGCCGGTGGATATTCACCAGCTCCGAAACTCTGTGGTTTGCTACACAGGCTGCAACCGGCCGGTCAGCATTAGCATAGCGTTGATTCCGTCGGCATACGGGCTATTTGCGTAGATTGGGTCATCATCCGGTGGCCACGCCTGAACGCGCACATCCTCCAGTACGGCGTTATTCCCATACCGCTCGAAGAGCGGAATTATTGGGAGCAGTTCATTGAAGACTTGGGCGATGGTCGTAACTTGCTCCCGCTGCAAGGCTTCGTCAAGCCCAAGAGCGGATTCCACGGTGAGCGTATCTAGGTCTACTGGTCCGGCCACATCAGTTTCCTGTTGAAGAGGAAACTGCATGCCCTCGCCGCCGTTGTTGATCGCAAGCGTGTTCCTCGTAAAGAATGCTTGCGCATACGAGTAGTGGGGATGCGGATTAGTTGAGCTGCCCCAAGTTTGGATTGCGAGATCGAAATTGCCCCGGTCAATATCAACGGGCTGCTGCGTGTACGTCACCGCGACAGGGGAGATTTGGAACCCGAAGTTGTTCAGTTGCTCGGCTGCATCCTGTCCCGCGGCCGACCAGTCAGCATACTCGGCGGGAAAGATGAGATCGAATCGTGCCGGAGTACCGTCCGCCATGGTCCAGACGTCACCATCCTTGGTCCAACCCGCCTCCTCCAGCAAGGACGCGGCCGCCTCGACGTCATAGGTGTACCGATCAAGCTGCGCGACGGCCTCATCCGTCATCCAGTCCGGAACGAAATTGTCGCTCATCCCCGTCATGTACTCGACGCCAATCCCAGAGTCAGCCAGCGAGATAAAGCCATTCTGGTTACGATCGATTGCCTTCGCAATGGCTTGCCGAACACGCTTGTCACGCAACTGGGGAAACTTACCGAAGTTCATATAGATCGCAGGCCCGGAATAGACCGGCGGACGGATGACGCGAATCCCGTTATCGATCATCTGCCGCTCGGTCGCCGGAGCAAAGCCATGTGTAGCGTAGTCAATGTCTTTGCTCAGGACGATAGGAGAAATCGTATCCGTTTCGCCCCTGAACACCCTGATCTGGTCGAAACTCACCTCACCGGCATTGAACGCGTGCTCGTTCCTGACAAGCGTTAATTCCGAGTTCGTGATGCTCTCCCAGTCCACATTGAAGGGACCGCTTGCGATCGTCTGCTCAGGTCGAAACTGGGTGAACCGGTTCAGAAGCTGCGTCACGTCCGGATCATCGACGGTCTTGCCGTCAGAAAACAACGCGTCCGCTTCTTCCGCCCATTCGCCATAGATGGCTGCAGATTGCGTGCTCGTCCGCAAGACGTAACGTTGCACTACAGTTGAGGGCTCGCTCATCACAAAATTGACCGTGTAATCGTCCGGAGCTTCGACGCGATCGAGATAGCGCCAGACCGTATTTGACATGAGCCGCAGGACCGAGAAAGTTGCCAGGACATCCTTGGCCGTGAAGGGATTGCCGTCGCTCCATGTCGCTCCTTGCCGAAGTTTGACCTGGAACGTATCGGCGCCCGGCTCGACAGGAGCGAGGCCAGTTACAGATCCCTCTCCGTTTGTAGGAGTAGCAGCGTCGATTGAAGCCGGATCCTCTGTCGATCCTGTCCCTGTACGGATGAACCCCCACCCTTCGCCCATCAGAGGAAGCCATTCTTGGGTGCCCCAGTAATAGAGCGCAAATGGATGCCAGATAAGGTCGCCGTAAATATGTGGTGGAGGAAAAATGGCATTGGTGACGAAACTGTTGAAATGCCCCTCGGGAAGTGCGGGGAATGATGTGCCGCCCTGGAACACAGCTAAAGTCTCTTGTCTCCCGGCAAAGACGGGGTGAACGGGCCTACTGCCGAGTCCGGCCAACAGTGAAGCCGCGGCACCCGATGTCGTTCCTAGAAAGCGACGGCGATCAAGTCTCCCGGGATTATGGATTCTTGAGGATATCTCCGACACGGTGCCTGAACGATTGTCCTGACGAGCCATCAATCATTCCTTTGCCACTATCCTCTGCAGCGCACGGCAGGGAGCAACGAACATCGGATGACTAGCAACCATCAACCGAACAGGGAGACGGGAAGATGATCCAGAGTCCTGAGCTCATTAGTCACCAGCTCAGGCTGATACAGTCTCGTCGCGGCCCGAACGTTAATACATTGAGTCATCTAGCAGGCACGGTACCAGACTGTTTGCCCCTGTAAACCCCTCCCCACGCTGCGCGCCCTAAAAGAACTCCTCCCGCTCCAGCAACATCACCAGCTCCCATCCCGTGTTCCCCGGATCGTCATCCGTCACATACACCTTCTTCACCGGGCGGAAGCCCGCCTTCTCGTAGCTCCGCACCGCCCGGGCGTTCTCCGGGTCCGGCGCGATCATCGCCAGCGGCGCCTCCATCTCCCCGAACACCAGTCGCTCGAGGCAGGCCCGCAACACCTCCGTGCCCCAGCCCTTCCCGCGAAACTCAGTCTCGCCGATGAGCAGGTCCATCGCGACCGCCTCGGGCGAGACGTCGACCTGCCGCCGGTACTCCTCCTCGTCGGCCAGACGGTAGACCTGGATGTACCCGATGCCCTGTCCGTCGATCTCGATGATGTACTTCCGCGTCGTTGCCTCCGGCGCGAACCGGGCACCGATGTTCGCCTCCGTCAACTCGCCCTCGTCGTACCACCGCCGGACGTCAAGGTCCGCCAGCCATCGAAGAAGATGCGGAAGATCCCGCTCGATCTCGACCGGCCGGAATGCGATCCGTTCCAGCCGCGAATCCGTATCGCTCATGCGTCCCTTTCTTATCGGGGTTCGAAACATGCATATCGCCGGTGGATAATCACAGATAGCAGGTCTGACACCGCCATCATGGAGGACGCATGACTCATTCATCCACACCCGAGCAGGAACTTCTCGAACTCCTTGGCGAGCAGGACGAGATCACTGTCGCCACCGCCGAATCCTGCACCGGCGGCAACGTCGCTGGCCGCATCACCCGCGTTGGCGGCTCGTCCGCCTACATGCAGGGCGGCATCGTCTCCTACTCGAACGACGCCAAGGCGAACCTGCTCGGCGTGCCGCGATCGATTCTCGAGAATCCGGGCGCCGTCAGCGCGGAATGCGCCCGCGCCATGGCCGAAGGCGCGCGCAAGGCCCTGGACGCGACCTTCGCGGTCAGCACGACCGGCATCGCCGGACCCTCCGGTGGCACCGACCGCAAACCGGTCGGACTCGTCTACATCGCCGTCTCCGGACCAAACGGAACCGAAGTGGAAGAGCACATCTTCGCCGGCGACCGCGCGCAGGTCATCGACGGCGCCACCCAGCGGGCGATGGAGATGCTGGTGCACCACATTCGCGAGAACCGACCCACCTGATGCACACCCGATCGCGACATGCGGTACGGTACGGATGACATGCTCATCCCGACTCGACAGGAGCTTGCTTTCTTGACTGCTTCAGACACGACTTCCGGCTCACCCTACGACAAGACAACCCTGCCGAACGGCGTCCGCGTCGTCACCGGCACGATGCCCGGCGTCCATTCCGCGAGCCTCATCTTCTATTACAACGTCGGCTCCCGTATCGAGCCGAACGAGATCGCCGGCGCCTCGCACTTCCTCGAGCACATGCTCTTCAAGGGCACCGAGAAACGCCCCGACCCGATGATGATCTCGCAGGAGATCGAAGGCGTCGGCGGCATCGTCAACGCCGGCACCGGTCGCGAATCCACGACCTACTGGGTCAAGGTTCCCAGCACCCACTTCAGCCTCGCGTTCGACGTCCTCGCCGACATGCTTCGGAACTCCGTCTTCGACCCCGACGAGGTCGACAAGGAGCGCAAGGTCATCTTCGAGGAGATCCGCTCCGTTCAGGACATCCCGGAGGAGCTGGTCCACGAGCTGATCGACGCCGTCGTCTTCCCGGGCACCGCCATCGGTCGCGATATCGCCGGCACCGAGGAGACCGTCGCCAACATCACGCGCGACGCGATGCTCGACTTCTGGCAGCGCAACTACACCGCGGACCGGCTCGTCGTCGCGGCGGGCGGGGCCGTGAGCCACGAAGAGGTCGTCGCCCTGACGGAGAAGTACTTCGGCGACCTGCCTCGCGCAGAGAACGGCAACACCGCCACGCCGGTCAAGGTCGACCAGGCCGAGCGACGCGTGAAGCTGGTGACGCGAGACACCGAGCAGGCGCACTTCTGCCTCTCGTTTCCCGCGATCTCCTACCACGACGAGCGTCGGCACGTGCAATCGACGATCGAGGCGATCCTCTCGTCCGGCATGAGCTCACGCCTCTTCCAGGAGATTCGCGAGCAACGTGGCCTCGTCTACTCTATCTACGCCTACTTCCGTGGCTACGAGGAAATCGGCCAGGGCGTCATCTATGCCGGAACCGACGTCGACCGCGTCAAGGAAACGATCTCGGCCACCGTCGGCGAGCTGAAGAAGCTGCGCGACATTCCCGTGCCGGAAGACGAGCTGGAGCGCACCAAGACCCTGCGCAAGGGCCGCCTCCTGATGAGCCTCGAGGACAGCCGCTCCGTCGCGTCATGGATCGGCAGCCAGGAGGCGACCTACGGCGAGATCCTGACGCCGGAAGAGATCATGGAGAAGATCGACGCCGTCACGGTCCAGGACATCCAGGACCTCGCCGGTGAGCTCCTGCGCGAAGACCGTTTCAGCCTCGCCATGATCGGCCCGTTCACAAAGGAAAAGGACTACGCCGCCCTGCTCTCGCTGGACGCATAGCGGAACGGACTCGTTCTCCGTACCGCCGCCGGTCGGCCGAGGCAGCGACTGACGAGAAGCGGTCGCGGGCCATCGTCTGTGGCGACGAGCGCCGGATACAGGGTCCGGCGGTACGGGTGGCTGGCCGCAGGCTCGCCGCCCATCGCCCAACAGGCGAATCCGTGCACCTGAAGGACTCCACCATGACAGACGCATCCAGACAACAGGACACCCTCGTCTTCGTTGACGAGAAGACCGGCCTCGAAATCCACCCGTGGCCGGCCGAACGCGACGGTGAGGCCGCCGCGATCCTTGCCGATGCCACCGGCGCCGGAACCGTCGAAGCCGCGCAGGCGAAACTCTCCGAGGCCCGGGCCGGCGGCCCGAACCGTGTCTTCGGCGGGATCATCGACGGCCAGCTCGTCGGCGCCTACACCCTCCGGCGCGACGGCATGGCGAACGAGGTCGGCATTATCGCCGTCGCGAAGGACCATCGCCGCCGCGGCTTCGGCAGGATCCTGCTGATGGATGCCCTGCGCCGCTCCGGCCGCCGCCCGCTCGTCGCCGAGACCGACGAAGAGGGCCTGCCGTTCTACAAGGCCTGCGGCTTCAAGATGGTCGGCCGCCGCAAACAGCCGGACGGAACCTTCCGCTATCGCATCGGTTGGCACGCGCCCCGGCCAGCAGCCCCGCAGGCATCACAAGGACCAGCGTAGGCAACGTTCACCTGCAAACCCGTTGATCAGCGAGGAGACCACCACCCCGCCATGTCGCATTCCCCAATCTTCCAGCCGGACGTCCGTGCCATCATCGACCTCGCCCTCGCCGAGGATATCGGCACCGGGGACGTCACCACCCTCGCCACCGTGCCGGCCGATCGGTCGGCGAGCGCCGTCATGCTCGCCAAGGCCGGTGGCGTCCTGAGCGGCATCGAGGTTGCCCGCGAGGTTTTCCGCACCGTCGACCCGTTCGTGAGCTTCGAGCCCCTCGCGGCGGATGGCGACCGCCTGTCCCATCGAATGGAGATCGCCCGGATCAGCGGCTCGGCCCGCTCCATCCTCATCGCCGAGCGCACCGCGCTGAATTTCGTGCAGCGCCTCTCCGGCGTCGCCACCAGCACGGCTCGCTACGCCGCGCTGGTCGAGGGCACGCGCACCCGCATCGTCGACACCCGCAAGACCACCCCGGGCATGCGCCTGCTCGAGAAGCGCGCCGTCATGCATGGCGGAGGCGACAACCACCGCTTCGGTCTCGCCGATGGTGTCCTCATCAAGGACAACCACCTCGCCGCGGTCGGCGGGCCGACCCGGATCACCGACGCCATCACGGCGGCCCGCGCTCACGCCCCGCATACATTGAAGATCGAGGTCGAGGTCACCTCGCTCGATGAGCTGCGCGAGGCGCTCGACGCGGGCGCCGATATCATCATGCTCGACAACATGGATACGCCGACCATGGCGGAGGCAGTCGCCATCCGCGATGCGCACGAGAATTCGCCGCTGCTGGAGGCCTCCGGTGGGATCACCGAGGCGCGCATTCCGGAGATCGCCGCGACCGGCATCGACCTGATCTCCGTCGGCGCCCTGACCCACTCATCCCCGGCCCTCGATATCAGCCTCGATATCGCGCTCACCTGACCCGCGTTTCCCAGGTCGGATGCGCCTGTTGCCACCCCCCCTACGGGGCCTCACCATTGGTGCCTGTCGGGCACAAACATGGTATGGTCCATCTGGGAGAATCCGGCTTGCCCGGATGGGTCACGGAAGGAAAACCGTGGACCCCTCTAGGCAAACGAAAACCCATGCCGTATAGTGTACGTACACTCATTAATCCGGGTGTGACGCGGGCGGTAGTGGAGCGTTCGATCGGTCTCGAGCCGATCACCGGAAAACGTGAAACCGGGAGCCTCATCCCTTCGTTCATAAGGAGTGAGGACCCGGACACCTCGAACCGCGGGAACGCGGCAGGGGAGAATCGACACATTCCCGGGAAAACAGGCAGTAGGCCAGGTGCCATGCCATACGGTATGACACGATTGCGGCTTGCCTGACGGTCAGGTGGTCTGCACGCCCGGCAGCCACGACGGCCGGAAGGTGCGATACGTTTCAGGGCGAAAGGGAGTGGTGGTGAAGAACGTCTCGCATGGCGCGACCGGAGAGGTACGGAAGCGTTTCGGTCCAGGATCCCTCGCGATGATCCTGGCTATTTTCAGCTTGCTCATGACCAGCGTGATGCCCATGGCATCGCAGCCGGCTGCGGCCCAGGAGAGCGACTGGGCGCCGCCGCCAACGGTCTACATCCCGGAAACCGGCCACACGCTGGACCGGCTCTTCCTCGATATGTGGCGCAACGCGGGTGGCGCCTCGGCCTTCGGCTATCCGATCACGCCGGAAATCACCCTCGAGAACGGACACGTCGTCCAGTATCTGCAGTACGCACGATTCGAGTACTGGCCGGAAGGTGACGAAAACGGCAACACCGTCATCCTCGGCAAGATCGGCGAGGAACTTCGCCCGGTCATGCTCCAGCGCTCGATGATCGCCTCCTCCAAGCCGGCCGAGACGGGTGGCCTGCGCGAGTCCGCCGCCATGATGAAGGCGTGGCTCCCGGTTGCCGCCGAAAAGGCGGACGTCGACGGCGAGACCTCGATCTTCGTCGAGGCGACGGGGCACACGATCCATTCCGGCTTCCTCTCCTACTGGTACAACAGCGGCGCCGAGTCCTTCCTGGGCAACCCGCTGACCGAGGAGTACACGCTCGGCGACACCACGTATCAGGTCTTCGAGCGCGGCCAGCTGCAGTACACCCAGGAAGACGGTGTGCGCATGGTCCCGGTCGGCGAGGTCCTCGCCGAGAAGTACAACCTCGACACCGAACCGATGGAGCAGGGCAACGTCCCGACCTACGACGAGGCGCTCTTCGTTCCGCCGCCGGAACCGACGCCGGATCCCGTCGAGATCGCGGGCATCCCGGAAGCCGCCACGGGTGAGGTCTGGATCGACATCAACCTCTCCTATGAGTACATGACGGTCTACCAGGGCAACACCGTCCTCATGGAGACCTACATCAGCTCCGGCAAGCCGGGCTTCGAGACCCCGCCGGGCACGTACTACATCAATACGAAGCTCGAAGTGCAGGACATGGAAGGCGTCCTCGGCGGCGAGTACTACAACGTGCCGCAGGTGCCCTGGGTGATGTACTTCACCGATGTCGGGCACGCGATCCACGGCGCGTACTGGCACAACAACTTCGGCACCCCGATGAGCCACGGCTGCATCAACGTGCCGGTTGACCTGGCCGCCTACCTCTACAGCGTCTCCAGCATCGGCACCCGCGTGGAGATCCACTGGTAATCTCCCCCGGACCCGATGAACACCGAACGACCCGCGCGAGGCACCCCCTCCGCGGGTCGTTTCGTTTTCCCCGACATTTCCCTCTCGTAGAGTCGCCCCTTGTGGGCGGCTCATTCCCGCCGGATCCAGATACCCCGTACCGCCGCACCTTGTGTGCGGCGCCTTGCATGACCGACGCGGACACCGTCCGCAGCTGCGAGGTCCGGCGGTACAAAACGCCCCACGGATCCGGCATTCCCGCCCATCCGGCAACCGAACCGGGAACACCTGCGTGGTAGGCTTCCAACAGCAGGAATCCCTCCGGATTCCCCCCCACCTATGCACTCTTTTGGAGGCCCCGCATGCGCGACATCACCACCCGCATCCTGACCGCATCCGCCCTCGCCATCCTCACCCTGGCAACGCTCTTCTCACCCGCCACCGCCCGTGAAACCCGCGATGTCGACGGCGGTTTCACCATCGATATCGGGTTCGAGAACGAGCCCGCCATCCAGGCCGACACCAACGCCCTGTGGCTACGTGTCACGGAAGGAGACCAACCGGTCGATGGACTCGAGCAGACCCTACAGGCCGAGGTCATCTACGCCGACGCCGTCCGCTCGCTCCCGCTCTCGCCCGAGCCGGATGAGCAGGGCGTCTACAGGTCGGTCTTCATCCCGGTCCAGCCTGGCGACTACGCCTTCCGCATCGTCGGCAACATCCAGGGCGTCGCCATTGACGAGACGTTCACCTCGGCACCGGAGGGCGTTTCACCGGTCGACCAGCGCATCGACTATGAATTCCCGTCCGCCGCCCAGGGATTCGTGCGCACCGAGGTCGCCGTCCCGGCCGCGATTGGCCTCGTCGCTCTCGGCTTCGGCATCGGCCACTGGATGTCCCGGCGCACCGCTGCCTGATCGCTCGTTTCCCGGGAGGATACGCCTCCCCTCGTTCCTGAAGGACCCTCAATGACACGCCTCTTCCCGATTCGGCCACTCACACCCTCGCATGCGGGACGTGGTCCGGGATTCCTCGTTACCCTGCTCTTCGTGGCGTTCCTGATCCTCGCCGGTTCATCCTCCCCGGTCACGGTGTCCGCCCAAACCGACGACAACCCGGTCCGGACCACACCGATCGACGGCGAGATCCCCCAGCGATGGCCGCGCTCGGTCATCGCCACCTTCCCGGTCGCGATCGATCCGGACGCCAGCTCGCTGAAGCTCGTCGACATCAACGGTGAGGAGGTTCAGGGCACGCAGCTGGTGTTCCCCGCCGACGGCACGTCGATATCCCTCAACCTGCCGTCCGATATGCAGGATGGCGTCTATTCCATGGTCTGGGACGCCACCCCGGCCGACGGCGGCGACCCGATCATCGGGTACTCGTCCTTCTCGGTCGGCAATCCCGAGGACGCCGCGATCATCACCGTGCCCTCCACCGCCGGTACCGGCGACGGACCGCCGCAATGGCTTCAGGTCGGCGCTCGCTGGAGCGCCCTCATCGGCATCATCGCCGCGATCTCGACCTGGCCGGTCTGGACGGTCATCGTCCGGCCCTCGATCCGCCCGATCTGGCGGCGGGGCCCGCGTATCGTGGCCGCGATGCAGCAATACGCCTTCATCGCGTTCTCGCTTGCCTTCCTCGGCTCGCTCTTCGAGCTGGTCGTCCGCTCGCAGGCCATGCCCGACGGCACCTGGCTCGACAAGCTGATGAACACGGTCGGCAACACGGATTGGGGCACATGGTGGCTCGTCCGGATGTTTCTGCTGATCTTCCTCGGGATCGGCCTCGCCCTCGCCGCCTGGTGGTATCCATCCCGGCGTCCGTGGCGCATGGTCGCCGCCTGGCTGCTCTCGCTCCTCGCGCCGCTCACCCTGAGCCTCACCTCGCACGCGACCGAGAACTCCGTCGGCCGTGAGGCCGCCGTCGCCACCGATTACCTGCATCTCCTCGCGGCAGGTCTTTGGGGCGGCGCGGTCGTCATCGTCGCGACGATCCTCCTGCCGTCACTCAATGGAGTCGATGCCAACGCCCGCCGCGACGCCATCAGCCGCCTCGCGACCCGGTTCGGTGGCATGACGCTTATCGCCTGGGCGATCCTCATCATCACCGGCGCGTACAGCACCCATCTCTTCGTCGGCAACTGGACCGCGATGACGGAGACCGAATACGGGCGCGCCCTCCTCGCGAAGCTCGTGCTCTCCGCCGTCGCGATCGCCCTCGTCGCGGCCGGGATCATCGCCATCCGCCGCCGTGCGTCGAATGGCGGCCAGCTGCGCTGGATCCTGCTCGCCCAGGGCGCCGTTGTCCTCGCGATCCTGCTCGCCGTCGGCCAGATGAACACCACGCCGCCCGCGCGCGATGTCCTCCTCGACCGCTCGACCCAGACAACGACGACGATCGGGTTCCCCGGACGCGAGTCGCTCTATCTCGTGGCTCCACAGCGTGCCGGCGTGAACCACCTCCGCCTGGAGATCCCGGGCGACTACCTGCCGAACGACGCCGAGGCCTACGTCGACATCTCCAGCCCGGACCACCCGGAGCTGGGCACGAAGACCATCCAGATGTATCGCGTGCCTGGCAACGCCTTCGAGCATCACGGCACCGAATTCGCCCTGACCGGGACATGGGAGATGACCCTACGACTGGTCGAGCCCGGTTTCCAGGATCTGTCCTACACCGTCACCCAGCATTTCGGTGAGGAGACGCCCAGCGACGACCTCCCGGCGAACCCGTGGCGCTTCAACCCGCTGGGCGGCACCGCCGGTCTCGTGCTCATCGTCGTCGGTGTCGCGGGCATCGTCATCGCCATCCTCGCGAACGGTCCGACCCGCAAAGAGGCAGGCGGACTCGGCGCGGCAGCACTCGCGCTCGCGGCCGTGCTGCTCGTGCAGGCGCAGTACGATCCCATCCTCGCCGTCGCCGACGACCAGGGCGCGATCAACCCGAACGACCTCGCGATGGTCGCCCGGGGCGAGCAGGTCTACGACACCTACTGCATGAACTGCCACGGTCCCGAGCTTCGCGGCGACGGTCCGCTGAACGAGAACCTGAACCCGCCGGCGGCCGACTTCGCGGCCCCGCACACCTTCGTCCACTCGGACGAGGACTTCATCTACTGGATCAAGAACGGCAAGCAGGGCACGGCCATGCCCGGTTTCGACGCCCAGTTGACCGATCAGGAGATGCGCGACGTCGTCGCCTTCATCTACAACTGGCAGGCGAATTACGATGGCTCGGACCCGGAGAACGCTTCGGCGGAACCGACCGCCTGCGAGGTCGCGCCACTCGAGTACGCCGAGGTGCGCGAGATCTTCCACCACGGCCTGATGCCCGAGATCCGGCGCGGCGGCCCACTGATCAACGCGTCAGACCAGACCGTCGATGGCGACACCGCCAACGATGTGATGTGGACGGTCGAGCAGGTTGTGGCCTGCACGAACGCGGACCAGACGCTCTCGCGCCTGCGCCTCTTCACGAATCACCTGCTCATGGAGCTTTTCCCGGCCGGCATGGACCAGCGCCTGACCATGGCGACGACCAGCCAGCCCCAGCCTCTCGCCCCGGAAGAGCGCGTCAGCATTGAGGATGTCCAGAGCATCACCCGTCTCGCGGACGGCCGTATTGCCGTAACCGTGATCTTCAACGATCCGGCCGGCATCGGCGTCGTTCCCGGCGCGGGCGTCATCACGCAGGTGACGTTCGTCATGATCGAGCAGGACGACGCCTGGATCGTCGACGAAATCCGCTAATCGTGATCCAGCCTGGTGTGATGTCGTAGGGGCCTGAGACCCAGGGTCTCAGGCGCTTGCCGCCGTATCGCCCGCGAGATCGAGCGCCATCAGTGCCACATCGATCGAGCGATCCTCCAGCCGGATCGCTTTCGGCTCGACGCCATAGCACCGGAAACCAGCCGCTTCGTACAGCCGTCGGGCGGATGTGCTCTCGGCGCTGACGCTCAGGTGAACCATCTCGATCCCGGGCATGCGCCGGCACCCATCGATCGCCGCCTCCAGCAGCGCCCTGCCGATCCCCAGCCCACGCACCGATGCATCCGTGTAGAGCAACCAGATCGATGCGCGATGCCGCTGCTTCTGCCGCGTCCACCGCCGCACCCCGACGGCGCCGACGAGCCCTCCATGGACGAACGCGCCGAGGATGAAGTTGCCGTCGCTGATCCATTCGTTGCGGTAGCGCGACGCCACCGTGGCAGGATCTACCGCCCGTTCCTCTTCCCATGTCGGGACGAATGCCTCGGGATGCTGCCGCAGCGCATCCAGCCGGAGCGCGCGGAAAGCCGGGATATGCTCGATGCCAAGGGCACGGATATCAACGGCGGGAGCCGTTACCAACGACAACGAATGTCGATGGTACAGGCCGGTGTCGAGCGGGTGCGGGTTGACCACGAATGTCCCCCTTGCGTGTCAGGTCGCCCCTGCGGGGAGCGCCGTGTGAATTGATAACTGCGACCGTACACTGCTGACATCGAGTCTAGGGAGGCGGTTTTTCGGGGTCAACCCGTCCGTACGGCTTTTCTCTTCCCAACCTCATATCGGGCAACGCCGTTGCAATGACGACACGTTGCGCCTTCGCCGGAAGAAAAAGCCCGTTCTCCGCTGGTGCGGGAGAACGGGCTGGGAGGATATTCCTGCGGACAGATCAGGCAAAGAGATCCGTCCCGGGCCACTCGGTCGTGGTATCCAGGAGTTCGTGCAGGCTCGGGAGCAGCTCACCGAAGAAGCCGCCGAAATCCATCGGCAACGTGTTGAAGACGAACGCGAGCGTGGTCCCGTCCGACTTACGGATGATCCACGAGCAGTTCGACCCCTCGAGCGCGCCAGCGTGTGACCACTCGTATCCGTTGTCGCCTTGCACGCTGTTCCACCCCAGACCAAGCGATTCCTCGACATTGCCGACGCCAGCGGCCGCGGCCGGCGGGCGCGGGGTTGTCTCCATCGCCGTAACGGTCTCCGGGGCGAGCAACGCCTCCCCCTTCGTGCCGTCAATGGCAAGCGTGAAGCGGACGAGATCCGCCGCCGAAGCAATCCAGCCACCATGCGCGTCCAGCGATCGCAGGTAGAACGATCCGTACCCGACCGGCACGAACCCGCTCTCCGGATACACGCCGGGTCGTCGCTCGAGCCCCTCCGGCGAGTAATACCGCACCTCACCCGGCATCCGTTCCTCCAGCGTCGTCCCGCCGATCGCCATGGAGGTGATGCCGGCCGGTGCCAGCACGCGCTCGATCACGAAGTCCTCGTATGTCTGGCCGGACACCTTCTCGATCACGCGCCCGAGCACATTGAACCCGAAGTTCGAATAGGCGCTCTGCGTTCCGGGGTCGAAATCCAGCGATTGGGTCAGCATGAACCGGACGATGGTCTCGGCCTCCGCGGGGTTGTCCTCGCCGAGCGTATGGGAGGCATACAGCGGCCACGGGAGGTACTGTGGATCGAAGCTCTCCTCGCTGTTCCACCCGCCCGCATGCACCAGCAGGTGCTCGATCGTGATGCGGTCCAGACGCTCGTCATACGGGGCATCCGCCGGAAGGTCATAGGCGAGCAAGGGGAACACCGGCATATCCAGCGAAAGCTGGTTCTCGTCGATCAGCTTCAGGATCGCCACCGCCGTGATCGGCTTCGAGCTGCTGGCGATCCGGAACAGGGCCTCGGGTGTGACCGGCTCACCGTCTTCGACGCTGGCGAATCCGTATCCCCGGTTCAGCACGAGCCGATCCTCCCGCGCAATGGCCAGCTGCCCGCCAGGGATGCCCCACGTCGCCATGGCCTGCCGCATCAGGTCGTCGAACGCGGCCAACTCCGGGATAGGCTCCCCGGTGATCGGGACGTCCTCTCCCGCGGTAGGCGTTGCGCTCCCTTGCGCGAAGGCGTTGCGGAATGGCATCGCAACGCCACCGCCCGCTGCCACCTTGAGAACGCGCCGGCGGCTGGTGGACATCTGGCGCGCGTATCGTGGACCGACGTGCATGAAGACGATCTCCTTCCTCGTCAGCCATGCGACAAGTCCCCGACGTGGCTTCCTGACCAGGCACATCGGCGCATGGGAGGCTGTTGACAGTAATGCGTATGGATTATCGGGAATAGTCTACGACGAGGTCAACGCTGACGCTACTCGCTACCACGCTCCACATGCCATTGGCCCGCGTAGCCGGCGCGGCGCAGTGCCTTCAGCAACGCGTCCTCCGCGGAGGCGCTATCGTCGCCCGTATCCGGCAGCAGCACCATCAACCCGCCGCCGTGCTCGCCGATGACCTCCATGCCAGCCTTCTCGACATCCTGCCGAAGCTGCGCGAGGCCCTTCTCGACATCGGGGCTCAACACAACCGCCCGGCGCAGGCGCACGCGCTTGTAGCCGGCGGTCCACTCCCGCAGCAGCCCCTGCAGGGTCTCCGGCAACGCGTCGCCGGACTGACGCGTCAGGTACGCGGTGATCTGCTCCAGGTCGAAACCGGCGCCCAGCGCCCGCCCGACAGAGCCGGGGCGAAGCTGGTATGTCGCCTCTGGCAGCAACGTTTCGGCATCCGCGAACGCGGTCAATGCCCAGACGTGCACGGGCTCCGGTCGATGCAGCGTCACCAGGCCCGTTTCGCTGAGGGAGATGACGGGCACGCTGGGATCGGCTTCGACGGTCTCGCTGACGGCGCGGACATCCCCGGCGGCCAGGCGGGCCGCCTCGGTCACGCGCATCGCCAACCCCTTGCGCCCGAGGTGGACGAGGTCGACGAAGCCGAACCACCACATCGCCGTTTGCAGCTCGATCTCGATGATCTGCGAGATGGCCGCGACCCGGGCATCCCCGCGATCGTTGCCGCCGCGCGCGGATGCCGCCGTGAACGTCGAGCCAATGATGCTCGTATCCTGCTCGGCAAGCCGGCGGGACACCTCGGTCAGCAGGAACCATTGTTGGGGATCGATCTCTCGCAGGTCACCAAGCAGCCGCCGGCGAAATCCCTGCCAGTCGGCGCCCCAGACGTCGATCTGCTCGCGCTCCCGCCCCTCGACCCACTGGTCGGCGTAAAGCCACGCATCGCGCAATGCGGCGATCTGCTGCGCGAACGACTGTCCGCGCCACTGCCGCACCCGTGAGGTCGTCATCGGACGAATCGCATGCCGGTCGCCGCTGCCGGGGCCGTGCTCCGCCGGCTCCAGCACCCCGACGCCCAGCGCCAGATAGAGCAGGAACCCGAGATACCCCTCCGGCGGCACTTCCGTCCCGCCGAACCAGAGCCGGCTGTTGAGCTGGCGTTGCCAAGTCCGGGAGATCGGCTCGCCCGGGACCCAGACCGGCGCGCCCTTCCCGGCAATCTCGCGGACGATCGTCAGGAGATCCCATGCAATCGCCGCCGGATGCCGTTGCTCCACCTCCGGGATGTCATCGCGCAGCGGCTGGAGCGGCCGCAAGGGCATGGTTGCGGGCACCGTGCCAGGATTGAGGATCTCCTGAGGGACGAACAGCGCGCGGGATCCATCCTTGAGGTAGGTGTGATGGACGAGCAGGGAGGATTCCAGCTCGATCAGCGCCTCCCGCAGCTGCGCGCCCTTCGTGATCGCCAACCCCGCCGGCGCCTCGGGCACCGTCAGCCCTGCCCGCTCGATCGCATCGTCCAAACGCATCGGCCCGCTGTCGGCGGCCTTCCGCACGACGTCCCACAGCGACCGCGCGGCCGGACTCAACCCCTGGATCACCGCATCGATCCGTCGCGTGGAGCTCACCTGCCGCAGCATCTCGCTGATCAGGTCATGCCGCCGCCGAAGTCCCGGAATGACGCGGATACCCCAGGCCTGTGCCGATTCCTCGATGTCGGGGTCATCCCGCAGTTCGAGCAGCGTGCGCAGCGGCAACGCGCTCTGGTCGCCGGCGTCGATCTCGTCCAGGACCCGGCGAAAATCGACGCCGAGCTCCCGAGGGATGAACAGTTTGGGGGTTGCGCCGACCGGCAGCTCCTGATCGTCGCCCTCCCGGGCCAGGATGCCCCAGCGGAAGAGCTCGACACAGGTCTCGCGGACGGTCGCCTCGGGCAATTCGAGATCACTCGCCAGCTCGGTGATCGTCCGCGCCGTACCCTGTGGAGAGATCAACGTGCGGATCACGCGTTGGCTCGTCTCGTCCAGCCGGGACCATGTCGTACGCACGGCCCGGACGTCGGTCATGACGCGGTAGATCGTACCGACCTGCCGCCCACTGTCCCGTCCCTGGAGCGGGATGGCCCACAGGCGCGCGATATGGACCAGCGAGCCGGTCTTCCGTGCATGGAGACGGCCGAGCAGGTTCCGCATGTATGGCGTTACTCCCCGACGATACCAGGCGCGCGGCATCGCCCGCACCGGGCCGCCAGCACGCCGCTGCCAGCTTGATACGGAGAAGAGTATCAGACAGGGAAGTTGGTTAGGTGAGGAGCGACACGTTTCCCAAGCGATGCCGGGCGGCATCGCCGATCAGGCCGTATGGCCCGGGGAAAGGTGTGGCGGGAAAACGCTCGGTCTAGAGCCGCTCGTCTTCGTCTTCGGTCAGATCCTCGATCTCGATGCCTTCCGGGTCCTCATCCCAACCGGAGTGCTCCGATGCCTCACGCGTCACCTTCAGCGTCACATGATGCTCGTCCGCCTTGGCGATCGCGCTCTTCGGCACGTACACATCTTCCGGGGCGAAGAATCCCTTCTCGACGACGAGGTGATTCGGCCGGATATCGACCACTTCACCGATCTTGTGCCCACAGGCGCCCACAACGTCGAGACCAACCTCGACAGCTACGGAATTGCTTGCGGTAGCCACGTTACCTTCCATCTCATCGCCATCGAGGACGGTGAGCTCATGAGGATGATCCTGTGCGGTCTCCTCGTTGACAATATCGCTAATGAATCCCCCGATATCATGGCGCCGGACTTCATCGCCCTCGCGCGCCCGAAAAATCTCCGGGGATTCCTCCCAGCTACGACGCTCTGGAGCCATATGTTTCCTTGTGCTGCAGGACAACTGGATCAGCGTCCAATCGGAACAACGGTGTACCAACGGGACAACTGCCCCGGGGATCACCCCCGGCATCTGCAGCGCACCCCAGAATACACACCTTGCATGGAAAATGCCAGCCTTGAATTGTGCGAATGGCCAAGTATACATGACGCACCTGTGCAACCGGCACTCCTTGTTATGGAAACGCCGGTTGCACCCGGAATGTTTCGCTTCAGGCGACATCCCGACGCATCATCAACGCAAGCGAGATGCCCAGGGAGACCACCATCAGCAGGCCCAACGTGAGCAAGGCCTGGCCGGGGTCCACGTAGGGCCCGGTGAAGGCGCCCGGCCCGTCGCCTTCCGTCCCTCCACCCAACGGTTCAACCAGCGAGTAGGCGTTCGACCGCAGCATCACGCTGTTGACCCATTCGAGCCACGAAACGGACTCGACGAAGACGCCCAGTAACCCTTCGATCACCAGCGCCCAGATGATCCCGATCCCGATCGCCAGCGACGTTCCTCGCGTCGCCACGGCCAGCAACACGCCAACCGATGCCCAGACAGCCAGGATCATCCATCCGGCCAGGATCGCCAGGACGAGATCACCCATAGACCCAAAGTCGATGGCGTAGCCCTCCCGCAGGGCGATCAGCGAGCTCGCCGCCCCACCGATCGCGAACGACACCAGCACGAACGGGAGGAGCACCACCGCCAGTGCGCCCAGCTTCGAGCCGATGACGGCACCGCGCCCCGGCCTCTGGGTAAACAGCGTCTTGAACGTCCCCCAGCCAAACTCACTGCCGACCGACAGCACACCGAGCATGATCGCGATCGCGCCGCCGTAGAACGGGAAGCCGCTGACGACCTCGCCGATCATCCGCTCGGGCAGCAGGCCCGCCACGGGCCCGGCGTCAGCCCCATCCGGCGTCTCGATCAGGTACGGCAGCACGTACCCGAAGAACAACCCCATCGCGGCCCAGATCCCCAACAGGACCCATGTGCTCGTTCGCTTGCGCAGCTGGAACAGCTCCGCCCGGAGCATCGCCCATGTCTCACGACGCATACAGCACCTCCTTCTCATGGGACGGATGCATCGAGTCCAGGCCTCCGTCGTCCGCATCTCCAGTCCCGCTCCCGTTGGTCAGCGAGAGGAACACCGATTCGAGCGACGATCGCTCGCGGCGCAGCTCCCGCACCTCGATCCCCTCGCGGACAAGCCGAGCATTGATCCGCGCCGGGTCCAGCCCGTCGGTGCCCGACACCCGGAGCTCGCCCGCACCCGGACGCACCTCACGCACGCCAGGGAGGCCCGCGACCAGTTGGCATGCCTCATCGAGCGGATCCGCCTCGATCACCAGCACATCCTCGCCGCGAAGCTCATCGATCGTGCCTTCGGCGATCAGCGTTCCGTTCGAGATCATCGCCGCCCGGTCACACACCTGCTCGATCTCCACCATCAGGTGGCTGGAAACGATCACCGTCCGGCCCTCGTCCCCCAGCTTCCGGATCAGCGTCCGCATCTCCGCCATCCCGGCCGGATCGAGCCCGTTCGTCGGCTCGTCCAGGATCAGCAACGCGGGATCCTTCATCAACGCGGCGGCAACGCCCAGCCGTTGTTTCATGCCGAGCGAATAGGTGCGAAACGCATCCCCCGCTCGCTTGTCCAGGTCCACCTGCTCCAGCGCCGCGTCGATCCGGTCCCGGCCAATGCCGGCGTACGCCGCGAGTACATGGAGGTTGTCTCGCCCCGAAAGATGCGGGTAGAACGCCGGCGTCTCGATCATCGATCCGATGCGTGCCAGGCTCGCCGCTGCGCCGGGCTTCTCCCCCATCACGACCGCATGCCCGCCAGTCGGCCGGATCAGCCCGAGCAGCATCCGCAGCGTCGTCGTCTTCCCGGCGCCGTTCGCGCCAAGGAAACCGAACACCTCTCCGCGCCTCACCCGCAGGTCGAGGGATTCCACCGCAGCGATGTCGCCGTACCTCTTCGTGAGCCCTGTCGTCTCGATCACGTAGTCGTGCATGGTTCTGCTCTTTCAGGCCTGTCCCCGTACCGCCGGACACCGGCCGCAACTGCGAGGTGTGGCGGTACGGGAAGGTCGGCTTATCCCTTCAGGTCCTCCAGCCGGCGCCGGTACTCATCAGCTTCGATCTCGCCCCGCGCGTACCGCTCGGCGAGGATGCTGTGGGCCGAGCGCGTGGCATACATCCCGCCAACGCGATCCATCGGCGACGGCTCGCGCTGCCGCAGCTCCCGGAGCGCCCGGCTACGCGCCTGGTACTCCTCCGCCTCGATCTCGCCGCGAGCAAACCGTTCGGCGAGGAGATCCTCCGCCCGGTCCATCGAGGTGGCGTCATCCCGCCATGGGCGCTTCCCCCGAATCAGGAAGCGAACGACGAAGAAGACCACTCCGATCCAGAACAGGAAAATCAGGGGCCCGAAAATACCCGGTCCACCGGGTCCGGCATGTGCCACCGGTGCCAACGTAAAGACGTCCATGGCTGTGTCCTCCTGCATCGGGGCCGGGACCGTCGATCCGGCGCCCTGCCGGTGATCGTTCCTGCCTCCCGATGCCAACAACCTCAGTCTGGGAGGCAGAGATCAACGATCCTCACCGCATTTCTCAACGGGAGATCAACAGCCCGTTACAGCCACGTCACCGGGAGCGGAGAACGCTCGTATTCCCATCCGGAGGGCACAATACTGGGTGCATGGCCGCGTCAACGTCGCGAAGGAGGAGCAGATGGACGACGCCAGAACCGTGCTGGTCGTAGACGACGACGAAGACATCGTGACACTGATGCGGGATTTCCTCGAAGCAGACGGCTTCCGCGTGCGTACCGCCAGCGACGGCGAGTCGGCCCTGCGCGCGATGCGTGAGGAGAACGTGGACTGCGTGCTGCTCGACGTGATGATGCCGGGCATCTCGGGGTTCGACGTGCTGCGGCAATTGCGCGAGACCAGCGACGTGCCGGTCCTCTTCCTGAGCGCGCGGCAGGAGGAAAGCGACAAGCTCCGGGGCCTCGGCCTCGGTGGCGACGACTACATCGTCAAATCCTCCACCCCGGCCGAGATCGTCGCCCGCGTCAAGGCCGTCCTCCGTCGCTACCAGCGAACCGGACCCGCAGAGAGCGACGTGATGGACTTCGGCCGCCTCGTCATCGACCCGAAAGCGCATGAGGTCCGCGTGGAGGGCGAAACCGTGCCCCTCACGGCCCGCGAATTCGACCTGCTGCTCATGCTCGCGGAGCATCCCCGCCAGGTCCTCACGCGGGACACGCTCTTCGAGCGCCTGTGGGGACCCTACGGCGACCGCCACTCGCTCACGGTCCACATCGGCCGGCTCCGCGAGAAAATCGAGGAAGACCCCTCCAACCCGCAATACATCGTGACAGTCTGGGGCGTCGGCTACCGGTTCGAAGGGGAGCGCCGGCGATGAAGAGTCATCAGCCACCACGCATGATGACCATCCGCCGCTGGCTGGCGCTGGCGCTGCTCGCCCTCCTCCTCGCTCCCATCCTGACCTCGATCGTCATCGGGCTCATCGTCTTCTCTCCAGGCGACGGCCCGCGCGATATCGACCGGGAGATCGCGACCCGGCTGACGCGCGACGCCGGACGCTGGACCGATCCCGCCTGGCAGGAATCGCTTCGCGCCGCCTACGCTGATGACGCCGATGTCGTGCTCATGATTGGTGAGGAGGAAATCTTCGCCACCGGCGACCCGATGCAGGACCGAAACACCCGTCTCGTCCGGGAGGTCACCGTGCCGGATACGGATCCGGCACAGGTCGCATGGGTCTACACCGACCCCATGGAGGGACCTCCCCGCGAACTCCGGCAGTGGTTCGTACCGGTCCTGCTCATCGGCGCGTTGGGCCTGACCTTCGCCGCCATTGCGTGGTTCCTGCGCCGGTCGGTCGTGCAGCCGCTCGAAGCCGCCAGCGACGCCGCGCGACAGGTCGCCCGGGGAGAGCTCGACATCGCCCTTCCCGCATCCCGCGTGCGGGAAGTGGACCAGCTGTCCCGCGCATTCAGGACGATGAGCGCCAGCCTGCGCGCCTCGCTCGAACACCGGGCAGCCATGGAGCAGGAGCGCAAACTCTTTATCAGCGCGATCGCCCACGATCTCCGCACGCCCCTCTTCTCCCTGCGCGGATCGCTCCAGGGGCTCCAGCAAGGCGTCGCACGGACCCCGGAGCAGCAGCGACGCTACCTCGACATCGCGCTCGGCAAGGCCGACCAACTGGAGCGCCTCATCGCGGATCTCTTCACCTTCACGAGGATGGAATATCTCGGAGACAAGCCGGAGAAGGCACCTCTGGGCCTCGCTCCCTTCCTGGAAGAAGTCGCCGGCGGTGTCCGGCCCGACGCTGAGGCGAAGGAGATCACGCTCTCACTGGATGGCCCCGACAATGCCCCGGTCATCCAGGGTGACAGTCATCTGCTGGGCCGCGCGCTCGGAAACATTCTCGACAACGCCATCCGCCACACGCCGGAAAAGGGGGCGATCAGGCTCACATGGAGTGAGACCGAGTTGTCGGTCACGATCACGGTCGAGGACACAGGCCCCGGCTTCGCGCCGGACGACATCCCGCACCTCTTCAAGCCCCTCTTCCGAGGCGACGCGTCCCGCAACCGCGCAACCGGCGGCGCCGGCCTCGGCCTGACCATCGCCCACCGCATCATCACCGCCCACGACGGCACCCTGACGGCGTCGAATGCCGATTCGGGCGGCGCAATGCTGACGATCACCCTGCCAAAACACTAACAAGCCATCCAAATAAGGGGCCTCGAGCGCAAAATCGCCCGAGGCCCTTGACCCAAACATCGTCAACCTGAGCGGAGCAAAAGGGTCGCTTGCGCTTCAACTCCTCCGGAGTCGCCCGGGAGTCCCCGTGCGAAGCACCTTCAATCGCGCGAAGCGCCTTCCCTTACGCGAACCGCCCGTACACCGGGAACGCATCCTTCCCGAGAATCGGCTTCATATACGCCCGGAACGCGTCCGTCACGGACATCCCGTCCGCCCCGATGAACGCGTCGTCCAAATGCCGCACCCGGTTCGCGATCTTCTCCAGCGGCACCGCCACGATCTCGTATGCGTAAGGTTCATCCGACGTCCGGTTGATCGCCGTCATGAACCCGGACTCCCCGTCTACGATCCGCTCGACCGCCGCCGCGCCCAGATGCCACGCCTCGTCGAGATCCACCTCCGATGCCAGCTCGATCGACATCCGCGCCGCCGTCCCCGGCTTGTCGTACCGGGCGCGCAAGTGCAGCTTCTGCGACACCAGCCGCGTCATCGCCGCGCCCGTGCTCGGGAAATAGGGATGCCCGAACCCGTCGACGTACTCCGGTGTCTCGCCCCCGAAATGATCCCCGGTTGCCGTCCGCATCGTCTCCGGCACCACGACCATCGAGAAACCGCGCCGCTTCACATCCGCCTCGATCGCCGTCAGCACATCGTCCGTGCTCTGCGGAGCGCGCTCCGGCAACAGCAACAGCGGCACCAGGTCGAGCTCGTCCGGCCCGAAGCCAAGCGCGCCGGCCGCGCTGACCCACCCGGCATCGCGCCCCATGACCTCGACGAACTTCACCGGGTAGAGCTGGGGCGACGCCAGCGTGTCGTACGTCGCGTCCCGCACCGCATTCCCAAGGAACCGCGCGATCGACGGATATCCCGGGCAGTGATCGGTCTCCGGCAGGTCGTTGTCGATCGTCTTCGGCACGGACATCACCCGCAGGTCATACCCGATCGCCTGCGCATGCTCCTCCAGCCGGTGCGCTGTATCCGCCGAGTCATTGCCGCCGATGTAGACGAAGGCCGTCACGCCCAGCGCCTTCATCGCCATCACCGCGCGGTCGAGATCCTCCTCGCGCATCTTGTAGCGCCCCGTCCCGAGCGCCGCCGATGGCGTGCGTCGCACCCGGTCGATCAGCGACTGGTCCTGCCGCGTCAGGTCGACGAACCGCTCCTGGAAGAGCCCCTCGATCCCGTTCCGCAGGCCCAGCACCCGCCGGAACTCTCCGGATTTCCGCGCCGCGTCCACCACTCCGGCGAGACTGGCGTTGATGACCGCCGTCGCGCCGCCGGACTGGCCAACAAGCAGGGTCGATTCGTCTGTCAGGCGTGTATCAGACACGGGGTTGGTTTCCTTTCATGGAGTTGAATTCCGTAGGGTCGGCCCTTGTGGGCGACCTCTGGTCCGGTCACCAGGGCCGACTGTACGGAACACAATCACGGCAACAACGTCTTCGCATCCCCAACGATGACCGTCGGTTCAGCAGCGCGGATGCGCGCCACTGCCGCATCACCGGACGCCAGCCGTTCCCGCCACGTCGTCGAGCCATAGAACGAGATGTCCACATCCGCCGGAGCAACCTCGAGGATCTTCCCGACCCGCTCCTGCACCGTCGAGAACGCCTCCAGGCCAACATCGCCGATCAACGTCACCGAGGGACGTGGCTCCTGCACCAGCAACGCCCCTTCGAGCCCTTCGATATCGGACAGCGCGTACCGCAGCAGCTCGGCCTGACCCACCACCGAGAGGACCAGCCACATGAGCACCGGCACAAACCCATGCTCCCGGTCGAGCCAGTACCGTCGCGAGGCGCCCTCCCGGCGTCCCCTCAGGACACCGAGCCGCTCCAGCTTGTAGCACTCGTGCTGGACACTGCTGATCGACAGGTCGAGCGCGCGCGACAGCTCGGTCAGCGAAAAACGTGATTCCTCACGCGCTACCATGAATGCGAGCACCGCCGCCCGCACCTTGGACGACAACAACTCCGCCAATATCTCCGTCCCGCCACGGGAACGCGCCGCTTCGCCAGATGCCATCCGCTCCAAATCCTCTGCACGAACGCAATCTTTACTGGGACATCGTAGCACGCGGACCTGAAGGGCCCGGTCGCCGGGCACACCCCCTGCGTCCAGGATGCCGATCGAGCCTTGCCGCAGCACCGTCGTCCCTTCGCTACCACGCGAAAGGGATACGCGAAGCGTGTCGAGGAATCCTCATCGGCGACGGATCATGGATTCAGCAAGAATGGCCATCTGCCAGCCGCCGTCAGGAGGCCGTCCCGTCCAGATACACGAACGAACAGGCCAACCCCGCTCCCCTCTGGAGTTTGCGCGCCTTTTTCCTTACTATATGAGAGAAATCGACGTCAGCGCCGCACCGATAATCATGCACCAGGTGCCGCTCGTTCGCGCTGATTCGCTCTTCGGTTCGGGAGGACCCAATTAGTACCACCTTTGGGCTCGTCGCCATCGCGCTGTTGGTGCTGGCCAATGGCTTCTTCGTGGCGACCGAGTTCGCGCTTGTCTCCGTTCGTCGTTCCCGCATCCAGCAACATGCCCTCGAGGGTGATCCGCGTGCCAGCGGCCTGCTCTCCCGCCTCAACAACCTCGATACATCCATAGCCGCGGTCCAGATCGGTATCAGCGCCTGCACCATCGCCCTTGGGTTGGTCGGCGTTCCCACACTCGTCCGCATCCTGGAGCCCGCGCTCGATTCCCTGCCGGTTCAACCCGGCGACGCCGTCATCACCGGCGTCTCGATCGCCGTCGCGTTCATCCTGCTCGTCGCCGTACATGTCGTCCTCGCCGAGCTGACGCCGCGCGGGATCGGCCTGGAGCGCCCCGTCGAGACGTCGCTGGCCGCGGCGCGCCCCATCCATCGCCTCGCGTCCCTGCTCACGCCGATCGTCGCTCCACTGGGGTGGCTGACCGGCCGCATCCTCCGACTGTTCGGCATCCAGCCGGCCGGGGGCCATCACCTCGTGCTGACCACCGACGAGCTGCTCCAGTCCATCGACGCCAGCCATGAGGCCGGTATCGTCGACGAAGCCGCCCTGGACCTCGTCGGCCGCGCCTTCGTGTTCACCGACCTCGAAGCCCGCCACGTCATGGTGCCGCGGACGGAGGTCGTTGCCATTCCGGTCGATTCCTCGCTCGACGACATCGTGAAGGTCCTGTCGGAGACATCGTTCACCCGCATCCCCGTCTATGACGGCGACGCCGACAACATCATCGGCATCATCAAGTCGAAGCGCCTGCTCCCGATCTTCCTGAAGGAGCTCTCCACCCGGCGCGAGGCCAGCGCCCGGAACGGCGAGGGATCGGGTGAGGATATCCCGTTCGACATTCGCGACTATATGTTCGAGCCAATCCTCGTCCCGGAAACGCTCTCCGCGAGCGAGGTCCTGACCCAGATGCGGAAGACCCACGCGCAGCTTGCCGTCGTCATCGACGAATATGGTGGTACCGCCGGGATCGTCACCCTCAAGGACATCGTCACCCAGCTCGTAGGCCGCATCCACGACGAGGAGGACGGACCGGTCGAGCCGGTGAAGGCCCCGAACGGCGACCTGCATCTCAACGGCCTCATCGGCCTCTCGGAGCTTCGCGAGGAATTCGGGATCGACCTTTCCAGCGAGAATATCGACGTCGAAACATTGGGCGGCTACGTATTCTACCGTCTCGGTCGCCCCGGCAATGTCGGGGACACGATCATCTCCGAGAACGGCTATGCCTTCACGGTCGAGGAGATGGATGGCCTGCGCATCGCCCGCGTCGGCATCCGGCCCATTACCGGACCGCCGGCAAGCGTCGCCGCCTGATCCCGGAGGATATGCGTGACCACTCCCGTGCCGACGGATATCTATCGCAACCTGGCGCCGCTTGTCGCCCGCAAGAACCGCCTTTCCTCCCAGACGCGGGAGTTCCACCGGCGATTGCCCGGCTACGAGGCGTCACCGGTGGTCGACCTTCCCGGGGTCGCGCGTCTCCTCGATGTCGAGAAGGTCACCGCCAAGATCGAGACATCCCGCTATGGCCTCCCGGCGTTCAAGATCCTCGGCGCGAGCTGGGCGATCTACCGTGAGCTCTCCCGGCGCATTCCCGGCCTCGAATCGCGATGGTCGACGCTCGCTGACCTGCGCCGGGAGACCGAATCGCTCGGCGGCATCACGTTTGTCGCCGCCACCGACGGCAATCACGGCCGCGCGGTCGCCCATATGGCGTCCCTTCTCGGCCAGCAATCACACATCCTCGTCCCGGCCGGGATGGCGCCCGCCCGCATCCGCGCGATCGAGAGCGAGGGCGCGACCGTCACCGTGATCGACGGCACCTACGACGACGCCATCGCCGCCTCGGCCCGCATGGCGGACGACACCCACCTCGTGATCTCGGACACATCCTGGGAAGGCTACTGCGACGTCCCGCTCGACGTCGTCGACGGGTACAGCACGATCTTCACCGAGGTCGAGGACCAGCTTCCCGACCTCCCGACCCACCTCGTGGTGCAGATGGGCGTCGGCTCCCTCGGCACCGCCGCCATCCGCGCCGCGATGAAATGGGACGCGAAGGTCGTCAGCGTCGAGCCCGACGGCGCGGACGCGATTCTCGCCTCACTCCGCGCAAAGCGTCCGGTTGAGGTGCCTGGCCCGCACACATCCATCATGGCCGGCCTCAACTGCGGCGCACCCTCGCAGATCGTCTGGGACGAGCTCTGGACCGGCATCGACCTCGCCGTCGCCATCCCGGACGACGCTGCGCGGGAAGCGATGCGCGTCCTCGCGGACGCCGGGATCGTCGCCGGGGAAACCGGTGCGGCCGGACTCGGCGGCATCCTCGCCCTGGCGGAGATGGACGACTGGCAGGCGACCCGCAAGAGCCTCAAGCTCTCGCCGCGCAGCCATATCCTGCTGCTCATCACCGAGGGCGCGACCGATCCCACCGCATGGGAAGAGATCACCGGTCGCACGCTGGAGTAACATCACCCCGTAGCGCCGTACATCGATCGCAGCGGCGCCGCGCTCGACCAGAAACGGGGCCTCTTCGTGCGAATCCGCGTCTTCTTGACCATCCTTGCTACGTTGATCCTGGCACTTCCGCCTGCCACCGGGACCGCCAGCGCAGCCATCTCCTGTGACGACTCGACCGCGCCACCCGCGTCTCCTTCCGCGACGCCGGCGATGCCCGACTATCCATCCTTCCCGGAGGACGGCGGCGACCTACACATCATGGCGGCCGCTTCGCTCACCGATGCCTTCGGCGAGATGGAACGACGGCTGGAGGAACAGCATCCCGGCCTCGATATCACGATCGAGACCGCTGGCTCCCAGACGCTCGTGACCCAGCTCCAGTCAGGCGCGGAGGCCGACATCCTCGCCACCGCAGACAACGTTTCGATGCGATCCGCGATGGATGCAGGGCTCATCACCGGCGAGCCTGTCACGTTCACGCGGAACAGGCTCGTCATCGCCACCCCGGCCGATAACCCGGCCGGCATCGAATCCATCAACGACCTCGCCACCGACGACATCAGCCTCGTCCTCGCCGGCGAGGACGTCCCGGCCGGCGCCTATGCCCGCACGGCGCTCTGCGCCCATGCCGCCACGACCGATGATGCATCCGCCTGGCTAGACCGTGTGGACGCCAACACCGTCTCGGAGGAACCGGACGTCCGCCACGTGCTCACCAAGCTCATCCTCGGCGAGGCCGACGCCGGCATCGTCTACGCCAGTGACGCCGCCGCGGCAGAGCTTGCCGGCACGCCGCTGACCGTCATCGAGCTGCCCGACGACGTCTCCGTTCCCGCGACTTACCCGATCGCGCCGGTCGACGGCGGCAACACCGATCTCGCGCTGGCCTTCATCGGCTTCGCGCTCAGCGACGAGGGACAGGCCATTCTCGCGGAATACGGCTTCGCCTGAGATGGCGATAGGTTGGGATCAGGAGATAGTGACAATCAGAGGCGCTTTCTGGCAAAATAGGAGCACCTCGAAAAAGCGTGGCCGGTAGGGTAAGCCCGGCCGCCCTCTCCGGAGGGTTCCTGTTCCGCTTCCATGCGAGAACCCACGAGGAACGGTTGGCGTGCGCGCCGTTCACGTTCCCGGGTGCATCGCATGTGCCACTTCCCACGCGCTCCCCCGGACATCCCGATCACCGTCGTTCGTGTCCGCATCTTCAGGGAGAGCATATCGATGAGACTTCAACACCTCGGCTTCAATGCCACCGACCCGTCTGCGTTGGCAGACTTCCTCGTGCGGTTCTTCAACCTGCGTAAGACCCTGCACAACGACCACATCATCATGCTCGAGGACGACCACGGCTTCGTCCTGGCCCTGCTTCACGCCAACGGGCATCCGACAGCGTCCCCCGATTTCCATCTCGGCTTCTACGTCGGCGAAGACGAACTCCACGCGACCCATGCCGCGCTCGTCCGGCACGGCCATGCGCCGACCGACATCGCCCTGCGCCACGACGGCCTCAAGTTCTTCGTCAACGCTCCCGGCGACGTCCTGCTGGAGGTCTCCGTCCCTCCCGCGTCGGATCCGGAATAAGCCAGCCGTCCGAGCCCGTGCTTCAAATACAGCACGGGCTCGCCCTTGACACCCCAATGCCATGCGCCACGCACGAACCCCTCGTCTCGACTGGCCCCAAACCAGTTCCTCCCAATTCGACTCCCGACCCCATGAAATATTTATGTCTTGTACTTCCATCTTGTGTGTAGTATTATGACAACCGGGATCTAATATCGTCTTTTCTCAGACCGACAACAGGAATACATCATGGGTCGTCACGCATCGTCGCCGATCCGCCTGCTCGATCATGAGCAGAGCGGAATCTCGGAGAGTCCGTATATCGTGATGCTGGTTCCGGCATGCAACGAAGAAGCGCATATTGAGGCCACACTGGAGTCACTTAATCAGCAAACCCGTCGTCCTGACGAAACCATTGTTATTCTCAACAACTCAACCGACCGTACGGAAGAGATCGTCTCCGGCATGCTTCCCCGGTTTCACGGGTTGAAATTGCTGAATATGAGGGAAAACAAAGCGAAGAAGTCCGGCGCCCTGAACTACGGCATCCGCTCTTTGGACCTCACCGATCGCATGATCATCGGCGAGATGGATGCCGACACAAAGGTCGCCCCCGACATCATCGAAGAGGGCATCAAGGAATTCGCCGCCAACCCGCGCCTCGGCGGCCTGTGCTCTCGATGTGGCGTGAAGCCATTCGACGAATGCGGCGAGCGGGACCCCGGCCAGCGACCGACTAAATGGGAATACGTGGTTTGGTTGCTGCAAATCTATGAATACGGCATTACCGACCTCCGTCGCGCCGAGATGGCAGGCAAGGTCAAGGTTATGGCCGGAGCCTTCACCCTCTATACAGCCGCTGCCCTCCGGCAGGCCGCAAAGCTCCACACCGGCCCGGGCGAACCGATGCAGGTCTTCGATGAGTCATCGCGCGTGGAGGACTATGTCCTGACGCTGGACGTCCGTGGTGCCGGTTTCGATGCGCTGTGTGGTCAAACCATGCGTGCGTGGACTGATGTCCCGATCACGCTGCTCGGGCCGAGGGGCCTCTTCAAGCAGCGCATCCGCTGGTACGGCGGCTCGGTGGACGAGTTCCGTCGCCGGCGCTTCCGGCCGGAGATTCGTCATGACGTCCTGATGGAAGCCTTCACGATCTACATGAGTCTTTCCAAGCTCGTTGCCATCCTCGCATTCCTCTTCATTTGGTTACATCCGACGATCAATGCGGAGTGGGGCGTATTTGCCGTTTCTATCCTGGTGCTGACGGTGGTCGTCAATCTCATCATGTACGGGCCATGTGTCCGCTATATGGAGCACGTGCCCCGCACCCTGCAGGTCCTTCCACTGACGATCCTGCCGATCTTCCTCTACCGCCTGTGGGATGAGGTGGTGCTGTTCCTCTCATACGTCGACAGCCTCACCGGCAAGAATCAACGCTGGTAATCTCCCTACCCGTTCTCCCCAATCTCATTTCGACAGCACACGTCGATTGACGAGGAATCAGTCATGCATTGGACGATCCTGACGAGCGACCTGGACACACTTGTCCTTATCCTTCCCCACGTGAGTGCTTCGGCACTGCTGGACAGTATCTGGATGTTCCTGCTCGGGTCGCTGGTGATGGGCCTGCTGGCCGTCGCATCGACGGTCATCCAGCGCCAGCGGAGCTATTGGTTGCACAACGCAAGGGAGCAATCGCCACGCCTCATCGCCGTCGAGACCACGGTGTTGGCGTCGATCAAGCCGGTCGAAGAGGCGCCGGTGCCATCCCCGGCCTACGCCGCCTGAGCCTTCATACGAAAAGGGGCCGCGAGCAATACGCGGCCCCTTTTCATTCGCCCAGCATCTTCCTCGCGAAGGACGTCACCCGCGCGTCCAGATCCTCCGGATATGCGTACCCGAGCGACTCTCCCACCTCGCGCGCAACCCGCCGGAAGAGCCCGATCATCCGGAACATCGCTTTCCGGTTCGCCTCGACATCGATGCCGGCATAGGTTCCCTCCAGGTCATCCCGGACATCCCGCGGCAGGCGCGTCATCAGCCCCTTCCCGTTGATGCCCACCGGCAACGACCAGTCGTGGTCGCACTCGACCCGCCACTCCAGCATCGGCAACAGGTAGACGTAGCGCATGTCGTAGTCGAGCGCCCATTTCCCCGGCAACACGTCTCCCCGCACGAGGCACTTCGCCACATACGGCACGCCGATGAAGAAATCGTTCACCAGCGTCAGGTACGTCTCCTCGTCCGGCCGCTGCGGGATATACGCCGTGTACGTCGGCGCCGCCAGCCGCCCGGCCACGCCGTCCTTGTCCAGCAACACCCGGTACCCCGCGTCCAGCTCGTCCGGCAGGCGATCCAGGACCGCGATCCGATCCAGCATCCCGACCGGCCACAGCGAGAAATCGATCTTCAACCCGTCTTCGTACTGGATGATGTTCCCGGACCACGCACACCCCGTATCCGCGTCCGTTTCGACCGGATCCCAATACGCGACCAGCACTTCGCCGAAATCCCCGCCCCACCCGTGATCGTCCACGTAGGGCCGGATATCGCGCGTCACCACGATCACGTCGTAGTCCGACAGCGCGTCGACCATACCGCCGGGAATCGCCCGCGTGCTGGTCAGGAGCATCGCCCGCACATCCTCGCGTTCCTCGCCCCACCGGAGGAGTGACCGGATCACCGCATCGTGTTCCACTGCTTTGGACATGCGCATAGCCTTTAATCAACGTCATCACCGTCCGGAAGTACGCCCCCGTACCGCCTCGATCAATCTGCGGGGCCCGGACCATGGCACACCGCCATTAACGCACGACACCCCGGAGGGAGCGATCCTTCCGGGGTGTCGTGCGTGGACATCTCTCTCGCATCACGCCAATTCGTACGGGAGGACGTGCGGCGTCAGGATGCCCCTCCACCCGCACAGATCTGCCGCAATGTCCTCCCCTTGAGGCGACCTGTTCCTACCCCGCCGTGATGCCCGTCAGCTTCGCCGCGCCCAACTCGCTGAACAACGCCAGCCCGCAATACCACTTGATGCGGGTCCGCGTCGCGTCCTTCGTCTCCAGCTCGCCCACGCGCTCGATCTGGATGCCGCCGTGCTCCAGCCCCATCACGCCGGCGCCCTGCCCAAACTTCAGCGCGTAGATCGTCGAAGTGTTGGTGCCGGATCCCTGCGTCTGGTTGTCCGGCACGAAGTCGTCCACGACGATCGGGATGCCGTCGTAGCTCTCGACCTGCTGCCCGAACTGGTTCAGGCTCAGCTCCATGCTGATGTTGTCCGCCCGGCGAAGGTCCTTCAGCTTCCGGCGCGTGCGTTTGCTCATCAGCAGGATGTCCGGCTTCCCGGGCTTCACCATGTCGATCAGCTCGTCCAGCTTCGCCAGCGTCAACGCCCCGCCGTTCGTGCCCATCGTCAGCGTCTGCGACGCCGGGATGAGCGAATGGATGCCGTCGAACGATTTCGCGTCCGTCGCCATGCTGCCCGTCACGAACGACTCCGAGAACCGGTGCGCGATCGCCTTCGCGCGGCTGGCGATCACCTCCGCCTCGATGTCGTTCGCATCCGCATACGTCGCCTGCAGGAAATTGTCGACGTCGGCATCCCCGCCAAGGATCGTCAGGTAGGTCATCACCTTGGAGAACGTCGGCGTCGCCTCTGTCCAGGTATCGCCCGGCGAGTAGAAGCTCATCGCGGGCATCGTCGCCTCGCGGTTATACGTGATCGCCGTTCCCGTCACCTGCATGAACGGCAGGTAGGAGAGAATCTGGCTCTCCTTCACGATCGTTTCCATCACGCCGCGCAACAGCATGTCGTTGCTGAGCTTGGCCGCCTCGTTCACCGTCATCGCCATCGATGCCTACCCCTTCCGCGTGTCCGCCATCACCAGCCCGCGCCGGATCTTCTCCGCCGCCGGCAACCGGTCCGGGTCCACGGCGATCACCGCGCCCCCTCCCGCCGGAACCGGTGCCGACGCCGCATCGCGTGATCCCGCCCATGTCTCCGCAAGCCGCGCGTATGCCGACCGTGCCGGCTCCACGCTCGCCAGCAACGCCGCTACCGAATCACCAGCCACCAGCTCCGGCACAACGTCCGGATACGCCCGCAGCACCATCTCGCGCACCGCGTCGAGCTCGGCGGGAGGCTGATCCGGCCCGCCGTCCTGCTCACCGATGGCCTGCTCGTCTTCCGCCACCTCCAGCGGCGAGATCATCTCCGGCACCTCACTCCTCCACCTGCCATTCGGCAACACAAGAGGGTGGCCCGATGCGCACGCATCCGTTCACCACCCTCCTACTCTCTATACGCAACGAGCGAGCAAAAGTGCGCCACGCGACCCCGGATGCGCCTTCTGGCACCCCGGTTGCGATGGAGACGGGCGTGATACGAACGATCACGGACGAATTGGAGGACAATATGTCCGAACGACCAGAAACAGACGACTCCAGGACTTTCGCGCCGCGCGACACCGGCACCCGCCCCGCGCACGACGGCGCCCCTGACCACCTGACCCCGTCCGGCACCAGTGGCCAGTCCGTCGGCGGCCCGAGGGTTGGCGGCGAGCCGGCCATGCCGGGCACATCTGAATACGAGCGAGAGGTGGACCATACCCAGGGTAAGTCGCCGATGGGCATCTCCACGGGACTCCTCTGGACCGTCGGCATCCTGCTCATCGTCGCCGTCGCCCTCATCCTGTTCTTCGCGCTCTAGCCGCCGATGCCGCAGCCCGCGTTCAACTACGACCTCCCCTTTGACGAGATCGACTTCCGCGCCCGACCGGACCTCTACCGGATCGGGCGCGGCGAGCAGGGCGTGCTCCTGGTGGAACCGTACAAATCCGAGCTACTCCCCCACTGGCGATTCCGCACGCCGGACATCGCTCGGGAATCCGCCGCCGCGTTGACGGAGATGTTCCACGCCTATAAGGAGCAGGGTGACTTCGTCGGTATGGACATGGCCCGCAAGTTCCTGCAGATGGGCTATACCCGGTCCCGCCGGTACGCCAACCACAAGAGCGGCCGCAAGTGGTCGCCGGGTCGCGAAGAGGTCCTCCCACAGGACGTCGACCCGGTCAAGGCCGAATCCGCCAGCATCTTCTACGAGGCCTACATCGCCGCGAAGGACGACCCCGACTATCTCCGCATGAAGGCTGAGCACCTCGAACGCTACCCGGACGAGGCTACGTACCCGTAGACCTGGACCCGCTTTATGCCCTATCGTGCAGGCATCCGCTCTTCAGGAATCCGTGTTTCAGGGATGAGCGATGAGAACCACGCGCGAAGCGAAGCGATTCCAGTGTCCACGCTGCAAGAAACCGATCGAGCTGATCGAGGTCGACCCCAAGGCCCGCCGCATCTCCAGCTGCGACATGGTGGCCATCTGCCGGAAGTGCGACCGCGTCTTCACGGCTGAGGACTGGCACCGCCGCCACGGCCCCTTTGACCCGTATCAGGATTTCCGTTCCTGAACTCACCTGCGAGCCACTGTCCAGCGACCAACACAGCACCGTCATCCTGAGCGAAGCAAGGGCCCGCTCCCGCTTCTCGCCCAAGGAGCTCGACCGGAGAACCTGACGCGAAGCGGTGTAACGATGTGCCCACCTGCCCCTCCGCATTGTGTGTCGTCATCCCGCGCCGCGACGCGAACGTAGTGAGCGGAGCGTGTCGAGGGATCTCTGCGTCAGCCTGCAGCAGTGGTGGCGTAGCGGAGGACGTGCCACCTCTTCACACCTGTCAGACTGGACAACCCGCTGTAGCAGACATAATATAAGAACATTAGTTCGATTGAATATCAGGGGATGGCGCATGAAGTCCTGGCGGGACGATGACCGATTCCAATGCCCGGATTGTGGAACTGTCATTGCACTCAGGGAGATGCTGCCTGGAGAACGAGAGCGATGGAGCAGCAATTCAAATCTCCTGGCAGTATGCCTGTGTTGTCACAAGGAGTTCTCCGAAGAACAATGGCATCTTAAGAAGGGCATCTTCGACCCCTACTGGGACGTCGACTTCTAGCAGCCCCGCGCCTCAATCTGACCGCGCCGCCGCCCGCTCCCGCAAGAATTCGTTCGCTGCCAGCGCGCTCTTCTCCTTGTCCTTGATCTCCAGCATCACATCAACATCACGCCCATCCAGCACATCGAGGACCGACGAAAAATCCTCCAGGTCGATCGTCGGCGTATGCGCGCCCCAGCGCTTGTCCGGATCCTGGGAGCTGTAATCCAGCATCGCCGGCCCGTGCCCCTCCCACGTCGGCTGCACCAAATCCAGCGCCTCGGCCAGGCTCTCGCCGTCGTTGAACAGGTCATGGTGGAACGTGTCGAACAGCAGCGGGATTCCCGTTCGCTCATGGATCCGCAGGTTGTCGGCAAAGTTGAAATGCCGCTCCTCGTTCTCGATCACCAGCCGCTTCCGGATCGACACGTCCAGCGTCTCGTAGACCGCCACGAACCGATCCGTCGCCGCCGGCTTGTCGCCGTACACCCCGCCCGTATGTAGCTGGATCTTGTGCGTCTGATCCAGCCCCATCAGGTCCATCAGGTCGGCGTGGTACTGCAGCTCCAGGATGCTCGCCTCGACCACTTCCGGCCGGTTCGAGTTGATCAGCGTGTACTGGCCAGGATGCATATTCGTCCGCATCCCGCTCTCGACGATGAACGTCCCGATCTCACGCAGCTCTTCCGCGAATTGCGTCTTCCAGTCAAACGTCATCACCGGATGCGACGCCAGCGGGATCGTCCCGGACGAGATGCGGAAGTAAAGGATGCCACGGGCGAGATTCCACTCCAGGATCTCCCGCAGGACCCGCAGGTTCGACGCGATCGTCTCCGCCGCCCGCTCCTCGCTGTACGAGGCCAGCCTGAACGTCCGCGACGCCGACGCCCCGACCGATTGGTTCACGCATGCGTATCCGATCCTCATGCACCGACGTGCCCTTCTGGATAGGTCCCGAACCGGCCGACGCCCTGTCGACCTCGCCCGCGTGCCGGACGCGGGTTCCTCTCTGGACCGCATACCTACGCACGCCGCATGCCGGTGTCCCGCCCCTCCCCGGTTGGCACCATTGGTGCGTACAGGGACCCAGTGCCGGCGACGCCGGACCCATCAGATACACGCTCGCACAACCGCTTCAGGAGCTACCCAGGATGACCGATTCGAACGCGATGAAAGACCCGAAGGAATTCGCCGCCGGAGGCGTCGAGGCGCCGCAACCGCCGTTCGACGCGCAGGACCAGCCCTATCCCGGCATCGAGCAGCAGATGACGCCGAAACCAGACTTCGGCGAAGAGTCGTACAAGGGAAGTGGCAAGCTGCAGGATCGCGTCGCCATCGTGACCGGCGCCGACAGCGGCATCGGCCGCGCCATCGCCCTCGCCTTCGCGCGTGAGGGCGCCGACGTCGTCATCTCCTACCTCAGCGAGCACGAGGACGCCCGGGAGACCGTCCGCGTCGTCGAGGAATCTGGCCGCAAGGCTGTCGCGATCGACGGCGACATCCGCAGCCGCGCCCAGTGCCAGGCGATCATCGATCGCACCATCGAGGAGTTCGGCAAGATCGACATCCTCGTGAACAACGCGGCCTTCCAGTCCACCGTGAACTCGTTCTCCGACCTGACCGACGATGAGTGGCAGCGCGCGCTGGAGACAAATCTCGACGCCATGTTCTACCTGAGCCAGGGCGCCCTGAAGCACATGGGCAAGGGCGGCGCGATCATCAACACGACGTCCATCCAGGCAGTCAACCCAAGCGCGCCCCTTATCCACTACGCGACGACCAAGGGCGGCATCGTCACCTTCACCCGCGCCCTCTCGCAGGAGGTCATCGAACAGGGCGTCCGCGTCAACGCCGTCGCTCCGGGCCCGATCTGGACCCCGCTCATCGTCTCGACCATGGACGCGGAGATGTACGAGTCATTCGGCAAGGACACCCCGCTCGGACGCGCCGGCCAACCCGCCGAGCTCGCCCCCGCCTACGTCTTCCTCGCCTCCAACGATTCCAGCTACATCACCGGCGAGGTCATCGCCGTCACCGGCGGCACGCCTTTCTAGCGAGACCGCGCGCAATCTTCACGTGGTACAGCCGGCCCTCGCAGCTGCGGCCGGTGGCCGGCTCTGTATCCGGGAACGAGCCGGCCACAAGGGCCGGCTGTACGCGCCGCTCATAATCCGTACGGGCGCATGGCCAAAGGCTCTGCGCCCATGCGCCGCAGGCACACATCTGCCCGATCGCCGCACATGCAGCCGCCGTCCATCCGCTCACATCAGGAAAATAGATGCCCAAAACCCCCACCTCGCGGATGATCCGCGAGACCGCCCGTGACTACCTCGGCTACGACGATCTCCGTCCCGGCCAGCACGACGCCATCCGCTCCGTCCTCGACGGCCACGACACCCTCGCCGTCATGCCGACCGGATCAGGAAAATCCGCCATCTACCAGATCGCTGGCATCATCCGCTCCGGTATCACCATCGTCGTCTCCCCGCTCATCGCCCTCCAGCGAGACCAGGTCGACAGCCTTCAGGGGGAGCGCCGCATCAACGCCGCCGAGCTGAACTCCACACTTTCGCAGGGCGACCGGGACGACCTCTTCACCCAGCTCGAGGACACGGACCAGATGTTCCTCTTCCTCGCGCCGGAGCAGCTCGCCAACGACGAGACCCTCGCGTTCCTCAAGGGTCTCGAACCGTCCCTCCTCGTGATCGACGAGGCTCACTGCATCAGTGATTGGGGCCACGACTTCCGCCCTGACTACCTCCGCCTCGGAGCCTTCATCGAGGAGCTGGGCCACCCGACGATCCTCGCCCTCACCGCCACTGCCGCCGGCCCGGTTCGGGACGAGATCGTCGAGCATCTCAACATGCGCGATCCGAACATCTTCGTCCGCGATTTCGACCGCCCGAACATCCGCCTCGACGTGCAGACGTTCAACGAATCCGACGACAAGCTCGCCGCCGCGCTGGAGAGCGCCACCGGTCGCAAGGGCTCGGGCATCATCTACGCCGCAACCCGCCAGGACACCGAAACCATCGCCGAGGCGCTCTCCCAAAAGGGCATCACCGCGAGCGCCTACCACGCCGGCCTCAAGCCGAAGGACCGTGACGCGATCCAGAATGCCTTCATGGACGGCGAGATCACCGTCATCGTCGCCACGATCGCCTTCGGCATGGGTATCGACAAGCCTGATATCCGCTACGTGGTCCACCACAGCATCAGCGACTCGCTCGACAGCTACTACCAGGAGATCGGTCGCGCCGGACGCGATGGCGAGCCCGCCGAAGCGCTGCTCCTCTACGACCCGTCCGATCTGGGTCTCCGCCGCTTCCAGTCCGGCGTCGGGGAGCTGAAGCCGGAAGACGTCCGTCCCGTCATCGCCACCATCCGCAAGGCGGACGAACCCGTCGACCCCGCCACCATCCGCGAGGAGCTAGACCTGCGCGACTCTGAGGTCATCAGGGTCATCGGGCGCCTGGAGGACGTCGACGCCGTGGATGTCGCGCCATCCGGCGAGGTCGTCGCCACCAGCAACCGGAAGAAGATCGACGATGTTGCCCAGGCAGCCGCCGAGGCGCAGGGCAGGCTCCAGCAGTACGCATTCTCCCGCCTGGAGATGATGCGCCGCTACGCCGAAACCTCGACCTGCCGGCGGGAGATATTGCTCAGCTACTTCGGTGACCCCTACGAGGGTCCGTGCGACAACTGCGACGTGTGCGAATCCGGCAACGCGCCCGCAGAAGTCACAAACCACCCGTTCCCGCTCCAGAGCACGGTGAACCACACGTCATGGGGTCCGGGCACCGTCATGAACTACGAAGGGAACACCATCACCATCCTCTTCGAGGAAGCCGGCTACCGTACCCTCGACCTCGACCTCGTCGCCGAGAACGACATTCTCGAACCCGCCTGACACACCACGCGAAACGGTCCGGCAAGCTGCCGGACCGTTTCCCCACTCCCCGTACGGGCGCATTATTGGCCGGAGGCGCTGCGCCCATCGGCCGGAGGCCGATCTCCTACGCGTGCGCGGGCCCGCCCATCGGCGCCACCGTCGCGCTCGCCTCACGCCTCTCTTGCCGATCCATCCATAGCCGGTAGACTACCGCGCCGGTGCCGAACAACGTCGCGATGAAGACGACCAGCCCGCCAATCCACGGCACCAGGCCGAGAAGCTGCAGCACGATCACCCCGGCGATGACCGCCAGGTACCGGCCAACCTCGATCTTCGTCACCGCCGACAGCCACGTACCGACGAGATAGGCAGCAACCAGGTAACCGACCAGCGCCAGCAGCGGGATCACGACCAGCGCGATCACCAGCCCGACCGGGATACCAATCAGCGAGACGAACGCCACCACCGCAATGATCGGCAGGATCACCCACGTCGCCAACCCGGTCACGCCGGTCTCCAGCGGCCGCTGCAGGATGCTCTCCGTCGCCCGCGCCATGAAGCGCCCGGCAAATGCCACGAACGCCAGCCCGGCCAGCATCGCCAGGATAACGATCCCGATCCAGAACATGACCGAAAGTACCGTGAACCCGAAGATGACAGGGCTGAACGAGCTTTCCTCATTCAGGTCACCGGTAATCGTCGCTGCGGCATCCCGGACGAGCTCCGAGCGGAACAGGTTGACGTTCTCGACCGTCGCGCCGGCGCCCAGCGTCAACGTCCCATTGATCAGGACGATATCGCCGGCAACCTCACCGTTCACCACGGCGTCACCGTTGATCACGATCAGCGCGTCGGTCACGACCCCGTCGACGGTGACGTTGTCATCCACCACCATGAGAGCTTCGTAGCTCTCGTCCGGCGCGACCGTAACCGCCCGGTTGATCTGCAACACGAAGCTGTCGTCGTTGCCCGCATCCTGCGCCGAAACGAACGACGCGGGCAGGATTAGCAACAGCGCAAGGACAGCAAGGACCCGGAACAACATCCGTCGGCGAAGCATGATGATGCCTCCTTTCGGCCGGACGGGGCACGATCGGTCACGGTGACCAGGTCCGACCCCGCCCTACCGTACCGATGCGAGCGTGACGCCCGCATAACATCCGGGCCATTGCCGTCACAATCCCGCCACAAAGCCCCGTTCTACGGCCGCATCGGCTCGCAGGTCTCGTCCGCCTGCGCTCCCGGCGCGCCATGCTCGACCATGAACGACGCCAGCGTGCCGATCTCGCCATCCGGCTGCTCGACCGTCGACACAACCCGGTAGGTCGAATGCAAACCATCGGGCGTCACGTCCATCAGCACATACCCGCGGTGATTGTCGTAGAGGTGGTTGTGCGGGTTGCCGTTGTGCTCCCCGCAGACCGTAGTGAACCCGCCATTCTCCTTGAGCGGCGTGTCACCGTTCGAGGCGATCGAGGTTCCCACGAACTCCGTCCCGATCGCCGTCTCGCTGCCTGGCGCGTCCCAGTCCTCCTTGATGTCCCACACGTAGTTGCTGTGGACATCGCCGGTGATCACCACCGGCTGGAAGCCCTGCTGCCGGGACGCATCCGCCATCGCCGCCAGCACCTCGTTCCGTTCGGCGGCGTATGCGTCCCACTTGTCCATTTCCCGGTCGCCATACACGGCAATCTCGGGATCGCGGTTCATGTCGATCCGCGAGAACGGCACCTGCTGCGCCAGCACGTTCCAGCGCGCCTGCGTCTCCCCGAAGCCGTCGAAGAGCCACTGCTTCTGGTCGGCCCCGAGCAACGTCCGGTCCGGATCCAGCGCCGCCGCGCAATACCCGTCGTAATCGAGGCGCTCGCTGTCGATACACGTTCCGCCCTGCGCCGTCCGGTACTGTCGCGTATCGAGCACGTTGAACCGGATCAGGTCACCGAACGTCGACGCCCGGTACAGCAGCATGTCCGGCCCGTTCGGCCGGGCGCTCTCGCGCAGCGGCATATGCTCCCAGTACGCCCGGTACGCCGCCTCGCGCCGCTCCAGCAGGGGTTTGGAGAACGGCGAATCGCGCACGATCTGGCCGAAGAAATTGTTGTTCACCTCGTGGTCGTCCCACGTCACGATCCACGGCGCGACCCGATGCGCCTCCTGCAAGTCCGGATCCCGCTTGTAGAGCGCATGCCGCTGGCGGTAATCGTCAAGGTTCAGGATCTCCATCAGCGAGCTGATCGGGATCCCCTCGATTGACCGCTGCGGATTGTCCCGCAGCCCGCCCCGCAGCGAGATGCCGTACTCGTAGATGTAGTCGCCGAGATGAACGATGAGGTCCGGCGCCTGCGCCGCCATGTCGCGGAACGCCGTGTAGAGGCCCTGATCCCACCGCTGGCACGACGCGAACGCGAACCGGAACGACTCCGGCATCTCGCCCGGCGCCGGAGCGGTCTTCGTCCGCCCGACCGGGGTCTCGTAATCGCCCAGCCGGAAGCGATACCAGTACTCGCGCGCCGGCTCCAGCCCCGTCACCTCGACGTGGACGGAATGCGCCCATGCCGCGTCGGTCGCGTACGTCCCTTGCTGCACGATGTCGGTCATCGCTTCGTCGTTGGCGATCTCCCAAACCACCTCGACGGATGCCGCCGGCACGCCGCCATCTGACTCGAACGGCTCCGGCGCGACCCGCGTCCACAGCACGACCCCATCCGGCTCCGGCTCCCCGGACGCGATCCCCAGCGTGAACGGGTCCGACGAAAATCCAGGCTCGCCAACCGGCGTAGCGACCGGGCTCGCCATCGGCGATGCCTCCTGCGCCGAAAGCACCCGCGTGAACATCGTGCCCGACGCGGCCGCGCCCAGCACGAATGTCCGCCGGTTCACCGATGCGGTCTTCATCGGTCGCTCCGACAGGAGGCGCTCGGCCTTCTGGTCAAATCGCTCGCGAATGATCCTTCGGACGGCCTGCTGATCGCGCTCCGCCTTGGTCATACATCACCCCTTGATGCCCGAATTGACGAACGTGTTAATAATCTGCTTCTGGAAGATGGCATAGATGACCAACGGTGGCAAGACCGCAATCGTCGCCGTCGCCATCATCGGCCCCCACATCTGCGCCGCCTCCTGGTTCGCCGTGAAGAACGGCATCCCCGTCGCCAGCGTCTTGGATTCGAAGTCGCTCAGGATCAACAGTGGCCACAAATACTGGTTCCACGCCCCGAGGAACGACAGGATCGTGATCACCGCGATCGTCGGCTTGATGTTCGGCACGATCAGGTCGATCAGGATCCGGACCGTCGATGCGCCGTCCACCCGCCCCGCGTCGACGAGCTCCTGCGGCAGCGTCATGATGTTCTGCCGCAGCAGGAAGACGTAGAACGCCGTCCCCGGCAGCGACGGCAGGATCACGCCCGTCCAGGTATCCATCCAGCCGAGTTTCGAGACCATCACGTAGTTCGGGACCGTCGTCACCACGCCCGGCACGATCATCGTCGCCAGCACGAACGCGAAGAAGAATTTGCGCCCCGTGAATTCCACCCGCGAGAACGCATACGCCGCCGGCACGCTGATCAGGATCTTCCCCGCCGTCGTCAATGCCGAGATGCCGAGGCTGTTCCACAGCCAGTTCGCCACCGGGAAGAACGAGAACGCGTCGCTGAAGTTCGCCCACCGCAGCGACTCCGGGATGAGGTTCCACCCCTGCGTGAACACCTGGTCGGCTTCCTTCACCGCCGTGGAGAGCATCCAGGCGAACGGGAAGACCGTCAGGAAGCACAGGATCAGCACGATTGCATGCGCGCCGATCTTCCCGAAGCGCTCCGACGACCGCGATGACGGCGACGAAACGGACGTTGATGCCACGCTAGCCATAATGGACATGCCTTTCACCGAACCGGAACTGGATCCAGGTCAGGAACAGGGTCGCGATGAACAGCAACACCGAGAGGGCCGCCGCCGACCCGATCTGGAAGTATTCGAAACCCTGCTGGTACAGGTAGTAGATGATGTTCGTCGTGCTCTCGAACGGTCCGCCTTCGGTCATCACGTTGATCGCCCCGAAGACATCGTCGTTCACCGAGATCACGGTGGTCACCATGATGAAGAAGAACGTCGGCGAGATCAGCGGGAAACGGATCGACCGCATGATCTGCCAATTGCTCGCGCCGTCGAGCTGTGCCGCTTCGACCACATCGTTCGGAACCGCTTCCAGCGCCGCCATGTAGAGCAGCAGGTGGAAACCCAATGTCTTCCATGTCGCGACGATGATGATCGCCCAGATCGCGTAGTCCCGATCCGACAACCACTTGATTGCGTCGATCCCGAAGACCTCGAGCACCTTGTTCAGTACGCCGTAATACGGGTTGAAGATCCAGAGCCAGAGAAATGCGCCGACCGAATAGGCGATCACCGTCGGCGAGAACAGCATCAGCTGGTAGCCGCGCTGCGCCTTGCTCTTCCGGATCGGCCAGAGCAACATCGCAATGCCGAGCGGCACGAATACCTGGATCGGGATCAGCGTGACGAAATACTTCCATGTCCCGTCCAGCGACCGGATGAACCGTGGGTCGTCCGCCAGCCGCGTGTAATTGTCGAGCCCGACCCATGTCATGTCCGGCCGGACGAAGTTCCAGTCGAAGAACGACAGGTAGGTCTGGTAGACCAGCGGCCAGTAGATGAACAGCAGGATCAGGGCGATCAATGGCGCGATCAGGAGATACGGCGTCGCCTTCTCCCTGAGCTGGTACCACCTGGCTGTGGGCCGGGTGTGTGCCGAAACGATCGGGCTCGCTTCCGCTCCTTGCGTCGTCGCGGGCAGCGTTGCCATTCGCATTTGCCTCCGTGTTGGGAAAAAAGGTGGAATCGCCGAGCACGTTCCCGACGGGCTCCTGTGCTCGGTACGGGCGGATGACCGAAGGCTCCTGGCCAAGCCCATCAGGGCGAGAAGCGGGAGCGGGCCGTTCGCCCATGCCCCTCCAGGGCAGATCGGCGGGCGTTCCTTCGACGACACGGCACCTCACCGTCGGACGGACGATGAGGTGCCAGCGTAACGGAATCTAGACGCCGATGATCGCGGAGATTTCCTCGACCGCCGCGTTGGTGCCTTCCTCGACGGACACGTCGTTGGCCCAGATGCGCTCGCAGTAGACGTCCCAGACACCGGATGCCTCGATGCCCCGGTCGCTCGGCCACTGCGTCTCGGGCGTCAGGCCCTCCTCGAACTGGACGTAGGCGGCCTCCTGGCCGTCGGCCACCGGCAGGTCATGCGTCGAGATGTTCAGGTACCCGATCTCGGACCAGATCGTGTAGGCCTCCTCTGACAACGCGAACTTCATGTACTCCCACGCCGCATCCTGCTGCTCCTTCTCGCGGGCGTACATGCCAATGAACGAGCCGCCGACCGACGACTGGCGATCCTTGCCCTCGAACTTCGGGAACGGCATCGTTCCGAACTCGAACGACGCCTCGTTCCGGGTGCCGCGCAGCGATGCCACCGACGCCATCCGCAGCATCGTGATACCCGCGAAGAAGTTCGGGTTGCTCTCGGAGCGCGCGCTGTTGTCGTGGAAACCGGCCGCGTCGAGGTCCGCAATAACCTGCATCGCTTCCTGCGCCTCCGGGCTGTTCATCACCGGCACGCCGTCCTCGACGATCTTGCCGCCGTTGCTCTGGATAATCGTCTGCGCCGGCCAGTCCCGGTTGCCCGTGAAGGTGAAGAGGGGATTGCCGTCATTGGCCTCCTGCAACGTCGGCGCCGCCTCGGCGAACGAATCCCACGTCGCGAACGCCTCCTCCGGATCCACGCCCGCCGCCGCGAACTTTTCGGCGTTGTAGTACCAGATCGGCGTCGAGAACGCGTACGGCACGCCGAGGATGGCGCCGTCTTCCGTCGTCACCAGCGGGTGCGCCGCCGGGTTGATCAGGTCCATCAGATCCTTGACCTGGTCGCCATAGAGCGCGCCAAGGTCCTGGATACCAAGCCCCTGCGCCGGATACAGGAATGCCCACGGCGTGATCACCAGCGCCGGCGCCTTACCCGCCGCCAGGTCACCCTGCGCCTTCTGCAGAGTTTCCGGATATCCGCCAACCGTCACCGAGTTGACCTTGATGTCCGACTGGCTCTCGTTGAACAGGTTGATCACGCGCACCGACGGGTGCAGCTCGTCCGGCTCCTGCTCGCCTACCGGGGTGCCCCAGATATGGTAGAAGTCGATCTCCACCGGCGCATTCTGTGCCCGGATTACGCTGGGCACGGAAAACGTGCCGGAAGCGGCAACAGTCCCGGCCACAGCAGCGCTACGAACAAAACCTCGTCGGGTGAACGTCGACATTCCTACTTCTCCTCATTCCGAAACGGTTCAGGTTCCATCCATTCGCCGGCAACCCCGGCGACCCATTACCCTGCCAACACCGCTCTCGCGCAGGCGGCATCCGTCACCAGCGAGCTCGCAAGCTTCCCGTTCAGGACAGCCCGAACGGCGTCGCCGCGCCCGACGCCAGACGTCACCGCCACGACCTCGTCGATCCGGCGGAGTGTGGTGAGCTCCGCGCTGATAACGCGATCGCATGTCGGCAGGTCGATTTCATAGCCGGCACGATCGATATACCGGCCGCAGACTTCCGCCATCGCGCCCCGCTCGCGCAGCTGCGCCCGCAGGTCAGGTGACAACACGTTGTGCTCGACGAACATCGAATCTTCGATCGACCCCACGCCAACGAACGCCAGCGAGATCCCCTCGAACATCCGCCACACCGCCCGGATCTGCTCGTGGGACAGGAAGGTATCCCGCGTCGCCGCATCCTCGACCAGTGCTGGCGTGTTCACGGCGTGGAACGTCGCGGACAACCGGCCAGCAAGCGTCCGCCCCAGCTCAGAGCCCTCGTTTGGGCCCGGCGAAGCAGCGACGGTACCCATCAGCTGGACCACCTGCGCGCCAGGGGTTGCTGTGCTTGGCGGCAGTGCCCGGACAAGGGCCCCGAGGGTGCGCCCTCCGGTCATCCCGACACGTCGCGCTCCCCGCAGCCATGTGGCGGCCTCCGGCGCCGCGAAATACCCCACCGCTCTCCGGTTCGCCTCGACGTCGCCCTCAAGCCCGCGCACCACAATCGCGCGCCGCAATCCGAATCGCTCGACCAGCTGCGCCTCCAGCTCCCGGTCCCGGGGGTCGTAGTCGTCCACCGAGATGCGGACGATGCCCCGATCCCTCGCGCTCGTCAGCATCCGTGACACGGTCGACCGCGACACCGCATAGAGGGACGCGATCTCCGTCTGTCCAAGCCCTTCGAGGTAATACAGGCGCGCGGCCGCTGTTAGTAGCTCCGGGTTTTCCGCCACCCTCGTCTCCCGTGGGTTCTGCTCATCAACCGATGACGTCGTGCACACTCGTGCATGACCAAGGGTGCAAAGGATTGGCGGGGCAATGGTGAAATCCGTTTTAGGAGAATATGAAGTGTTTGTAAAACACCTTCATTTTGCACGTCTGTGCACGACAGACCTGTTCACAACGAGGAAGTCTCTGGCGATACTCCGGGCATGAACACCAACACACCCACCACACCATTCGAGATCGTCAGCCACCGGGGAGCACGTTTCGAGGCCCCCGAGAACACCGTCGCCGGATTCCGGCACGCGGTCCGGCTCGGCATGACCACGGTCGAGCTGGATGTTCACGTCACGCGCGATGACGAGCTGGTTGTCATCCACGACGCCACCGTCGACCGCACGACGAACGGTACCGGTGCCGTGAGTGACCTCACGCTTGCCGAGATCAAGTCGCTTGATGCCCGCTCGGTCCATGAGGACTGGCCCGAGCCCTGCCAGGTGCCAACCTTCCGCGAGACGCTGGAGGCCCTCGCGGATATGCCGAACATTGAGGTCGAGATCAAGAAAGACACGCCGGAGAATATGGAGAAGGCCGTCGCCGGCGTCCTCCGCATCATGAAGGAGCTCGGGCGCACGGAGGGGATCGTCATCACCTCATTCGAGCCCTACGCGCTCGAGGTCGCGATGCGCCTCGCGCCGGACCAGCCCCGTGGCCATATGGGCGACTGGACGAAGGAAGCAACGTGGGAGACCGCGGCCCGTTGCACCGTCACGAAAGTCGGTATCAACCTCGGCCACGCGACGCCGGAGATCGTCGATCGCGCACACAAGCTCGGCTATCGCGCCGTTGCCTGGCCCTGCAACGACACGGAGGCCGTCGAAAAGACCAAGGCTTGCGGTTTCAGGGAAGTCTGCACCGACGCCCCGACCACCATCGCTCCCCTCTTTGGCCGCCCCGTCAACGAAGTCCAGCCTCTCACGCCCTGAGTTGATGAAGATGTCGTAGCGGAGGACGTGCGGCCACGGCTATACCCGTAACAGGGGACGAAATGGCCGCAATGTCCTCCTTCCGGTCGGCTGGGTACCAGCCTGCCCCTCTCCGCCACCCCGTACCGCCGCGCCTCGTGTGCGGCGTCTGGCGTCGACCACATTCGCCTGGCCCCTCCCCGCCCACTGCCCCAAGCGCGTGAGGGGACACGTCCAACGCCAGGCGAAGCTGCGAACGCCTCACGTCACATCGGCAACGCCGTCCCTGGACATGTACTCATCTCAGGGATGGAAAGTCGACCTGGTTCATCAAGAAGCACTACACTCCCCTTCGCACCGCACACATGTGCAGCAAACAGGCCTTCACAAAACGGAGTCCAGGCACATACTGATCGGCATGAAGACTGGAACAACCACCAACATCGAAATCGTCAGCCATCGTGGCGCCGCCTTCGAAGCCCCGGAGAACACCATCCCCGGGTTCGAGCACGCGATTCGCCTTGGCATGACCACTGTTGAATTTGACGTGCATATCACCGCCGACGATCAGCTGGTCGTGATTCACGACGCCACCGTCGACCGCACAACAAACGGCACCGGAGCCGTCAACCAGATGACTTTGTCCGAGCTCCAGGCACTGGATGCACGGGCCATCCACACGGACTGGCCGGAACCCTGCCGGATCCCGACGTTTGAGGAGACGCTGCGGGCCCTCGCAGGCATGCCGAACATGGAAGTCGAGATCAAGAGCGACACGCCGGAGAATATGCGCCGCGTCGTCGAAAAGCTGGTAGAGGTCACCGGCATCGTCGGACGGACCGAGGGAATCGTCATTACCTCGATGGTCCCGCTGGCGCTGGAGATCGCCATGGAGCTCGCGCCGCAGTTCCCGCGCGGGTTCAACGGGTTCTGGGACAAGGAAGAGACGTTCGAGATCGCGGCACGATTCGATGTCTCCCTCGCCGGCATCGATCTGCGCGGCGCTACCCGGGACATCGTCCAGCGCGCCCGGTCGCTCGGCTATCGCACCGTCGCCTGGTCGGCCAATACGCCGGAGCAGGTCGAAGTCATCAAGGCGTACGGCTACGACGAGGCGGGATCGGATGCCCCGACGCTCATCGCCCCGCTCTTCGGCCGCTCGATCAACGACGTCACGCCCTCCCGGTCATAACGCACAGCAGCGCCCGCCGGGGAACTCAAGGCGTCGTCCTCCTGGTCATCCTCCTGAGCGATGCGAAGGATCCAAAGAGAAGCAGTGAAGCATGTCGTTTTTCCGGCTGTCGCTGACACGCGTATGCGCAAAGACGTTGACCAGACCTTCGCTCCAGGCACACCATGACAGGTGCACTCGATGCGCACCTCGATCGCGGCGCGTCATGTGGCGCACGTTTCCTCGCTCGTTGCGTATTAACAGTAGAGAGGTGCAGCCATCCAACCGGGCGTTCCAGCGCCCGAAGCCCCCGGGAAAGCCGATCACCCAACCGCACGCGTGAAAGACAGTGATCATGATCATCTTGATCGGGTTGGCGGCATCTGGGCACCGCAATCCGGCCAGCAATACAGGCGCGATATCTGCGATGATGGGACCAATATGAGATGTGGGTCCTATCAGGAGAACGCAGGTCGATGAAAACCTACAGGCCCATCCCGGCCGCAGAGATCGAAGACCGCCTCACGCGGTTTCTGGAATCGCGTCTCGGCACATGGCCACCGCGCGAAACCCTCACCCTCAACCCGTGCCCCCTGCGCGACGAGCCCGCTTGGGACGGCTCGATTCGTCCGTGGGTCGGCATCGAAAGTCCGCAAGGCACCGTTATCTCCTACTCGGAGAAGGTCTTCCCGGAAGCCGCCAACCTCGATCCCGTCACGGTCGAGGACGAGCTGATGCAGTCCGACGCCTACATGACCATCCCGCGCCTCTTCGGCCGCCCGGACATGCACTTCGGACGCGCGGTCTTCCGCTACATTGACCAACCGGCCGACTTCCCGGATGCCGGCGAGTGGGTCCCCCGCGACGACCCGCGCCTCCCCGACTGGCTCCGGCCCTTCAACGGCGACGTGCTTGTGGTCTGGGACGAGGACGGGAAGTACGCGGCAGGCGTTGGCCTGAAGCGTCACAACGATCTTGGCGCAGAGATCGCCGTTGGCACCGAGCCGCAGCATCGCGGCAAGGGACTCGCCCGCATGCTCGTCGCCCAGGCCGCCCGGGACATCCTCGCCGAAGGCGGCATCCCGATGTACCTCCACGGCGACCACAACGCCGCGTCCGGCCGAGTCGCCGACGCCGCCGGCTTCCCCGATCGCGGCTGGCACATCATCGAGGTCCGCTTCACCCCACCCGGATGACGAACCGCACCGCCCACAAAGCAAGAAGCACCCGGTCCTTGTGGACCGGGTGCTTCTGTATCCATAGGGACGTATGGCCGGGGAATTGGCCGAAGGCCGATATCGCGCGTGCAGGATGAAGACGCCGGTCTACGCCATCTCCTCCAGGGCCTGCTTCACCAGCGCCCGCACCAGCGGCACCTTGTACCCGTTGTGCGCCAGTGGCGTCATTTTCGCCACCGCCGCGTCAGCCGTCTCCTCAACCAGATCCGGTGTCAGTCGCGACCCGAGCAGCATATGCTCCGCATCAGTCGCCCGCCGCGGCACCGGCGCTACGCCGCCCAGCACGATCCGGCTATCCGCGATCACGCCGTCCCGCATCTCCAGCATCACCGCCACGCCAGCCAGCGCGAACGCCCACGCCTTCCGGTCCATCGCCTTCAGGTATCGGCTCCGCACATCCGCCGACGGCAGCGGAATTCGGATCCCGGTGATCACCGCGTCTTCGGGCAGGACATGCTCGATCCGCCGCCGCTCCTCCGGTGCCTGGAAGAACTCTCCGGCGAGGATCTCGCCGTCTCCCGCTCCATCGCGAATCAGGATGCGGGCACCATACGCAACGAGCACCGGCGCCAGGTCAGACGGGTGCGTCGCGACACACGGGCTGACGTCATAGACCGCGTGATACCGGTTCTCGCCCTCGCGCGCGAAACACGTCTCCCCGCCCTTGAGCCAGCACGGCACCAAATGCTCCCGGAAATACCAGCATCGCGGCCGCTGCAGGACGTTCCCGCCGATCGTCGCCATGTTCCGGAGCTGTGGCGACGCCGCCAGCGACGCGGCTTCCGCCAGCGCGGGCAGGTGCCGCTGGATGTCCTCGCTCTTTTCGAGATCCGAGAGTGTGGCCAGCGCCCCGATCCGGACCTCCCCGCCATCGGCCTGGATCTCGGCCCCCAGTCCCGGGAGCCGCTTGATGTCCAGCAGGTGCTCCGGCTCCTGGATGCCTTCCTTCATCAGGGTCAGCAGGTCGGTTCCACCGGCGATCGGCCGGGTCGAAGCATTCATCAGACCGATCGCATCGTCGATCGATTCCGGTCTCGTGTACTCGAACATCTTCATGCCGGCTGCTCCTGGTCCGTGGTCGAGTTGGCTTTCGTCTCCAGCGACCGTCTGTTGGCCAGCGCCTCCAGCACGCGCTCGCGTGTAACGGGTGCATCATGGAACCGCACCCCGATCGCATTGGTAATCGCGTTGGCGATTGCCGGCGCCGTCGGCACCAGCGGTGGCTCGCCGATGCCCTTTGCACCAGTCGGGTTCGCCACGAGGTCAGGCACATCGACCGGATCCTGGATCATTTCCGGGATGTCCAGCACCGTTGGCACCTTGTACTCCTCGAGATTCGGGTTCAGCACGATCCCGAGATCGTGGTCGATCACCCGCTCCTCGGTCAGCGCGAACCCGAGCCCCTGCGTGATCGCGCCGATCACCTGGCTCTCCACCATCGTCGGGTTGATGACCCGCCCGAACTCGTGGGAGGCATAAACCCGCGTCACGGTCACCTCGCCGGTTTCCGTATCGACTTCGACCTCGGCGACCTGCGCCCCGAAGGTGCGAATCGCCCGATCATCCGGGTTCGGGATCCGCGCGCCTTGCGCCCGCAGCGTGTTCGGGGAGATCTCCTGCATCACCTGCTTCACGCTCAACCCGCGCGAGGCATCGCCATCGACCAGCACATGACCGTCCCGCACCGACAAGCGATCTTTCGAGATCTCCATCGCGTTTGCGGCAACCGTCTTCAACTGGTCCTGGATATCCGCCGCGGCCACCTGGATCGCGGGCCCGATCGTCGCCTGCGTCGCGCTACCGGAGCTGACCGGCGAATAGGGGCCCAGCGACGTGTCACCGAGGTGGAACGCGATGTCTTCCAGCGGCAGCCCGAGCGCCTCCGCCGCAACCTGTGCCAGTCCGGTCCGTGTGCCGGTCCCGATATCCTGCGTGCCGGTCACCACATCGGCCGCGCCGTCGGAGTTCAACTCGATCCACGCATACCCTGGCGGGCTCCCGCCACCGGCGCCCCAGTCATGCGCGGCGAACCCGATGCCCTTCCGGATCCGTCCCGATTCCGGGCTCTCCGGACGGCCGTTCCAACCAGCCGCCTTCACGACCTTCTTGTAGGCGAGCGCCAACCCTTCAGGCAGGGACAACGGCTTGTCGCCGTCGGATTGATCCGTCTCCGCGTAGTTCTTCAGCCGCAGCTCGATCGGGTCGATCCTCAGCCGGAGCGACAGCTCGTCCATCGCTTGCTCCAGCGCCCACGCACCCTCGACCTGCCCCGGCGCGCGGAACGCGACCGCCGGCCCGGTATTCGTGTAGAGCGGCGTTTGCACCGTGCGCACGTTCTCGCATTTGTAGAGCGTCTGGTACGTGCCACTGACGTTACTGGCCTCGCCACCGGTCTGGTAGGCGCCGTTCGCCTGCTCGATATCGGCAACGATCGCTGTCAATGTGCCGTCCCGCGTCGCCCCGAGCCGGACACGCTGCCGCGAGTTCGGCCGGTTCCCAACCGCCAGGTTCTCCGCCTCGCGATCCAGCATGAGCTGCACCGGTCGCCCGGCCTTCTTCGAGAGCAACGCCGCGATGACGTCCTGCTTCCACGCGATCTGCTTCGCGCCGAAACCGCCACCCATGTGCTGCTTGATCACGCGGACCCTGTGCTCCGGCATCCCGAGCGCCTGGGCCACCTGCTGCCGCACCGTGAAGACGGACTGGGTCGAATCCCACAGGGTCAGCTCGTCACCGTCCCATGACGCGGTGCATCCATGCGGCTCAAGGGCGTTGTGCACCGCCGCCTGCGTCGTATAGATCTCGTCGATCACGACATCGGCCTGCCGCAACCCACCATCCGGGTCGCCGCGCTCGTAGGTTTTCACCTCGCCGGAGACGTTACCCTCGCTCTCGCTGTCGAGCCGCGCTCGCGGCGCGTCCGGCTCCGTCGCCCGTTGGAGCGCCGTGACGTGAGGAAGCACCTCATAGTCGACGCGGATCGCGCGGAGCGCATCCTCCGCGATCTCCTCGCTGAGCGCCGCGACGGCCGCGACCTCGTCGCCGACCAGCCGCACCGGATCGTCGAAGACGGCACTGCCGTCGTACCACTCGATCCGCCCGGTGTTGTCCTTGCAGATCACCGCGACGACACCCGGCATCGCCTCCGCCGCCGAGAGATCGATCCGCCGGATTCGCGCGTGAGGGTGAGGGCTCCGCAGCACCTTCGCATACGCCTGCCGGGGCAGCCGGACATCCGAGCTGTACTGCGCCCGCCCGGTGACTTTCTCGAACGCCTCCAGCCGGCTGACGCCCTTGCCGACGACGCTGAACGACGTGGATTCATCCCATGTCGTCACGCCCGGCGCCCGCTCACGTATTTCCAGCTGGGTCTGGCCATCCTGCTCGGTGGTCTTGACCTCGAACGACGTCATGACGTCACCTCCGATGCCTTCCGCAGCTCCGCCGCGCGGCGTCCGGCGCGGACGATATGCGCATACGCTCCGCACCGGCAGAGGTTCCCACTGACCGCGCGGGCAATGTCGTCGTCGGTTGGATCCGCGGTCTCGTCCAGCAGCGCCCGCAGGCTCATGATCTGGCCGGGCGTGCAGTAGCCGCACTGGAAGGCATCTTCCTCGACAAACGCCTGCTGGACCGGGTCGAGTTCGGTACCCTGCGCCAGGCCCTCGATCGTGCGGACCTGCTTGCCCTCGCAGTCGACGGCAAGCGTGAGGCAGGCGTAGACCGTGCGCCCATCCAGGGAAACGGTGCACGCGCCACAGTTCCCCATGTCGCAGACCTTCTTGGCACCGGTCAGGCCAAGGTCGTGCCGTAACAGGTCGAGCAGCGTCCGCCGGGGTTCGACCATCAGGTGATGATCCTCTCCATTGACGGTCAGGGAGAGCGGAAGATGGGGCGTCGGGGACAAGGTGACACTCCTTTGTCATCTGGGACAAGCATCGCGGTAGATCGCATCGCGTTATCATCAGATGCGCATGTGAAGTGCCAGCACGTGCCGTTCGCGGCAACCCGTCACGATCTGCCACCAGCGTTGAGGACCGGGACCTTATGACCCACCCGTACGGCCCCCAGAGGGACCAGGCGAAGACCGGCTCCAGACATGCGGAGACGATCGTCGAGAAGGCGCGATTTCGCGACCTTCCCGCCGTCGTGCGGATCCAGCGCGCGTCCTTCCGTCCCGGCCTGGCCTACCGCTACTTCGTGCTGCTGACGCTCTGGCTGTTGCCGTTCGTCACCTTCCTCGTCGCCCGCCGGAAATCGACCGGCGAGGTGGTCGGCTGCATCATTGGCGACCGCGTTCGCGATACCGTCCGCATCATGAACATCGCGGTGCATCCGGACGCCCGACGACAAGGCGTCGGAACAGCCCTGCTCGACGCCATCGGCGAGATTCTCTCTTCAGGGGATATCGTGTTGATGGTGGAGGAGCATAACTACGGCGCGCAGGCGCTCTATACCGCCCAGGGATTCACGCGTACCGGGTTCCAGCGCAACTACTATGGCCCGAACCGCCACGGCATCGAGATGACCCTTCGCCGCAATCACCTGCCCCGGACCCAATCCGGCAAGCCCACCTCCGGCCGCATCCGGGTGTAGCCGTACGAAGTCCAAAGCCTCCGTCCTACTAACCGAAGCGATGTCAGAAGTACTCGCCTGAGCTACACAAGACCGGTCACGCGAACGACCAGCAGCAACAGCACCACAACCGCCAACGCGCCGTTCAGCATCGCCGCCTTGCGCAGCCGATCGGCCTGCTCCGGCACCAGGCGCTTCGAGCCTTCCCACGCCAGCCAGGTCGTAACCGCCATCGCGAACACCAGGACGGCCAGCGCGAAATCGAGACCGAACACCAGGCCGAACAGGGGAGAGAGAACGATCCCCACCAGGATGACCAACGCGCGCACCGGCGGCATCCGCAGGCCACGAATCTCGGTCAGCTCCTCGTCCGAATCCACGAGGTCTGTCGCCTCGTCAAACGGCGTTGTCGGCGCTTTTGGCTCCTCATAGTGGCCGTTGTGGTTGGTCATGGCTCGCCTCACGCTCCCGAAATCGGCACGTCTCTCTCGATGCTAGTCGTTGGAGACTGTCTCGTCTTCGCTGTCCAGACTGTCGGGACGGGCGGCATGCCGCCACGAGAGGCCGCTAACCCCGGGAATGTCCTGCAATTGCTGGATCACTTTCAGGACATCATCCGGGTCCTCGACCTCGAGGCTCAACCGGATCCGCCCACCGTTCCCGTTCACGGCGTCGTCGAATTGCAGCGAGACGAGGTCGAAACCGGGGTTCCCGGTCGCCACCTTCCGGACCGCTTTCAGCACGCCATGGGAATCCGACACGGCGAGCACCAGTCTGTGGCCATGGCTGTGCTCCTGGAAAAGCTTGCGCTTCACCGGTCGCAAGCCACCCTGGATCAGCAGCAAGAAACCCGTGGCGGCAGTCGCGGTCACAGACAATCCGCCTCCAGCCGCAAGCCCGACGCCGGAGACCGCCCAGACGCTAGCCGCCGTGGTAAGACCATGGATAACGTTCCGTCGAAAGATGATGACACCCGCGCCCAGGAAACCGATACCGCTCACGACCTGGGCCGCGATACGCGACGGATCGAGGCCGTATCCCTCGCCCGCCGGGAAACCATAGGTCGATACAAGCATGATCAGCGCCGACGCCACCGACACCACGGCATGCGTCCGCATACCAGCCGCTTGCTCGCGCCGCTCCCGTTCAATACCGACGAGAAGACCCAGCAGTGCCGCCAGTCCCATCCGACCAACAATAGTCGTGACCGGCACGCCATGCTCGGTCCAGTTCAATATCTCTTCCCACACAGTTGTCAGGTTCTCCAGAGCGTAATCGATCAAATTATTAACGGTATCTTAACATCCGTCGACGAATCCCGGTCTATCCATGGAGTACGCGATCGGTATAGGCGTTCCGGAACGCGCCACGATAATCGAGCGCGTCCCGCAGCCGATGAAACGCATCCATACAGGGGTAAGCGGATACGACCTGATGCCCACTCATCGCGAACGCCTTGGACCAGTGCGGTCGCGGGGAGAACGGCTCCAGTGCCGCCTCGATCTCCGGCAACAACCCGGCGACAACGTCAGGCTCGCGGCGCCAGGTGAAGTGGAAGCCGACGCTCTCGCGTCCCTGCGCCATGCTCAGCCACAGGTCGTCAGCAGCAATGGTCCGGATCTCGGACACGTGCAGCCACGGCCCGATCCGCTCCCCCAGGGCCTGCAGCGACTGGATCGACGGAACCGCGTGCTCCCGTGGAACAATGTACTCGCTCTGGATCTCGGCCCCGGCCGACGGTGTCGCGTCCGGCAGGAAATGGGGCAGGCGCTCCGCCCACGATCCTGCCACGCCCATCTGCGGCGTGGCCATCGCCGACGGGAGCCCTTCGACCGGATGCAGATCCTCCGTTGCCAGGCTTGCACCATGCAATGTCGCCTCGGGGGTATCCGGCCACCCGCCGTCCACGCGGCGCTTGAGCCAAACCTGGTCGACGCGATCACCCCAGCGGGTAAAGAGGCTCACACTCTCCGCCGCGCCCATGATGTCGTCGAAGTGCTCGGCAAGCTCGGTCCACCCCAGCCCCCGGTAAACCAGCTGCCGGACGTCATACGTCGGCTCGATGGCCAGCGTTACCCGGGTGACGGCCCCGAGCGCGCCGAGCCCGACGACCGCCCCGGCAAACGTATCCTCGCCCTCGGCGATACGGAGCAGATCGCCTTCGCTCGTCACCATCTCCATCGCCCGGACGGCGGTCGAGAGGCACCCGGCGCGGTCGCCCGAGCCATGTGTCCCCGTCTGGATCGCCCCACCGATCGAGATATGGGGCAGGGACGCCATGGCGTGCAAACCGTATCCCTCACGAACAAGTGTCCTCGCCAGCACCCCGTACGTCATCGCCGCCGGCGCAGTCACCGTCATCGCGTCTGCGTCGATCTCGATCTCGCCCGGCAGCTTCCGTAGTGAGACCAACTCGGCGGCATCGCCGATGTCGTTGAAGGCATGGCGGGACCCGAGAACCCGGATCGACGTCGCCCGGGCGACGATCCGCCTCAGGTCGTCCAACGACTCCGGCTCGTGAAGCTCCCGCGCCGTGTATTCGTAGTTTCCGGCCCAATTCAGTTGCCTCATTCGACACATCCCCTTTCCGGGTCACGCCTTCGCGACATGACTGCCCGCAACGATGTATACTTTCTACAAGTAAAGGAGGTCACAATGGTCGCTGTGTACAACGAGGTACGACCCGCGGTCCTTGATATGATCACCGCAACGCAGCTTGCAGAACTGTACCGGCAGTTCGATGATGACGACCGGGAACAGTTCAACAAGCTGGTAGAGTCCTACGGATGGGAGCCGGAAGACGCTGACCGGCTTTGGGAGTTCATCGTCGCTGGTGATCTCCAACGCTTCGAGCACGATATTCCGTAGTTCCCGAACCACCACCGGTTCACCGAAGGGAGGGCCATCACGCCCTCCCTTTCGTCTTCCCCGGACCTGCTGCGTGCATCATGGCACTGCTCCTGCAACCCCGCCACCAGCGACATGACGCGAGAACACCAGACCGTTCGAGGAGGAATGCATGTTCGTCACCGACGACCTACTCAGGGACAACCTGCGGATGCTACTGGGCGACGGCCACGCCCACATGGGCTTCGATGCGGCGGTGCGGGGCTTCCCGATGGATGCCATCAATCGCAAGGTGCCGAACGCCCCGTATACGCCGTGGCATATCCTCGAGCACATGCGCCGCACCCAGCGAGACTCGCTGGACTATATGCGCGACCCAAACTACAGCGCCCTTGCGTGGCCGGATGAATACTGGCCCGACGAAGACGCGACCGCCGACAAGGAGGCGTGGAACGCGACGATCACCGAGTTCCGGAAAGATCTCGCCGAATTCTTCGCACTCGTCAACGATCCGTCGAGCGACCTCTCCGCGGCGATCCCGAGTAATCCGGAACATACCCTGCTCAGGTCCATCATGATTATCGCCGCCCACAACCACTATCACATCGGTGAATTCGCCGCCCTCCGGCAAGTGATGGGAACCTGGCCACCCGACCACGACGTCTAGCCCGATCACACAGGTTGCTCTTGCTGCATACAAACGCCTCAATGCCTGCTAGTATGCAAATCACGTCGGGACCGACATACAACGCAATACGGCATCAGGAGGCAGTCGCCATGACGTACACGCATGGTCAGGGTGGGATCGTCGCTTCCCCATCGGATATCACCCGCCGCAAAGTCGTCGCGGGCCTGGGACTGGGTGCGCTCGCCACCGCG